>Ga0306926_10002958_pt1 | contig 17439 bp, 15 predicted proteins | sample flu12Cox44000178_FD_203759 | JGI IMG/M metagenome (GOLD analysis project Ga0306926, IMG submission 203759) | Lab enrichment of tropical soil microbial communities from Luquillo Experimental Forest, Puerto Rico - flux8day.12C.oxic.44.000.178 (v2)... | ecosystem: Environmental > Terrestrial >... | reverse complement strand
TGAAGCGGCTCAAATAAATTTTCGCCCTACCTGAATTCGTGGGCCAGATTGGGGCTTAAGTAGTGGACCTCAGGCATGTATTCCGCGGACGATCTCCAGTACGCAATCGAAAATACGAAAGTGATTCTCAATCCTGACCGGCGAATTGAGACTTTCGGGACGACAAGTTTTCGCTTCTACCTGATCACTGAACTGATGGACAGCGTGAATCAGATCAGAGTGCGAGATGGCAAAATCTCGGCCGAGCGCCCCCAGATCATCACCCCCCAGAACGTCTCAAAGTTTTTGCTGGAGGGCTTTGGCGAGCAGGCGCACCGATTTGCGGAGTTGCTTCAGGCCAGAAACGCGGCGCTCCTGCGATATGGTTTTCAGATCCGCAAGAGCGACCTGTCCGAGAGCCTGGTTCATGATTCGCTTGAGGCCGTAATCGACCGCGTGACCGCGCAGGTTCCCGACGTGGAACGGAGCGCAAGTGCGATAATTCATGGAGTAGACGAAGGCTGGGAAATCTGCCTGCTCAGATTCACCTTTGAAATGATCCAGCTTTCTGCCGGGACTAACCTTTTCGACTTCAAGCGCAGAGGGCTTATTTAGCCCAGGATGGTAGCGCTCGGCCCCAACCAGGCATACGCTTTTAGCTGCTTGCAAGCTCGCCGAATCGGCACCACACATTCATTATGTGCCTGCCAGCCGAATGAATACTCCGACCAAGTCTCTGGTGATTATCGGGCTCATCATTGTGATTTTTGGCGGAGGTGGATTCGCGGCATACGAACTGTTCTTCAAAAAGGGCGGTCTCCGCAAAGGGGACAATGGTCAGGCGGTTGTCACGCCGACCCCGGACCAGGGGGTACCTCTCCTTGAGCAGGCGAAACAACTATTAGCGAAAGGGGATGTCGGTCAGGCGAGAAGTGTTCTCACGTCCCTGATCCAGAGTTTCCCTGGGTCCAGCAAGGTGGAAGATGCCCAGAAGTCGCTCGGGGATTTGAATATCCAGCAATTTTTCTCGCCTGGGCCAGGCCCGGATAAGACTGAGTACACCGTTGTCCGTGGTGACTCTATCGCGAAAATCGCCCACAAGACAAAGGCCGCAGAGGAGCTCATCTTCAAGGCAAACAGCCTGGACAACCTGACAATCCAGCCTGGACAAAAATTTATCATTCCCACCGGCCAATTCAGCCTCGTGATCAGCCCCAAGACGCAGGATCTAAAGCTCCTGAATCACGATACGTTCTTTAAACGGTACAAACCGGTCGAGTTCAAATTGCCGCCCCGGCTCAAGACCGGCCAATTTAAGATCTCGGAGAAAGTGGCCTGGTTTTCGGGTGGTCGGGTGGCGTTTGGCGACAAGAATTATCTCGGCAGCAGCCGCTGGATTGTGGTCAATGAAAACGGTCTCACGCTCTACTCGGAAACCAATCCTCAAACCCCGAATGTCCAGCCTCCGAATACCGGCATTAAGTTAGCCCCGGAGGATTTGGAGGAATTGTTTGCTCTGGTGGGCCGGGATACGCCTGTTGTTGTCGAATGAAACCGATGGATTTTGAAAAGCCGATTGCGGACCTCGAAAAGCAGCTCGAGGAACTCAAGAAGCACTCCAAACTGCAGTCCATCGATCTCGAACGCGAAGTCCAGGCAATGGAGCAGAAAATCGAGCAAACCCGGCGTGAGATCTATGAGACGCTCACTGCCTGGCAACGAGTGCAGATCGCCCGGCATTCCGCCCGGCCCTTTGCCCTTGACTACTTGAAGCTGGCCTTTTCCGATTTCGTTGAGCTCCACGGCGACCGTCTTTTCGGCGATGACCAGGCGATGCCCTGCGGGTTTGCGACGCTCGGAGAGTACCGCTGTATTGTCGTAGCGCACCAAAAGGGGCGCGACACGAAGGAGAACATTCGCCGAAATTTCGGAAGCGCTCATCCTGAAGGGTACCGTAAGGCTTTAAGGCTGATGCGGCTGGCAGAAAAATTCGGGCGTCCGATCGTTGCCCTGATTGATACTCCAGGCGCGTACCCAGGGGTCGGAGCCGAAGAGCGACACATCTCGGAATCTATAGCCGTGAACCTTCGCGAAATGATCACTCTGCGTTGTCCGATCGTTGCGGTAGTGATTGGCGAGGGGGGCTCGGGCGGTGCGCTCGGAATCGGAGTTGCGGATCGCGTCCTGATGCTCGAAAACGCCTACTATTCGGTCATCAGCCCGGAAGGGTGCGCGGCGATCCTTTGGAAACATCGCAGCCACGCGCCGGAGGCAGCCGAGGCCTTGAAGCTCACTGCCCAGGATCTCAAAGGACTGGAACTTATCGATGAAGTGGTTCCCGAACCCCTGGGAGGCGCGCATCAAAATCATCAGGTTGCGGCCGACAATTTGAAGCGGGCCCTGCTATCGAATCTGGATGATCTGGCCAGGAAATCCATCGACAAGCTTCTTCAGGAGCGCTACCAGAAATTCCGGAGCATTGGGCCGGTGCTCGAGTGAGGGTGTCGGCGTCTGGTCCGGCGGCCGCCGGCGCGTTCCGCGTTTGGCCTGTTGTACCTCTCATTTCTCACATGGCGCCTGCGAAGCGCCCTACAACTCACCTCTCACCCGGTCAATATAGGCAGCCACTGCCTTTCCGATTTCTCCCGCGACGTCGCCCGTCGACCGGACATGTTTCGGTTTGAACCAAGGGAAGTATCCAACGAGATCATGAAATACCTGGATCTCCCCATCGCAATCCTGCCCTGAACCAATGCCGATCGTCGGGATCTTTACCAGGGCTGTAATCTCTTTGGCGACCGGGGGATAAACCAGCTCCAAGACCACCGCGAACGCTCCCGCAGATTCAACGGTAAGAGCCTCGGCGAGCAAAAATTCGCGTTCAGGGGCTGTCTTGCCCTTTATACGGTAGCCGCCTTCCTCTTGGACGTGCTGGGGCAGCATCCCGATGTGGCCAATCAGCGGGACGCCTTCTGCGGTGATCGCTTTCATTTGCTGAAAACATGCCTGGCCACCTTCCAACTTCACCGCATCAGCGCCTGCTTCGACGAGTCTTGCGGCATTGAGCACGCCGGAGGGCGCATCGTCATATGAATGGATAGGGAGATCGGCGGCGACCAGCGCGTTCCGAACTCCGCGCGCGACCGCTTTGGTGTGATGGATAATATCTTCCATCCGGACCTGCGTCGTGTCAGGGTGGCCAAGAACGGTCATCCCGAGTGAATCGCCAACCAGGAGGAGATCGATGCCGCCGTCGTCGAGCAGACGCGCGGTTGGATAGTCGTAAGCAGTCAGCGCAACAATGCGCTTTGAGGTGCCTTTACGCTTAAGGATCGAATCGGGCGTTGTCTTGTTCATGTCCGTTCAAGGTACTCGCAATGCGAACGGCCGTTCCCGGATCTGCCAACCGGGCCAGCAACTCCTCAACGGAGACATTCTGGCCCGGCAGCACGAGATCGGGCGCGACCTCGGCCAGCGGCGCCAGCACGAACCGACGTTCCGTAAGCCGCGGGTGTGGAATGGTAATACTCGCATCGTTCAGGACCAGATCCCCGACGTATAGAATATCAAGATCGATCAATCGCGACGCATTCCGGGGCCGCCTCGAGGGACGGCCCAGTGTCTGCTCAATCTCCAGGACGCGTCTTAACAACGTGATGGGCGCTTCTTGAAAATCAATCTCAATGACCGCATTCAGATAAAATGGCGTACCCGGCTGGGATGCGACCGGGCTGGTCTCGTAGATCGAAGAAAACACGATCCGCGCAGGCGGTTCATTGAGAACCACTACTTGCTGGAAAGCTTCGCGCAGGTTTCCGACGCGGTCTCCCATGTTCGAGCCTAGGGCAATTCCGGAGCGCATTAAAGAGAGTCAGAGTCCGTTAGAGGTGAGAAGTGAGAGGTCCTGCCGCGGCGACGTGTCCGCCGTAGCTTTAGCGAAGGAGCGAGCCTGGCGGAGGCGGAAGCCTTGGAGCAGTCGGGTAGAAGTGATCGGTAAAAGTCTTTCACGCCAACCGGGCCTTCTTCGATCTTGCGGACAGACGTAAGCTAAGCCTGGAGCCGCGCAAAGAGAATATCAAAAAGCAAGGCGTAAAAATGGGCGGCGCCTTGGCGCAGTCGGAAGCCGACGTCTGAGCTCACGCCAGCAAGGCCTTGTATTGACGCGCATGCCACTCGCGGGACTATACTGTAGATCAAAATAACAATGCCCGTTTCCCCTAGAATACCCTTCCCGCAACTTACGAAAACCGAATATGAAGTACTGGCTGCCTTCCGGTACCAGCTCCGGCAATTTCTTCAATTCAGTGAAGAAGCAGCTCGATCAGCTGGGCTAACGCCGCGCCAGCACCAGGCCTTGCTGGCTATCAAGGGCTTCCCCGAACGCGAGCGTGTTACGATCGGCGAACTGGCGGAGCAGCTTCAGATTGCGCACCACAGCGCGGTCGGACTGGTAGATCGCCTTGCCGCCCAACGCTTGATCGAACGCGAAGCCGGTGTGGAGGATCGCCGCCAGGTCTATGTGAAGCTCAGCCGAGCCGGAACACGGATTCTGGAGAAACTGTCTGCCGCCCACCGGGTGGAAATTCGCCGGTTCGGTCCCCGTCTTCGCCTTCTCTTAGAAAGCCTGACGCAGGACGTCGAAGTGATCCGGCATCGGAAGGATTAGCCAGCACAGCGGTGCATTGCCGATGGACCCATGAGGCCCATGAGTCTTATCTGGCCTATCAGGTTCATTTGTCCCGCCCTGCCGGCTCGATTGGCCCAACCGCGCTTCGCGGGGGACGGAACGAGGTCAGAACCAGGAGACCGACGGCGATGCAGATGCAACTGTCGGCGACGTTAAACGCGGGCCAGGCGTATTGGTGGAAGTAGAAATTCAAGAAGTCGATGACGTTGCCTCGGGTCACGCGGTCGATCAGATTCCCAAGTATGCCTGCGGCAAGGAGACCAAAAGAAATCTTAGTTGTCACGGTCAGACGAGCTTTCGGGTTGATCCGATCGCGGATCAGGAGAAAGAGGATGACAACGAACGCGGCGACAGCCAGCAGGATAAAGAACAGATTATTGTTTTGGAACAACCCGAACGCGGCGCCGCTGTTGGTAGTGTGAACCAGGCTGAAGAACCCTGGAATGACGGGAACTTCTCCGCCATAGGGGATGTTGCGCAGGATAAGGTACTTAGTGACCTGATCAAGAACGAGCAAAGGGAGCCCTAGGAATAGCAGGTATTTCATTCGCTCTTGGGAAGCTGGTTCAGCACGGCGGTACAGCGGTCACATAATGTCGGATGATCTGTCATCGAGCCTACCGTGGGCAGATGTCGCCAACAACGCTCGCACCGGCCATAATCGGTTTTTGTCACGTGCGCAGCAGGCGGGCCGTCAGTCGTGACAAGTTCGAGGTGGCTGAGAATGAGGAATTCCTCGACGTCCTGGATTGGGAGTTGGCATACCCGGTCGTCCTTTGGCAGAGCCAGTTCGACGCGAGCTTCCAGCCTGTTTCCGATTAATTGTTGTTGGCGCGCGTTTTCGATGGCGTGCGCGATGACGGTCCGCACCCGGAGTAGAGCCTCGACGTCATGTAAAGCGGACTCGTCGACCCAGCTTGGATCCACGTCTGGAAACAGCTCGACATGTACGGAGCTGGACTCACCGAAGTAGCCCCATATTTCTTCGGCGGTGAAGGCCAGGATGGGGGCAAACAATCGGACCAGGCTTTCGAGCATCTGGCGCATCACGGTCTGGGTCGCTCTGCGTCTTGGCCAGTCCGGCGCGTCGCAGTACAGGCGGTCCTTTGTGATGTCGATGTAAAGACTGCTCAATTCGATGGCACAGAACTGATTGATGGCGTGGTAGACCTTATGAAATTCAAATCGTTCGTAAGCCTCCCTGCACTGTGTGATCAACTGCTGGAGGCGACTCAACATCCAGCGGTCTATGAGCGTCAATTCCGGGCATCGGTCTTTGATTGGATCAAAGTCGTACAAGTTGGCCAATAGAATACGAACCGTATTCCGGATACGCCGATAGGTCTCCGCGAGCTGGACAAACATCTTTTCGCCAAACGGGACCTCGTCCGAGTAGTTTACGCTCGAAACCCAAAGCCGCACGATATCGGCGCCATGCTGGCTGACGAAATGCTCCGCCTCGGTGGGTTTTTCGTAAGTGCCTTGCTGCGACTTGGAGATTTTCTCGCGACTATCGACATCGACAACAAATGCGTGAGTCAGGACCTCGCGATAGGGGGCGTCTCCTTGAAGCGCCACGCTCGTCAGCAATGACGACTGGAACCAGCCGCGATGCTGATCGGTTGCCTCGATGTAGACGTCGGCAGGCCAGCGCAGTGCTGGATGCGATTTCAGGACAGCCTGATGGCTCACACCCGAATCTATCCAGACATCCAAGGTGTCATTCCGGCGAGTCAGGCCAGGGGGCAGCCCGAGCTCCCGCGCTAAGTCGTCGTCGTTCAGCTCAAACCAGACATTTGTTCCACGGTGTTCGACCAGGTCCGCGAATTTCAGGATCCAATCCGCATTCAGTATCGGATGGCTATCCTTGTAGAACACCGGCAAAGGCACTCCCCAGCTGCGCTGACGGGAAATGCACCAGTCCGGACGCGATTCGACTGTTGCGTAGATCCGGTTGCGGCCCCAGGAAGGGGACCAGCGAACACGGTCAATTGCTTCAAGCGCGCTTTGTTTGATTTGATCGATCCGGATAAAAAATTGTTCGACGGCACGGAATATAATGGGCGTCTTGGAGCGCCAGCAGTGCGGATAAGAGTGATGATAAACTTGTTCGCCCAGCAGCAATGAACGCTCCCGGAGGAGCTTGATGACATCCGCATTCGCCGCGAACACATACTTTCCAACCCAGGCCGGGACGCCAACCTCCTTGGTAAATCGTCCGTTATCATCCACCGGCGAGAGCAAGGGCAAACCGTATTCTACTCCCAGCAGATAATCGTCCTCACCGTGCCCCGGAGCGATATGAACGCAGCCCGTTCCAGCCTCGAGTGTCACAAATTCGGCGGGCAAGACAATCGACTCGCGGTCTAAAAACGGGTGATGAGACTTCCAGTTTTCCAGCTCTGAACCTTGAAATTTGGCGGACGCCTCGCCCTCAGGGACCCACCCGGTAGCAAGCGTAAAGGCTCCAATCAAGGAGTCGGCTAACAAAAAACTGGCAGGTTCGGGGTGATCCGGGCGGGAAAAACGCTGGACTGTGTAAGTAAAACCGGGATGGACCGCGACCGCCTGATTCGCCGGCAAAGTCCAAGGGGTCGTAGTCCAGATCGCCACGGACGCCTTGCCCGCAAACGGACCTGTGATCAACGGGAACCCGACATAAATCGAGGGGTCAGTTCGCTCTTTGTACTCCACCTCGGCTTCCGCAAGCGCGGTCTGCGCGCCAGTGCTCCACAGGACGGGCTTCTTGCTTCGATAAATGAGGTCCTTTCGCACCATGTCGGCAAAGACCCTGAGAATGTCCGCCTCATATTCCGGATCCAGCGTGAGGTAGGGATGTTCCCAATCTCCCAGGATACCAAGCCGCTTGAATTGGGTGCGTTGGATTTCAATAAATTTGCGCGCGTACGCTTCCGACCGTTTCCGCACTTCCAACGCGGACAGGCCTTTTGATTCTCTAACCACTTTAAATTCGATCGGGAGTCCATGGCAGTCCCAGCCGGGAATAAAGGGTGAGCGGTAACCAGCCATCGTCCTGCTCTTGACGATGAAGTCTTTTAGAATCTTGTTCAGCGCTGTGCCCATATGGACATCCCCGTTGGCAAAAGGCGGGCCGTCGTGGAGCACAAATAAAGGAGAGTCTTTTCGGGCAGCCTGGATCTGGTCGTAGAGACGCTCTTTTTCCCAGCGGGCCAGAATCCCCGGCTCCCGGGCGATCAGATTCGCCTTCATGGGAAACTCGGTCCTTGGCAGGTTGAGTGTCTCTTTGTAGTTCATCCAAAGAATCGGGAAAGTAGCATCGATTTGAGTGATGGCAAAAGGGAGGTGAAGCCTCCGGACATCCTGGGCGAAGCGGACGTAAAGCCAGAGGCTTCACCTACAACCCCAACCTGCGACGCGTCTCCAGCGGGTCGAGGCCCTCGATCCGGAGCAGCTTTACACGGCTGGTCATGCCGGTCTTGATCTGGATGCTGGGGCGCGGAAGCGTCAGGAGCCTGGAGAGAAATTCAATCAACGCGGCGTTAGCCTTGCCCTCGACGGCTGGAGCCCGCAACTTGATGCGTACTTCGTCTCCTATCTCTCCCACGATACAATCTTTCTGTGCGCCCGGTGTGACTCTGATTTTCAGAATAGAGAGCATCATACGGAATCGTGACGGAATGGAGTGATCGAGTAATGGAGTGTTGCAGCTGAGTTAGGTTTGATGAACCCTGTTCTTTGAGGGGGCGCACTAAACGCTGTTAGACATTACTTCGGCGAGCTTCCGAATCCAATACTCCATTACTCCAATACTCCAAAGCTCCGTTACCTCGATACCCCTTCACTCCGATGCGCCAGCAGCAATGCTTGACCACTGAACGCCTCGAGTTGCGGCCGTTCACGTTGCGAGACGCAGCACGGGTCCGGGCTCTCGCCGGGGATGAGAAGGTCTATGGCACGGCGACAGCTGCTCCTCATCCCTACGGCCCGGGAATGGCGGAGCGCTGGATAGCATCCCACCAGACGATCTTTTATGAGGAGCGGGGCGTTGTGTATGCGATTTGTTTGAAGCAAGCAGAGCTGATCGGTGCGATCGAGCTGAGATTGAACCCCGAGCGCAATTGCGCACAGCTCGGATTCTGGATTGGAAAAGTGTATTGGAACCGCGGTTACTGCACGGAGGCGGCGCGCGCTATGATCGCCTACGGTTTCGGCGTCTTGGAATGTGACAGGATTTCCGCCTGCCACCTGGCCGGAAATCTTGCTTCGGGCCGCGTGCTCGAAAAGATTGGTATGAAACGGGAACCCTTGCCGCCAGCTGAGGCCCTGCTTACCTATTCTTTGAATGCTAAGGCGTTCTGAGGGAAAAGCGGGCAGTAGCTGAAAAGTAGAAAGCAGATAGTCGGCAGTAGAAACAGTAATCAGTAATCGCTAATCAGTGGGCTGGCGCTTATTGCCAGCGGAGGCGAATCCACAGATTACAGAATACGGATTACGGGCGACTGTCTACTTTCGACTAACTACTGTCCACTTCTGTGAGTCCGGCGCGAATCCGCGGCGGAGCGTATTCTCCGTGACTACGCGCGGAAAGGTGAAGTGCAGCAGGTAGTCGTGCCCGCCGGCTTTGGTGCCGCCGCCTGACATCTTAAACCCGCCGAAAGGGTGTCTGCCAACAACTGCTCCCGTAATGCTGCGGTTGATGTAGAGGTTGCCGACGAGGAATTCGCGCCGGACGCGCTCTATAGCCTGGGGACTGCGGGAGTACAGGCCGCCGGTGAGCGCAAATGGCGTATCGTTGGCAATCGCGATCGCATCGCTCAAATCGTCGGCTTGAATCACTACAAGCACTGGGCCGAAAATTTCTTCCTGTGCCAGTCTGGAATGGCGGTCCACGTCAGCGAAGATCGTTGGTCCAACGAAATAGCCGGTCAGCCCTGCGGGGATCCTGGCTTCGAAAACAGTGCGGTGCTCTTTTCTGCCGAGCTCGATGTAGGATTGGATCTTTTGCAGGGCCAAATCGTCAATGACCGGGCCAATATCGGTACCGGGATCCTCCGGCGTCCCTATCTTGAGCGCGGCGCAGGCTTGGACAAGCCGAGGCAGGAGGCGGTCACCTACGTGCCGGACTGTGATCAAACGAGATAGAGCCGAACACTTTTGTCCCTGAAATGCGAACGCGGACTGGACGATTCCAAGGATAGCTTCATCCAAGTCGGCATCAGAATCGATGACCATTGCATTCTTCCCGCCCATTTCGCAGATGACCTTCTTCAGGTTAGGCTGGCCAGACTGGGTGACTGCGGCCGATTCCCAGATCTTCGTGCCGGTCTCACGCGATCCCGTAAACGCGACAAGGTCGACATCCGGATGCACGACAAGGTAAGCCCCGGTTTCCTCGCCCGGCCCGGATAAGAGATTTGCTACTCCCGCAGGAAGGCCTGCCTCCTGAAGAATTTGCATAAAAAGCGAACCGGTCGCAGACGATTGCTCAGCCGGCTTCATGATCACCGTGTTCCCGGCGGCCAGGGCAGCCGCGGTCATTCCGCAGAGAATGGCAAGCGGAAAATTCCAAGGAGCAATTATCGCTCCAACCCCCCTTGGCACATAGCTTTCGACGCTGACTTCGCCGGGCACATCTTGCGTCAGACGGCCACGGCTCAGGCGCCGGATTTCCTCGGCGTAGAAAGTGCAGTAGTCGATCGCTTCAACCACATCGGCATCGGCTTCCGTCCAGGTCTTGCCAACTTCGAACATCTCCCACGCCGCCAAGTCGAACCTGCGCTGACGCATGAGTTCAGCAACTCGCTCGAGGAAGCGCGCACGGTCGTCCGCGGGCGTTTGACTCCATTTCGGAAACGCTTTTCTCGCCGCCTCAACAGCGGCGGCAACGTGCTCGACGCTGGCTCGTGCTATCTGCCCAATCACTTCCCGGGGAAGCGCGGGATTGACCGAAGGCATTTGCGTTGCCGGCATCACTGGTTTGCCGCCGATCACTAGCGGAAAAGCTCGCCCGAGCTCCCTGCGAACTCTGTCGATGGCCAGGGTCATCTCGCGCCGAACCGGGGCGAGGTTGAAATCCGCCGGCGGGTCATTAACAAAATGCGGCTCGGCTAGCGCTGGCTCGATACTTCCGGCACCCTGGCCCGGCCCCGGGGACCCGTCCGCCCCGTCGGAGACTCGTGAAATCGCGTCAGCCGGATCTTCCAACAACGTCGATGCGCGTCTGGTAAATCTAGCCTGCAGGAAGCCCTCGTTTGAGGTGTTCTCCAACAACCGCCTGACCAGGTAAGCCATGCCGGGCACAAGTTCCCCGACGGGGCAATACTCGCGCACGCGATGGCCAAGACTGACCAGCGCGCGCCGAATGGGAGTTGCCATTCCGTATAGCATTTGAAACTCGTAATCGCCCGGCTTCAAACCATGGTGCTGTGCCTGGACGATCGCGTGGGCAATACTGCGGACGTTATGGGAGGCGAAAGCGGGATAAACCACATCGCTTCCTGCCAGTATAAGTCGTGTTAGCTTTTCGTAATTGGCATCCGTCTCGATTTTCGAGGTGTACACGGGCACCGTCCAGGTTCTTTGGCTCGCGATCACCTTCTCGTAGTCCCAGTAAGCACCCTTGACCAGCCGGAGTGTGAATCGTCGGCGGATTTCGCGAGCCCAACGTAAAGCTTCTTCGGCGTCCGCGCAGGAATCGCGCAGATACGCTTGAATAGCGATGCCAAGGTGAGGGTAATCAGACAAATCCGGTTCAGAGCAGAGGACTCTGAATAGCTCGAGGGTCAATGGCTTCAGGCCGTAGTGCTCCATGTCCAGGTTAATAAATGCCCCGAGCTCCCGCGCTCGCCGTACAATCGGTTTCAGGCGAGCCATAATCGCCGCAATGCTGGTCGCTGGATCGGCCACCTGGATCCGAGCGCAAAGCGCCGAGATTTTGATCGACACGTTCACCAGCGGCGGTTCGGTCGCCTGCAGCGCCCCCTCGACTTTCCAGTCCCGGGTTGCTCCGGCCAGGAAATTCAACAGTGACGCATATCGGGTCGCATATTCGTCCGCTTCCTTGTCGCTTACGACGGCCTCGCCCAGGATATCGACCGTGAATCGGGCATGTTCCTTCCAGATACGCTGGAGATTTGGCAGAGCCGACTCCCCGTCAGTGCCCGCAATAAAAACATTTGCCAGCCCTACAACGTTCTTCCGAATGATCATTGCCGGAATTGCCGGAATGACCTTTCCAAGCGTGAGTGCGCCGCGGAGCAGCCAAGAGCCGGGTGTGTTCGCATCGCGCAAGTACTCTCCCATGTGTCTGACAACCTCACTCGAAGAGGTCAGTGTCGGAAGCACGTCCACGAACCGAAACATCTGCGTCTTAAAGGCCTCATTTTGCATCGACCATTCCATGAGCCATTTTTGGAAGGCACTCTGCCCGAGGAAATTTGCCAGCGATTGCTTCCGATCGATAAGGTCAAAAATCTGGCGGCCAACGCGCTCAATTTCAGCTTGAAGGCTGGCGGTCGTGCTCATGAACCGGAAAGTAGACGGTTGAGAAGTGGACAGGCTGAAGAGTAGAAAGTCGAAAGAAAGTAGTCAGTAATCAGTAGTCAGTAATCAGTAATCGGTGGGCGGGCGCCTATTGCCAACGGAGGCCAATCCACAGATCACAAAACAGATTACAGATTACTGATCACTGTTTCTACTCCCGCTCACTGTCTCTGCCGACTTTCTACTTTCTACTTTTCACGACGACCTACTTCGCCTGGGCGCCTCTCCAGGCACGGACGAACTCAATCGTAGGCGGCAGCATTGAGATCACGATAATCGCCAGGATAACCAACGAAAAATTCTTCTGAACAATCGGCAGACCGCCAAAAAAATGACCGAGCAGCACGACGAGAAAAACCCAAACGACCCCGCCGACAATGTTATAGGCGGCAAACTTTGCGTAGCTCATACGGCCCATCCCAGCGACGAAAGGCGCGAAGGTTCGGATCATCGGCAGATAGCGGGCAAGTAAGATAGCCTTGGCCCCATGCTTTTCATAGAATAGGTGGGTCTGTTGGAGGTGTTTCGGATTCAGGATCCGCGCCTTGGGGTTGACGAAGAGTTTCTCCCCGAAAACAGCGCCGATGGCATAATTGACGAATCCTCCAAGGGGGGCCGCGATCGAGAGGAGGACGAGCACGACGAAAAGGTTCAACTTCCCGGTGCCGGCCGTCAGCGACCCGACCGTAAACAGCAAGGCATCGCCAGGTAAGAAAGGCGTCAGAACCACCCCGCTCTCAGAGAAGACGATCAGGAAAAGCAAGAGGTAGATCCAGATCCCGAATTGATTGACGAGGCCGCCAAGTTGATCGTTGAAGTGTAAGGCAAAGTCGATGATCTGGCGCGTCCAGTCCATAAGGTGATTGGGGCACACGAATCGGCGAACTTGCGCGGCGATGCAATCGATTTTTGGTTCCGGGAACCTCCTCAGGCGCTGCGGGTTCGGAGAAACTTTAAACGTTCTTTCACCAAATAGGGTCTAAGGGTTTTGGACGCATTGATCATTCTAATCCTGGGGGGACCAAGGAACCGCCCTGCTCACCTTTGAACTTTTGGAGAATTGAAATGAAGAGACGGAAAGCAGCTAGCAGGCAGTTGTGCTTAGGGGACCTGATTCTCGCGGTCAGTTCATATTCAAACAGCCAGGAGGAAACAGTTGCGGCGGTGGCCGATCTGTTAGCTTCTGGGCAAGTTCACATCATGAACCAAGGGCGAAAAGTACGCGCCCGTGTCCGCTGACGTGTCATGCACTACGCCTCAGTCAGACCATCGGCGGTGCGTTCCAGCTTCTGGCCGATCGAGTACAAGCAGACCAGGCGGGCCAAGCGAGGCATAGCCCTACGGGAACTCGAGTCCGCGCGCAAGGCAACAAAAAGATCTTTTCAATCCCTTCGTGCCCTCTAACATCTCGGGGTGATCCCAAGGTACTCGCGCCCGCAGATGCGGGGAGTTTGGTCGGAGGAACGCAAATTCGCGATTTGGTTGGAGATTGAGACCCTCGCCTGCGAGGCGATGTCCGAACTCGGGCTGATGCCCGAGGGAGATGCTAAGGCCATTCGCACGCGGGGTAAATTTTCGGTTCCCGAGATTCTCGAGATCGAAAAGCGCACGAATCATGACGTCATAGCATTCCTTGAGAACGTCGCCTCCTACGTTGGCCCTGCCGCGCGGTGGATTCACCAAGGGCTGACCTCTTCGGATATTCTCGATACGACTCTCGGGGTTCAGCTGACCTCGGCGTGTGACATCCTGGCCGAGGATCTCGCCGGGCTTCGACGCGCTGCTGCCGGCATGGCCAGGCAGTATCGCCGCACGCCGATGATCGGGCGCAGCCATGGGGTCCACGCCGAACCGATCACGTTCGGCCTAAAAATGGCTTTGTTGTATGACGAATTCGGTCGGGCGGAGCAGCGATTGAGCAACGCCCGGCAGACAGTTGCGGTCGGCAAGTTGAGCGGCGCGGTTGGAACGCACGCCCACCTGGATCCGCGGGTTGAAGCAAAAGTTTGTGAGCGGTTGGGTCTGCGGCCTGATCAGCTCTCAACCCAGGTGATCCAGAGGGATCGTCACGCCGAATTCATGACGGTTCTCGCCTTGATCGCCTCAAGCATTGATCGCTGGGCCACGGAGTTCCGGCTTCTGCAACGGACAGAGGTGCTCGAGCTCGAAGAATACTTCAGCCCCGGTCAGAAAGGGAGCTCGGCCATGCCGCATAAGAGAAACCCGATTACGGGCGAGCGGCTGAGTGGTTTGTCCAGGATTATTCGGGCGAACACGGTAGCGGCGCTGGAGGACGTGGTGCTTTGGCACGAGCGCGATATCAGCCACAGCAGCGTCGAACGCATCATCCTTCCGGATTCCTGCATCTTGCTGGATTACATGCTGGCGACTTTGACCGAGCTTGTGTCGGGGCTCCAGATCTACCCGGACAGGATGCTGAAGAACCTTAGCCTTACCAAAGGCCTCTACTACAGCCAGTCGGTTCTTCTCGAATTGACCCGACGAGGACTTGATCGAAAAACTGCTTACGAAGCGGTCCAGCGGGCCGCGATGGCGAGCTGGGAGGGCGGCCGCGATTTTCTAGGCGAGGTGAAAAAGATCCCCGAAATTACCGCGGTGATCTCAGGCCCGGAACTGGACAAACTCTGCTCCCTCGAGCCGCATTTCCGGTATGTCGACCAGACGTTCAAGGATCTGGGAATCGATTAGGCGGAAGGAGCCAGGAGTCAGAATTCAGGAGCCAGGAGCCAGAAGCCAGGAGTCAGAAGCCAGGAGTCAGGAGTTAGGAGTCAGAATTTAGAATCCAGGAGTGGGAAGCAGCAGCCCGAGCTTAGCCTTTGCCGCGCTCAATTGCCCGCCGGTCTTTCATTCGATGCTGCCGGGGTCGGCCATGGCAAGCCTATCGCCTGCGATGTGTCGACGCGTTTCCGCAATAAGTGGGGTAAGAAATCGCCTGTCTGACATCGGAGACTTGCCGTGACACAAGCATGAAGCGACTTGGTTACGAAGGGAAATCTAGCTCCAGACTCCTGGCTTCTGACTCCTGGCTTCTGACTCCTGGCTCCTGAATTCTGACTCCTGGATCACCCAATCCCATACTGCTCCTCGACGAAGGGCTTCAGGCCTGCCTTCTCGAGGGCTGTAAGCGGGGCTAGAAACGTAACTTGGACTACCCCGGGATTCCGGCCGATCTCGACCGCGCCAGTGATCGTGGTTCGATTCATCACTTCAGGGACGCTTATCCCCAGAAGATTCGCTGCGCGGCGCAGACCAACCTGGGTTGCAAAATTCAGGTCGGGTCCAGTCCCGATCACCGAAATGGGAGCGGACTCCTCAATTCGCTCGATCTTCCACTGCTCCGCTAACCGGTTAGCGCGTTCTTTTTCCTCCGCTGAGAAAGGGCGGGCAAGTGGAGGCAGATCCTCGGCCAATGGAAACAGCACCGGTCCTTCCAGAGAGCGGCCTTTCAAAACATCAACTTGTAAGGTGACGGTTCCAGAGACATCCATGGTGTGGCCGGCGATCTCACCGTCTCCTTGCAGCGCATGCATGTCGCCGAGGTAGATACCGGCTCCAGCCACTTTGACCGGGGCTAGCAGGATTGCGCCTGCCCGAACCGCATCAATGTCCATATGTCCATCAGTCCGCAGCTCGAGTTGTTCGGCTGTCACCGCGTATTCGTGGGGAGCGCCAACCAGGAAGGATCCGAAGTCGCCTGCGTTATGCGAATCGGGAAGCCGTACTGCAGGCGTCGTTCCTAACTGGCCAAGAAAAGGTCGAAGCCTGACGGCAACCCCTACAAGGTCATGTGGTGCGAATGTAAGGATCGGGTGCTGAACTGAGCGGTCGGGCAGAACGGCATATTGAGCTGCTTCCTGTGCGATTTTCTCTGCGCCGTCTTTGGGAACCGTCACGCCGACTAGCCGGCCCTCATCGAAGATCACGGTATAGCCATGCGCAAATTGAAACGGCGTCACCGGATTATTGCAATTGACGCATCGGACCGCCTGCTGGCCGATTCCTGTAACACACGTCTCGGGGTAGAGCGTGCCGCACTGCGGGCACTTTGCTGCCACGTAGGGGTCGCCCAGGTAGTGCCCGTCGACCCATTTGTCATGGCCGGATGCCGTGGCGAGCGATGTCACTGTGATCTCGCGAATACGGATCGCCACACTATCGCCCGGAAGTGCGCCCTCGACGTAAACCGGTCGGGTGACTTCGTGCCCGCCGCGGAGTCGTGGGGTGATCATTGGTCCCCAACATCCTGGCGCCGTGTTAGCCAGTATTGTGCCGCCCTGCAGCAAAGGACCGAGCATCGGTTCCTGTGGATCCAGAATTCCGTTCGTGAACTCTGAGACCGTTACCGTGCGGCTCATCTTCTTCTTGCCGTCTTGAACGCTCATGTGTGTTTCATGCTCCGGTTGGTATTGGCTCCAGACCTTGGAGGCGGGAACCGCGCAGCGGCGTGAAGGATTCTGGAGGGTGCAATGAAGTTAGTTGATTTTTGGCAACTCCACAAATGCTGTTGTTCCGCGGTCGCGGTTCATTCCGTGCTGGCTATTATCCGCACTTTCAAAATTCTCCGAGCGTGATATTCTCCGCTAAACCCGGTATGGATCGTCGCCTGCTCGCGCCGCTGTTGGTTCTCCTGCTGATCTGCGGAGGATGTAAGAAAGCTCAGAATCTTGGAAAACCGGATGCTAAATCCAGCCCTGCCGCTAACAAGGCAGCGGCTTCTCCCACGCCAGCTGTAGCAGCGGCTCCGACTCCGACGCCGATGCCCGCTATCGATCGCAACGCGCGCTTCATAGTTCTTTGCTATCACCGGTTCGAGGATAAGCCTCATGATAGCCTGGCAATCGCCCCGACCGAATTCCACGCCCAGATGCAGGCGCTCAAGGATAATGACATCGCCGTGATTCCGATGAAGGACTTACTGGCATGGCGCCGAGGGGAGAAGTCGATCCCCCCAAAGAGCTGTGTGATCACCATCGATGATGGGTACATCTCGGGCTACAACGTTGCCTGGCCGATGCTGAAGGAATTCGGCTACCCCTTTACCATGTTCATCTACACGAACTATGTCGAGGTCGGTGGTAAATCGATGACGTGGGCTCAGCTTGAGGAGATGCGGGACGCTGGAGTCGATATTGAGTGCCACACTGTTTCCCACCGTGATCTCCGGCACGCCCCGGCTGGACAAGATTACAACACCTGGCTGCACAGCGAAATCTATGCCTCGAAAGACA
>Ga0306926_10002955_pt1 | contig 17460 bp, 15 predicted proteins | sample flu12Cox44000178_FD_203759 | JGI IMG/M metagenome (GOLD analysis project Ga0306926, IMG submission 203759) | Lab enrichment of tropical soil microbial communities from Luquillo Experimental Forest, Puerto Rico - flux8day.12C.oxic.44.000.178 (v2)... | ecosystem: Environmental > Terrestrial >... | reverse complement strand
GGACGCGAACAACAACGTCATCTCGATGACCGCCACGGTCGACGCTTCGCTGATCCAATCGCCCGGCGTGGCCGCCGTGAACACGCTGAATCCTCACTCCGGCAGCACCAACAACGGTCTGTCCAACACCATCAATTTCATCATCAACCCTCCCGCCAATAAGCTGCCGACACTGAACTCTATTACGCCCAACGCCATCGGCGCCGGCAGCACGAATATCTCGGTGACTCTCGCCGGACAGGATTTCCTGCCAACCGCCGGCACCTGTACTGGCACCAATCCGCCGGTCTCGACACAGTCTGAGGTGAATTGGAACGCCAACGGCACGCAGACCTCGCTGACCAACTTCACCAGCATTTCCACCAGCCAAATCCAGCTGGTCGTTCCCGATTCCCTGCTATCCGCGCAGGGCAGCGCGCTCGTCACCGTCCGCAATCCGCCGGCTTGTCCGCCTGAGAATCCCAGCGGCATTTCCAATCCGTTCAACGGCGGCGGCGGAAGCAGTCAGGCCGTCACTTTTACCGTTAACGGCGATTCGCCCACCCACAACGCCGCTCGCGCGGCAGCTCTCGCCGTCGCCGAAGAGACTCCCGCGCTTGGCTCCGACGGCCGTTTTGTCGCTTACACCGCAGCCCTAAACGGGCACTCGCAAATCTTCCTTCGCGACACGTGTACCGGCGCGGCCGCCGACTGCAATACTCGTACCACCCTGCTTTCCGCGGCGTCCGATGGCGCTCCCGGTAACGCCGACAGCAACACGCCTTCGCTCAGCGCCGACGGGCGATTCGTAGCCTTCAGTTCGGCTGCTACCAATCTCATCGACTCCACTCCCGGTGGCAGGCAGGTGTTCTTGCGCGACACGTGCTTCGGAGCGACGAGCTCCTGCACGGAAGGAACGACGCTCATCTCCGTCGATGAAGGAGGCGCGCTCGCGGGCAACGACAACCTTCTGCCCTCGGTCAGTTCTTCGGGGCGTTTTGTCGCCTTCCTCTCGACGACGCCCTCCAAATACCCGGCAAAGCCAGGTGCCCCCAACAGCGGCCTCCGCCAGATCTTCGTTCGCGATACGTGTTTCGGCGCCACTGCCGCCTGCACGCCCAAAACTACGCGCCTTTCGGTCATGCCGGGGGACACCACTTCGCTGCCGAGCAAGCCCGCGGGCCCCGCGATCTCCGGTTCGGCGCGAGCCGTCGGGATCTCAAGCGCCACTGCGCCCACCATGCTTACGCGCAGCGTCCCGGTGGATGATCGCGTATTTCTCGCTCTGACCAACTCGGGGCAAAGGTAATTGATTCCAACCTGTTCGCACTGATCGCTCCTCCTTTCAACCCTACACCGCTCTACGGCGGCCAGAGGCGTTTGCCTTCTTCAGTCGCCAGGAACGCTTTGCCTCGGAGCCGTCGGATACAGTTGCGAGAAACCTCTTAACCGCCTCCGGGCAGCGCAGTAGGTGGACGGTCGCGGAAGGAGCGCACTTTGAAATCGCTGTCATGCGGAAAGGTCGGCTTTGGTAGCGATACCGCAAAAGGCAAAGCCAGAAATCGAGACGCTCGCGCGACCGCCACAATGCGCGCCATGCACAGCGGATGAGCGAAAAGTCCAAGAAGATTATGGTGTCCGCAGCTCGAAGTCGGACCTCGATGGCGTCATAAGGTCCCAGATCCCCATCCAAGATCCAGTCGCTTTCGCCCACAAGTTTCTGCTGGAGTTCTACCCATTGATCGCCTGGGGTAGCGACGAGCCCTGGCCGCCAAAACATCTTATCCAGTTCCACTACAGGCAATCCGGCGATCTCACCAAGTTGTCTGGCAAGCGTGGACTTGCCCGAAGCTCCGGGACCGAAGATCACTACCCGCTTCATGTGGAGCAGTTTAGTTGAGAGCGGTTAATGGACGGACAACTCCCTAAGCCTGCGTACAGGAGGCTAGCGACCATCCGCTAAGAATCTGCCCTTCGGACAAGAGACCGCGTCGAGGTAGTGTTTAAAACGTCTATTTGAGAATCACGTGCGCCAAGAGGCTCTCTATTTCAGTTCTTGCTTCCCAGATACCTCTGCGGTATTGGATTCCCGGGCCGCTCCGAATCCCAGTAAATCTCTACGCACCACCACCGCGTCCCATCGAAGAAAAATTCCATGCTGTTGATGCCGCGGTCGATCGCCTTTCCGTCCTTTGTCTCGCGCGATTCGTAGGTCGTGTAGATGTGCGTCATCGCCCCAAACGAGTCCGTCTTGCGCCCGATCTCGTGCTCGAAGAAACCGTGCTCCAGAAAATGTTTTCCCGCGCGTTCTTCGTACCCTTTAGGCGTCATGACCACAAGCGAGGGTTTGCCGCCGTCCTTCGGCGTGCGCACCGCGATCAACCGCGCATCCGGCGCGAACAAGGAGTTGAAACGGTTCCAGTCGCGCGCTCCCGCCGGTCCGGAAATCACGTCGTACACGGCCGCGACGATCGCGTCGAGGCTCTCGACGTCTTTGGGATCTGCGGCGGGTGCAGCGGCGCTCGGCGCGCTCACCGAGGTCGGGCTAGCTTCCTTTTTCTCTTGGGCCGCGGCCGCCAAAGCCACCAAGCCGGCCGCGATCCATGCACAAACCAAAGTTTTCTTGAAGGCCATGGCCTGTCCTCTTGATCTCATTTTCTTGACTTACCTTGCATAGGCCCTAGTTGAACCGCACCTTTACGTCCGACCGCTTCTCGAGTTGCACCGAATCGATGAACCGCACCTGCCGGTTGTCCAGCGTCAGAATCATGGACTGCGTCCGAATCCCTTCGCCGAAAAACCGCACGCCGCGCAGCAGGTTTCCATCCGTCACGCCGGTACAGGCGAAGATCATTCTCTTCCCCGGAGCCAGGTCCTCCGTGTTGTAGATCCTTTTCGTGTCCTTGACCCCCATCTTCTCGAGCCGTTCCGCATCATTCGGCTTCGAAATGACCAGCCGCCCCAGAATCTGTCCATTTAGACAGCGCAGCGCGGCCGCCGTAAGCACGCCTTCGGGCGCCCCGCCCGTTCCCATCACTGCGTGAACGCCCGTGCCGACCACGGCCGCCGAAATTCCCGCGGACAAATCTCCGTCTCCAATCAGGCGAATCCGCGCGCCCGCTTTGCGGATATCCGCGATCAGTTTTTCGTGGCGCGGCCGGTCCAGTACGATGATCACCAGGTCTTCCACATCGCGGTCCAGGCGTTTGGCGATCGACTTCAGGTTGTCCGCCACCGGCGCATCCAATTCCACCGCGCCCTTGCAGGACGGCCCCACAACGATTTTTTCCATGTACAGGTCCGGCGCGTGCAGCAATCCGCCGCGCTCGCTCGCCGCCAGCACCGCAATCGAATTGGCCGCGCCCGTCGCGCACAGATTGGTTCCCTCGAGGGGATCCACCGCAATATCCACGGCCGGAAAATTTGCGTTCGGCGCCCGCGTTGCCAACCCGACTTTTTCACCGATGTACAACATCGGCGCCTCATCCCGCTCACCTTCCCCGATGACGATCGTGCCGTCCATCTGCAATTCGTCCATGGTCTGCCGCATCGCTTCGACCGCCACCTCGTCGGCTTTATGGCGGTCGCCAAATCCCATCGTGCGCGCCGAAGCGATCGCCGCATTCTCCACCACTCGCAAGAATTCCAGACTCAGTTGCGCTTCCATGTCCCTCTCCGTCGCAACACTATGACGGTCGCTATCCTAGTCCAATCGCCCTAGCCCGTCGAGGTTCGCTCCACCCGATCCGACATTGTCCGATCCGGCCAATTTGTGTTCAGATGCTTCTCTATCGAGACTGCTATGCCCTTGACACCCGCCGAATTCCGCCGCGTAGCCCTGGCTCTCCCGGAAACTGAGCAGCGCCGGCACATGAACCATCCCGACTTCCGGGTGGCAGGAAAGATCTTCGCGACCCTCGGCTATCCCGACAAACGGCACGGCATGGTCAAGCTCACTCCAATCCAGCAAGAAGAGTTCGTCGCCGCCGCACCCGCAGCCTTCTTCCCCGTCAGAGGCGCCTGGGGCCGTAAGGGCTGCACCAGCATCCTCCTCGGCAAAGTGCCAAGGCGTGCCCTCAAGGAAGCCCTCCTTGCCGCCTGGCGCAACCACGCCCCCGCCGAACTCGCGCTCAAAGGCCTCGAACGCAGCTCCCTCCGTCGGCGCGAAAAGCGATAGCACGATCGCCGAACCACGCGTACCGCACCTCGTTCTTTCGTTGTCTCGTTGTTGCAGGATCTTGGTCCCGGCCGCAGCTTCCGCTAGCGAGTCGCCGACAACTTGCCGACGCCCTCTAGCTTCAGCCGGGCCTCTTCGCGGTCCGCCGATCCGAGCGGATACAGTCCCACTGCCTCCACCACCAGTTGCCCTTCTGAAGACAGCACCCAGGCCGCGAAGTGCGTCACCTCGGAAGACGGCGTTCCCGCAAAATAGAAATAGAGCGTTCGTGACAGCGTGTACTTGTGGGCACGAATGTTCTCGCCGGTTGGCTCAATCGCCCGCGCCGAAGCGCTCGGCTTGATCCCGACCAGCCTGACCAGGCGTTGCGGTCGCAAATCCACGTCGCAGAAGGCGAGCGCGTTTGCGTCTCCCGCCACGGCGGCCAGCACCGCGGTGTTGGTGGGAAATTCCTTGATCGCTCCTGAAAAACTGGCGTCCCCCATGAATTCCTCGTCGATCAGATTGCGCACCTCGGAGGTGCTATCGCGCCCGAACAAGCGGATTGGCGCGTCCCTGCCGCCCACCTGTTTCCAGTTCTTGATCTGTCCCGAGAGAATCAGGCGCAGGTCGTAAACGGAAATCGATTGCACCGGGTTCGCTCGGTTCACAGCGACCACCGCGAATTCCGTGGCTACCGGTATTTCGGTAAACTCGAGCTTCCGTCGCATGTGCAGGGCCCCGACTTCGCCGTCTAGAGCCTTGCGGGTGCTCTGCGCAATCTCCGCCTTGCTTTCAATGAGCGCCATGAAGCCCTCCGTCGGATTGTTTCCCTCGACACGAAAGTCCACTCCCTTGTTGCGGCCGCCATACCATTCCGTCAGCCGTCGCGTTAGTTCCGTCATGGTCCGAGCGCCGGAGATACGGATGGTCATAGCCTGGCCTTCGCCGCCTCCTGCCGCGTCCAAAGTTGCGACTGCCGCCATCCCGAAGCACAACATCACCGCCAGCGACACCCTACTCGCCCAGAATCTCATCGGATTTAGTCCTTGGTAGAATTAAGCGTGCAAAAGCTTTAGAGGTTCGAACCACCCGCAGTATCGCTCGATCAGCCGAGGCGGTTTGTTAAAAGCTCGCGCGACACGCTTACCTGTCACTGTACCCTCGGCCAGTTCGTCACGCCGATTTACTCGGACCCGGCACCAGTGGCAATCTGTCACGCGCACTCGGCGAAAATTTGAGAATGGCTGTCTCCACCCCTTTCCGCGTCCGCCTAGCGAATCCGTCCGACGTAGCTGCGCTGGCCCCACTGCGAACCTCCCTGTGGCCCGAGTCTCCCATCGAACATCATCAAGCGGAACTTTCGGCCATCCTCGACGGCACATCGAAGCGGGTCTACCCGCTCTACATTTTTGTGGCTGAAGAAGGCGACGGCACGATCGTCGGTTTTCTCGAAGCAAATTTGCGATCAACCGCCGACGGCTGCGAGGAACGGCTTCCGGTCGGCTATGTCGAAGGCTGGTTTGTCGCAGAATCGTGCCGCGCTCGCGGCATCGGCGCGACCCTTCTCCGCGCTGCCGAAGACTGGGCTCGCGGCCAGGGTTGCATTGAAATGGCCTCCGACACCGCGCTGGACAACTTTCTCTCGCAACGCGTGCACCAAGCTTTGGGCTTCACCGTCTGCGCACGCAGCGTGCTCTATAAAAAGAAACTCTAACCCCTGTACAATTTCTTCATGCTCGATGCGCATCGTTTTCTGCTATTTCTTATCGCGGCCATGGTGCTGGCCGCTACACCCGGCCCGGGCATTTTCTATGTTCTCGCCCGTACCCTCGCCGGCGGCCGCCGCGAAGGTTTTTCATCCTCGTTCGGCACTTTCTTCGGCGGACTCTTCCACGTCTTTGCCGCAGCTCTGGGCGTCTCGGCGATCCTTGCGGCTTCGGCCGTAGCCTTCCACACCGTCAAATACGCCGGCGCCGCCTACCTGGTGTTCCTCGGCATCCGAATGATCCGCTCGCGCAACGCCGAACTCCCGAGCGAGGCTTCCGCGCCCAAAGGCGGCGCTTTCCGTCAGGGAATCTTGACCGAAGCGCTCAATCCGAAAACCGCGCTCTTTTTTCTCTCCTTTATTCCACAGTTCATCACACCTGACCGCGGCCACGTCTTTCTCCAGTTCGCCACGCTCGGAATCCTGTCCGTCACCCTCAACACCGCCGCCGACCTCGCCGTTGTCTCTCTGGCCGCCCCGCTCGAACGCAAGCTCAAATCGAGCGCCCGCTTCCGGCGCGGTCAGCGCACCGCTTCCGGACTTGGTATGATCGGTCTCGGCGCCTATCTCGCCTTCTCCGAGTCGAAGTAAGCCCTGGTCCTTCTCGAGGGCGCCGTGGACTGCAGCTGCAAGGTGACCGCGCCGGGTGTGCGGTTTTCAAAAAAAGCTCCGGAACCCAGAAGGGTCGCCGGAGCTTTTGCGGTTTTGTTGCTCAACTCGTCTAGTCGTCGTCGCGGTCCCCGTTATGGGTCTTGAACAGATCGTCCATTACGCTCGCGTTCGAATCGCATGCGTGATTCAGGCAGGGCAAGCGCAGTCCAGCCTCAATCGACTTCAGCAGTGAAAAATGGGTATAGAACTTTCCGCTCTGCACGCCGTGCGGCCCGTAGTTGGTATCCACCACCAGCAGTACCTGGTTCAGGTTCGGCACTGAGCTGTAGTCATTTTCATCCCACAACACCACGATCGCACTCCGCCCTTCCTTCCATACCGGCGAATTGTGAATCGCGCTGACAATATTCCGCAGTGCCAGATCGCCTTGATAGATCAAGGCCGGGTTCAGCCCAGCCTGAGTCCCGTTGTCGTTCGGATCGAAGTCGCATACCGGCCCGCCATTTCCACGGCCGTGCTGATCGTTGCACTGATTCGGAGCTATGAACGAAAAGGTCGGCACATGCCCCGATCCCAGATCTTCAAAAAGCCCGCCGGCCCCCTGGAAACCGGCCACGTTCTTCAGGCTGCTGTGCGAATTGGTGCCTTCCTGGACATCCCGGAAATAGGCAAAAGGATTGTGCTTCACGGCGTAGAGTTTGATCAGCGTCTGCTGCTCGCCGCTGATGGCTGCCGTGATTTGCGCTTGCGAGGTGAAAAAACCGTCGCTGTTGTCTACGCCGTCGGCTCCGCTTGCCGGCAAGCTTTCCTGGTAGCTCTTCCAGCTCTTTCCTGCCTCCGCCAGCTGATCCGCGATGGTTTTGCCGCTGATGTGCTTCGACGCAGGAATGGCCAGCTTTCCGTCGATTTCGACCACCGCTGTGATCGAAGGCGGCGTGGTCTCATTCGTGGTATCAACGAGCGGCGTCGCGGCGTCGGTTCCCTCGCCCCAGATCGGGCACACGTCAGGGCTTGCCGGCACGTCTGTTGCAGGCACTCCTGACGCCAAATTCGTCGTGCAGGTGGTGTTATGCCAATCCGGCGAGTTGTCGGTCAGCACGCCGAAATTCGAGCCGCCCACCACCTCGAGGTAGTTGGTCAGGCTCGGGTGCGCGATGGCGAAGTAGTTGTTGGCGGCGTTCGCCGATTTCGCAAATTGGTTAGCAAACGGCGCATCGGGATTCTTCAAGATCTGCGAGTAGCTGTGGTTCTCCATCATGATGACAAACACGTGGTCCAGATGGGGAACTCCCTTGGGTACGGGTCCTTCATTGCCGAAGGTGGGAGATGCCAGCAGCGCCGCCAGCAAGCTGGCCGCGACGGCCTTGCCAGAGTTGAGTTTCATGCTTCCTTCCTCTCTCGAATCTTCCGGCCCGTGCAATGGCGTGCGGGAACGCACGGGTCCGGTCCAAGTGCTTCCATTCTTTACGGGGTTTCGCGAACGGATGCGCCAAAAACACTAAGTGGCCTTGGTTACGGCTCGGCCGCAATCCGGTTACAGTCGCATCAATAAATCCAAAATAAGCCTCCGCCTTATCGGGCAAAACGGCCTTTTCTGCTAGGCTGTCACGGCCATGTCCGGTTCAGGTACGCGCGAAATTCCCACTTTGCAGACAGCGCGCCTCCGCCTGCGCCCACATACCGCTGCGGACTTTCCCGCCTCCACCGCGCTCTGGGCTGACGCTTCGGTTACGCGTTTCATCGGCGGCCGCGCGCTCACGCGCGAAGAGGTTTGGGCCCGCCTGCTGCGTTATGCCGGCTGCTGGCACTGGATGGGCTTCGGCTACTGGGCTGTCGAGGAGCTTTTGACCGGAAGATTCATCGGCGAACTCGGCTTCGCCCAGAATGAACGCGACTTTGAACCGCCGGTCGCGCTGGTTGATGCCGCTGGCCTGACCATGCCCGAAGTGGGCTGGGTCGTCGCTCCAGAATTCCACGGCAGGGGTTACGCCACCGAAGGCGTCCGCGCTGCTCTCGCTTGGGGCGATTCCCATATCACCCAGTCCTGCTCCTTTTGCATCATCCACCCCGACCACTCTGCGTCCATCGGCGTTGCTAAACGGTGCGGCTTCGTCGAATTCTCGCGCCCCTTCTATCAATCCGAACCCATCATCCTTTTCACGCGCCGGAAAGACGTGAAGGTCGGATCGGCGAGCATGAAAGGCGGTGAAGAAGGGCCGAGATCTTGAAGCCGGCGTGCGTCCGCTCGTTTGTTAACAGTGCAAAAGTTTCTGCCACCGACGCGTGTCACCGCCGCTTGGCGGCATGCTACTCGTGTTATCCTGGACAGATACTTCGCCTGTGTTTTTCCGCGAAGCTAGCCTTGCTCCGCGTGTTTTTCTTCAAAAGCGCGCGGCCGCCCGCTGGGGCGTGGTCCAACCGGTAGGACACCTCACTGTTAATGCCCACGAGACCATTCTGCAACCTTCCGCACGGTCGGGCAGGACAGCGCAAGTCGGTAGTGTTTATGCGGCTCACAATCGTCTCGCTTCGCGCATCGTAACGCACTGGAGCGCACTCTTAATCAAACTGAACTAGCACCAGAACTAGCACCGGAAAGGCTATGGAACAGGCGAGTTGTCCTGCGCCAGAGGCTCGCATACCCGGACGCGCCTTTCAGCTTGCGCTGGCCACTTCCAATTTTGTTTTTTCGGATTGCTCGACCTGGCGGGAGATGGGGACGAGGCGCCAACCTACCAGCAGCTCGTTTACCTAGGTGCCAGGGCAACTATCGTTGCGGCCCGCCGGTGTGTGCGATCATTACCCTCATAAATTGCCCCGTTGTTGCAAAATTTCAGGCGATTTGATCATTGGGTGATATGCACCAGAAAGGGCTTTCAATCCCATGAGTGGCGCAAGCGATAGCCTGCGAGTTTTTGTGTCGGCCTACTCGCGCAGGCGTTACACGATCTTGTTCTATACCGTCCTTCTTACTTTGCTGTCTGCCCCGGTTCTTAGCGCCTTAAAGTGGAGCGGAAATTTGCTTGAATCATTTCTAGCCGCAAGCCTGTTGGCTGCGATATTGCCGATCAGCGAGGTGAGGAGCCGCCCTTATCTCCTTCTGACAATGGTCTTCGTCTGGCTGTTGCGTCCGGTGACCACTTGGCTTGATCGTCCAGTATTATCGACGATGACCCTGGGGGTCTGGACGCTGATTGGTCTGCTTGCTGCGGCTGCTGCACTGTGGTTCGCCATGGGCGCAGCTCAGGTAGACGCTGAACACCTGTACGCGGCGCTCAGTGCTTATCTCCTTGCGGGTATTTACTTCGGTCTTTCGTATTGGGTATTGGAACGGATGATCCCTGGCACATTCACTGCAACGGCCCCCTTTTCCCAAACGAGCGCAATCTACTTTAGCTTCGTCACACTAGCAACACTCGGCTATGGCGACATCGCTCCGCGCGGCGATATCGCGCGAGGCCTAGCAATCATCGAAGGCATTGGCGGCCAACTCTTCTTAGCAGTTCTGGTCGCACGGCTGGTCAGTCTGTACTCGACGCCTAGAAACCAATCAGATTAATTTTCCGCGACCGGACATGAAATGCGCAGCGAGTAACCTTGGTCAAGTTCTGCCATCCACCCCTTTGGTGGATCGGCCCGAGTTGTCCGGTCTACGAACCGGGCGAATGCGACGGCGCCCCGAGAAGACACTGAAGCCCTTCTGTCAGTAGTGACAGTAGAGCAGTCGGCGACCTCTTGACTAAGATCCAGCAAGTGTTGGCCGGGTTCCCATTGAAAATTCTATAGTTACGGAGCAAGTCATGCAGAGAAAGCGAACAACGACCGCTGTGGTCCTGGCGCTCGTATGCCTGGTCACATGCAGGTCGGCATTTTCCTCAGAAGGCGAAAAGGTCAAAACCAAAGGAATGATTATTTCACGGACTGGCGAAACCCTGGTCGTGAACGGTCCAAGAGGGAAGACTACCGTGGTTCTCACTGAGGACACGAAAACGAAAGACAATAAGGGGATGCTGGGACTGCGGAAGGAATTCATGGCCAACACCGTACTGATCCCCGGCCTCAAGGTTGACATCGACGGTGTTTCGGATGAGCAGGGTCGGGTTATTGCGAAGACCATCACGGTTGACGGCGATGACCTGGAAACGGCCGAAATGATCCAGGCCGGTCTACATCCCACCGCGCAACAGGTAGCTGCTAATGCTCAGGACATCCAGGAGAATACCGAAAGATTTTCCAAGCTGGGAGAATACGAAGTAAAAGGCCAGGCGACCGTAAACTTCAACGTTGGCAGTTCTGAAATCTCGCCTGACGGTATGGCACAACTGAAGGGCCTGGCGCAAACTGCAATCGGTCTTAACGGATACATGATCGAAGTGAAGGGTTTTACCGATTCGAGCGGCGACGCCAAGATGAACCAAAAACTCAGCGAAGACCGTGCAGAAGCGGTGATTGCTTATCTAATCCAAAATTGTAACGTACCTGTGCGGCACATCGTGGCTCCCGGCGCCATGGGAGAATACGAACCAGCAGCGTCCAACGAATCCAAAGAAGGACGAGCACAAAACCGTCGTGTCGACGTGAAAGTCCTGCTAAACAAAGGCATCGCCGGTAGCTGAACACACAATTCTGATGACGGCAATCCGATGCAGGTGTACGAAGACAGCATCGGAATGTGAAGTCCCGTACGATTGCGTGCCACAGATGAAGAGAACAGCTTAAGAAACCATACCGACTTGTGCGCTTCGCTTATGAAACAGAAGCTGGTCGAAACTGACTGCGGGTTTCTCATTTTCCAGTCGCGCAATCAGCATGTACTCGACGCAAAAGTCCGACAGTGCCCTCTTGCAGCACATACGGTTCAGGAACTTTGCGGATGTTTCGTGTGCGATCTGCTGCACGGAGCAGGAGCAGCTACGCATTGTCCGCGTAAGCAAAAATCCAGACGCCAATGAAGCGTGGGTCCGAAAGTTTGACCCATTGATGAAGATACTCAGCCCGTTCGTCATACTGTTTGGGTTCGCAGAGCTGATTGGGCTGTTCAATTGACGGCCAGAGCTGGCTCTCAAGCAAAGCAAAGAATAGCTGAGCTTCCGGGCGCAACGAGGAGTGCCTGCTCCGCTCGATCCCACAGGGGCTAGGGGTCCCTGTGCCCACCCCAACGTGTCCCTTTGACCGCACTGTGCTCACCGGAGGGCTCATAGTAGTGGGGACTCCAGTGGTACCAACAGTGGTATCACCAATGGGGCCACCACTAGCACCGGAAAGGCTATGGAACAGGCGAGTTTAAGAGCTTCTAGGCCACAAAAGCATAGCTATGACGGTTCGTTATTCACACCTGGCGCCAGCGCATACCCTGGCGGCCGTAGAGCGGCTGGCCGAAGCCATATCAGAAACGCCAACAAGCACCAAAACTAGCACCAACACAGTCGTGGCTTAATTTCGCCTGCGTTCGCCCGTCCGCTAAGTCCTTATTGCCTATGTTAATATGGTCAGATGTTGGGGCGTGGTCCAACCGGTAGGACACCTCACTGTTAATGAGGATGGTGAAGGTTCGAATCCTTCCGCCCCAGCCAAACTAATTGATTTCACTGCTTTTATTTCTTGGTTTCTTAACAAAACCCGGCTTTCTAACAATTGGATCCGTGCACGAGCCGAGCGGAGCGATTCTGCACGGCGTTGCGCTGGTCCTCTCCAATGACATGTGCATAGACTCCTAACGTGATACGCGCTTCGACGGTTCCACACCATACACGGCTGGTATCCCACTTTCAGCCAGCTATGCCCTCCTGGCAGCCCAAGGTTTTTTGTAAAGGTTCCAGAGGTTCCTTTGGTGAGCAGGGGAACCAAATGAACAACAAGCCAGGAAAACTCATCAAGGTCGACCTGAGAGAGACCTGGAGAAATGAATTTCTACCTAAATTCCTTCGACACCATGGGACGGGTATGCCAGGACGAGAAATCTTGAAGACCGACGTTGATCAACTGAATGCCACAAATATATTGAGCCGATCGAATCGGTTGCGAAACGATCCTCGTTATTCTCAATTGCCCGAGTCTTACGAGATTCTCTGTGAATTGGCCCACCTCAATATGCTCCAAAATTTCTTACTGACAACGTATGACGAGAAACGCTCTAAGATACTACGGTGGGAGTACGGCTCAGAAGCACTGACCAGGGCGATGAAATTCACGGGCGAGCCAATGGTGTTAGCTAGCGAAGGCGCAGTGGAATTAATAAATAGCTTTCAGGCCCCTTTTGGCATGGCACCCATGGTCTCGGCCGATCTCGTATGAACTGCAACCAAACAAGGCCACGGATTGAAGCGCGGCACAAGCGCATCAGAGGGTCGCGCGACTAATACCTTGCTTTAGGATTCGGCAAGCATTCTCTTGTAGTCTCCGTCTTGCGCTAGTACATCGGAGGGTCCGGCTGCTCCAGAATGCCAGTGCGCGCGTAAATCAGAAATTGCTTTAATGCTCCCAAACCCTAAGGAGTGTTGGCCGTGGTTTGTATGCAGTCGGGATCGAGCGAACTAAAAACCTCAGTTCTGCGCTTAGCACGAGTGAAGAGTACGTTGAGCCGTCGATGTCCGCTCGTTCCGTTCAGGGGGCCGAAGCGTTGATACTGATTTCCACGAGGCGTATAACAAAGCTGGTTTCTTGCAGATTTTCGTCATGGACATAGCAAGTCGCCAGGAACGCCAACTTACGTAAAGGCTAACCTAACGGGATGTTCGCCTCCTTCGCAAATTTTGCAGAAGCGCTCGCCTTCGCTGGATTTGTAGCGTTCTACATATGGCGGCTGCAAGCGCCGTGGCCGCAGACCTGGGTCATTTTCCCCACTTGGATGATTCTGAGCTTTGCTTTGCACCGCGACACGCCCAGTACACTCGGCTGGCGCGCCGATAACCTCTGGCCCGCAACGCGCCGCGCCGCGCCCGTCTTCTTGCTGTTTGCCGCCGGGTTGATCGGCGTCGGCGCTGCGCTTGGCGCGCTCCGTCGGACTCCCGCTCTTTTCCTTGATGCGCGGCGCCTCATCGACTACTTCGCCTTCTGCGTCTTGCAGCAGGTGGCCTTGCAATCCATGACGATGAACCGGTTGCTCGGTGGGCTCAAAGGCTCTATTGCGGCCGCAGCCGCCGGCGGTCTGCTCTTCGGAGCGCTGCATTTTCCCAATCCTGTGCTTCTGCCGCTCACGTCCGTCGGCGGTGGCGTCATGTGCTGGCTCTTCGCAAAAGAAAGAAACATCATTCCCTTATTCATCGGGCAAACGATTCTGGGAGCTCTGGTTTGGTGGGCTTTCCCTCTTGCTTGGCACCATTCGATGCGCGTCGGTCCCGGCTACTATACTTTCGCACCTCGTTAACAGTTCCTCACTTCCTCAACCGCCTGGCCACGCTGCGGCAGATTGAACCGTACTGCGAGCCAGATCGTTACGTTGCAGCGTAGGTCTGAGATTCCACTTGCTATAGGCACTAATAGGCACCATTGGAAAGGGGCGGCGGTGCGACGCCGTTTGCTTCGTTGGACTTAGAAAGTAGCCAAATTCGATCCCCGCCGCCCCTACCACCCGAAGAAACAAAAGACTTTCTTGGAGCCCAAATCTGCATTTAATTGCTCAGTCAGCAATTGCCCCGAACCGTATGTGCCCGCGTTCCTTTTGATTTCCTGACCTGCCGTGCGCTAGTGGCTGCAATCTCGGACGATGATATGTCCGTTCGCATCTATGGCAACGCCGTTGAATTGGGGCGATTCACTGGGACGGATCGGAATTCGGGAAGCGTGGTGCATCAGGGTCGGTTTGTCGACACACTCCCTCACTTCGATGGAAGATGGCAAGTCCTTGCAAACAGCCATGTTGTGACGACACGGTCAACAACTCCGACAAAAACTCCGCAGACGCGGCCCAGTACCGAACACTCCCCTGATTTATCTTACGTTTACCCGGCTCATGAGAGTGTTTGGTTGCCCAGTCAGCGATTGCTTACCGTGCCTCCCACGCTCCAGGGAGGGGCTCATGTTTGGTGAATTAAGTAGCTTCTCGAACGTCACTTTACTTGCCTTTGCCGGGCTCCTAAGTTTCCTAGTTCCCCCTGCAACTGAAGCTCAACCCAGACAGTCGTCGGCTACACGAATCTATGCACAGAAGCTTGTCGAGGAGACGCTCGCTGCGCACTCTGAGTTAGTGGGCCTTGAACTTGCTGCGACACCTCCCACGAAGTCTCAGTGCGTGACTATTGCTTCGAGCGAGGCCAAGGGCATCGGCGAGAAGTGCGATAAGGACGAGTACACCGCGATGAAGACCAACAAGTCTTTTGTCGAGAAAGAAATGGAGAACGGGAAGCAAGTGTATGACGTCACCATTCCCATTCACGACGCGGAAGGCAAAATCATAGCCACGGCTGGAATTGACTTCAAAGCACGGCCCGATCAGGCAGAAGCTTGGGTGACGGACCGCTCACTGCAAATCGCCAGGGAAATCGAATCCAAGATCAAATCCAAACAGAAGCTGTTTGAACCAGTGGCCTTATCCGGTAGTCCGACAGGTCACTGAATTAGATTACTAGACTACACAATTCGGCAGCCTCTCATGCGCTGCGTGCCATCTCGAACCAGTCAAAATAAAAAGACGCGAACCGAAATCCATGGCCCATGTCGCATGGGGTCGGCTCGTCTGATTACCGCTGCAATATTCTTAATATTCTCCTTCTCTGTTACTACTTCTGCGGAAATGCAGGCCACGGATTCGGGTGATTTAACCGGCGTGGTGCGGGATGAGAATGGTACGCCCGTCGCAGCCGCCCGCTGCAAACTTGAAAATCGCAGCGGTCAAATCTACCAGACAGAAACCGATGGAGCAGGGCGCTTCGCGATTCGAACCCTTCTTCCTGGAGAGTACACAATGGAGGTTCGCAAACCAGGCTTTTTCCTGCTCAACGAGCCGACACTTACAGTCAATGCTGGAACGAACGAACTTGCGCTGGTCCTCCACCACGAGCAAGAGCTTCACGAGCAGGTGCAAGTCACCGCACCTTCGAATCAGATCGATGCCCAGGACACATCGCAGCGTTCAACGCTATCTGCACGAAACATTCGCGACATACCCGTTCCCAATAGCAATGACCTTCAACAGAGCCTCGTCGCTTTGCCAGAAATCATGCGCGACAATGGCAATAATTTACACGTTGCCGGTGCGAGGTCGGATGAGACGCAATACCTCCTGGATGGATTTGAAATCGGAAATCCCGTGAATGGCATGCTGACGTCACGCTTCAATATTGACGCCACTCGGGCAGCCGAAGTCCAGACCGGGCGCCTTGGAGCGGACTATGCTCACCCAGGCGCAGGCGTTCTGAATCTCGAAACGGTCGAAGGCGACGACCGTTGGCGCTTTGGCACGACCAATCCCGTTCCCGGAATCAGCACGGAAAAGGGCGTCTACATTGGAAATTGGTACCCGCGCTTCACCATCTCCGGACCGATCGAACGTGGCCGCATTTGGTTTTCCGATGCCGTCAGCCTCCAGCACACCTTTGACGTCGTCAAAGAATTACCTTCCAATGCGGATACCTCCGAACAATGGGGCGGCGACAATCTTTTCCGTGTGCAATTCAACCTGTCGTCGCGCCACATTCTTCACGGCAACTTTCTGTACAACCGTACCCACAGCAACAATGCCGGCCTGGACGCCCTGCATCCGCAGCCCACGACCGTCACCGCGGAACAGTCCCGTTCCTTCGTCTCTCTGAAGGACCAGTTGTGGCTAAACGACACGCTCTTTGAAGTAGGCTTCGCCACTGATAATGGCGTGCTCGATTATGTGCCGCAGGGCACCGAGCCCTATTTGGTGTTTCTCGAGGGCAACGGCGGCAACTACTTCCAGCGCTTGCACCAGCGCGGCCGCCGCTTGCAGGCGATGGCCGGCCTGACCGCCGCATCGCGCCACTGGCATGGCACGCATCAGCTCTCCGCGGGTCTCAACGTGGCGGGACTTACCTATTCGCAATCCGCCACGCGCACTGAAATCCAAGCGTTCGGCGTGGACGGCGGCCTCGTTCGCCGATCTACTTTTGCGGGCTCGACGAATCCCCAAGTTTCCAACACCCAGGCTGGTGCCTACTTGCAGGATACCTGGTCGATTGATCGGCGTTTCATCTTGCAGCTAGGCCTGCGCACCGACTGGGACCGCTTCACACAAAGCGCTATGGCCGAGCCGCACGTTTCCGCGAATGTCCTGCCCTTTGCCGACGACCGCGCCAAATTGGCCATCGGTTGGGGTATCCAAAACGTCCCGCTCAACCTTTCGCTCATTGGCCAGGCCTTCGATCAGCAGCAGCTCGACACGTTTTTCGACTCCACGGGAACCGCGGTCCTCGGCCCAGTTGTGAATCGCTTCGTGCTTCCCGCGGGCGGCTTGTCTCAGCCGCGCTTTACCATTTCGAGCGCAGGATGGCAGCAGAAGCTCGCGCACAACACGCTCGTCGGCGTTGAACTCCTTGTCCGCAACAGTCATCACGGTTTCGCTTATGTCGAACAACAACCCACGCTGCCCGTCGGGGTTTTTATCTTGCAGGATCACCGTAAGGACCGCTACCGTGCGGCCACCGTTTCCGCACGACACGCTTTTTCGGAGTCCGCTGAGCTGTTCGTCGCCTACACTCGTTCTGAAGCGCACTCAAACCAAGTTCTGAACCCGGTGCTCGGTTCCATCTTCTATGCACCGCAGCAGCCCGGTCCGCTGACCTGGGATGTTCCGAACCGCGTTCTTGCTTGGGGTTGGACGGCCACGCGAGTCTGGGGAATCCAGTTTAGTTGGTTTTTCGAATACAGGACTGGCTATCCCTTCAGCGTTCAGAACCTCCGGCAACAATTGGTTGGCGCGCCCAACTCATCGCGCTTTCCTGACTATGCCAATCTAAATCTCGGCTTTGAGAAGAAATTCGCA
>Ga0306926_10002954_pt1 | contig 17461 bp, 18 predicted proteins | sample flu12Cox44000178_FD_203759 | JGI IMG/M metagenome (GOLD analysis project Ga0306926, IMG submission 203759) | Lab enrichment of tropical soil microbial communities from Luquillo Experimental Forest, Puerto Rico - flux8day.12C.oxic.44.000.178 (v2)... | ecosystem: Environmental > Terrestrial >... | reverse complement strand
GCCTTGCTCGTAACAATCCCATCCGAGTGACGAGCAATTGACAAACACGTTGATATCAACATAATTGTGGCGTGTCAAAGGCAACCGAAGTTCCCTTCGCAACCACGCTGTTCGTCCGGGACACTTGTCTGTGCCTTCATCTGCAGCGCGCGGCGCGAGCGCTCGCGCGGCGTTTCGACGAGGCGCTGCGGCCGCTCGGTCTGACCAGCGGGCAATACTCGCTGATGATGTCGTTGAACCGGCCCGAGCCGCCCACCATCGGTTCGGTCGCCGCTTTGCTTGCCATGGACCGCACCACGCTGACCGCCGCGCTCAAGCCGCTGCAACGGCGCCGCCTCATCACGGTCATGGTCGACGCCAACGACAGGCGCAGCCGACGGCTCAAGCTGACGCCCGCCGGGCGCGCACTGCTCGCCCGCGCTTTCCCGGTCTGGCGGCGCACCCATGCGGAGATCGATCGCCTGCTTCCGGGCACCGGCCCCGACCACCTGCGCCGCGATCTCATTGCGCTAACGTGAGAATGCACGGAGGCGCCGCAGGCGCTGCGCGCGCGACCGCATCGATCAGGAATGCGCGAAAGCTTGCACCCTGACCGGCTGGCGGCGCGCGCCCCAGTGCCCATGCCTCGCGTCGAACACGCCGGCGCAGAGCGCGGCGCAGGCGGCGCAACGGCCATCCGCGGTCAGGTTCCACGCCGTGAGCTCGTACCAGTCGCGTCCGACGAGCGTCGTGCCGCAGGCATGGCAATAGGTGCTCTGCCCCGCGCCGTCGTGGATATTGCCGGTATAGACGTAACGCAGCCCTGCCTCGATCGCGATGCGCCGCGCCAGCTTGAGCGTCTGCGGCGGCGTCGCCGGGGTGTCCAGCATCTTCCAGTCCGGATGAAACGCGGTGAAATGCAGCGGCACGTCGGGTCCGAGTCGCTCCATCACCCAGCGGCTCTCCGCTTCGATTTCGTCGGGCGAGTCGTTCTCGCCAGGAATGAGCAAGGTCGTGATCTCGAACCAGACTTGCGTCTCATGCTTGAGATATTCGAGCGTCTCGAGCACGGGAGAAAGCTTGCCCGAGCAGAGCGTCCTGTAGAACCCGTCGGTGAATCCTTTCAGGTCGATATTGGCGGCGTCCATGTGGCGGAAGAACTCGGCCCGTGCCTGCGGCGCGATATAGCCGGCGCTCACCGCCACCGTCTTGATGCCGCGGGCGCGGCAGGCCTGCGCCACATCCACCGCATATTCCAGGAAGATCACGGGATCGTTATAAGTGAAGGCGACGGAACGGCAGCCGCTGCGCAGCGCGGCTTCGGCGATCGCCTCGGGCGAGGCCTTGTCCTGGACGCGATCGAGCGCGCGCGCTTTGGAGATGTCCCAGTTCTGGCAGAACTTGCAGGTGAGATTGCAACCGGCGGTGCCGAACGAAAGCACCGGCGTGCCGGGCAGAAAATGATTGAGTGGCTTCTTCTCGATCGGATCGATGCAGAAGCCTGACGACCGCCCATAGGTCGTCAGCAAGATCTGATCGTTCGCTCGCGCGCGCACGAAGCACAGGCCGCGCTGGCCCTCGTGCAATTTGCAATAGCGCGGGCATACGTCGCATTGAATGCGGCCATCCTCGAGCCGATGCCAATAGCGGCCAGGCACGCCCTCGATGATCGATTGATCCATGCTCATGCCAGCACAAGCCCGCGCGATATTATATCGTAATATCTGGGGAGCAGGCAGCGACGAGGCAACGGTGGTCTCATACGGAACAAAAATCCGACCGCCGGCGGCGGCAGGCTTATTCTATGCCGGAGATCCGCGTCGGCTGCGCTCGACGGTCTCGGAACTGCTCGGCGCGGTCGAACCATCCGCCGGCGTGCTGCCCAAGGCGCTGATCGCACCGCACGCGGGCTACGTCTATTCGGGGGCCGTGGCGGCGCAAGCATTTGCGACCCTGCGCGAAGGCGGCCACTCGATCAAGCGCGTGGTGCTGATGGGGCCGGCGCATTTCGTTCCCCTGCGCGGCATCGCCGCTCCGACGGTCGAGGCCTTTGCAACGCCGCTCGGTCGCGTGCCGGTGGACCGCGATGCGCTGTCCGCCATCGCCGATCTTGTCATGGAGGCCGATGCTCCGCACGCGCCTGAGCATTCGCTCGAGGTCGAATTGCCCTTCCTGCAGGCGCTGCTGCCGTCGTTCACCGTGGTGCCACTGGTGATCGGGCAAGCGAGGCCACAAGACGTCGCCGCGGTGCTGCGGCGGCTCTGGGGCGGACCCGACACGCTGATCGTGATCAGTTCCGATCTATCGCATTACCACAACTACGACACCGCGCGACGGCTCGATGCCGCGACCGCCGCCGCCATCGAGCGCGGCGAGTGGGAAGCGCTTGGCCCGAACGAAGCGTGCGGCTGTCTCGCCGTGGCCGGCCTCATCGTCGAGACGAACCGGCGCCGCCTCGCGCTCCAGCGCCTTGCGCTGTGCAATTCGGGAGACACGGCGGGAGGGCGCGATCGCGTGGTCGGCTATGGCGCCTGGATGGTCGAGGAGAAGGCTGCGGCTGCGTGAGCGGCCGCCCTCATCTTCAGCGCCGGGATGTCCGTCCTCGAACTGTCGATCGATCGAAGCTATTTACTGCCGATGACGGCATAGCCCTGAATCTCCACCTTCGCCTCGGGAACGGCCAAGGCCGTGACGGTAATCAGCGCGCTGCCGGGGAAGTTATCGCCGAATATCTCCCGGCGAAGCTGGGTCAGGCGGTCGCCGTAGCGCACGTCGGTGATGAACACGGTCATTTGCACCATGTCGCTGAGCTTGCCGCCCGCCTTTTCCAGCGTGGCGTTGAGGTTCTTGAAGATTTGCCGCACTTGTCCGTCAAGATCGCCGGCGAGCGACTTGCCGGAATCGTCAACCACCCCCAGCACTCCTGCCAGCCACACGATCTTGCCGCCATCGGTGATCACCGCCTGGGAATAGCCGCGCTGTTGCGGACGTTCGCCTTTGAGGAACTCCTTGGCATGCAGTGGCACAATGAGCCCGAGCAGTAGCGCCGCCGTGGTCAAGGATATGAACGCGCGTGAGGATGCCATCATCTCCCTCTCCCTGATTTGAGCGGCCTACGCCGCCGGTATTAGCCATACGGTCCAAGCGTCGCGCGCTCAGGTTACTGCCGCATCAGCACCAACGGATCGGAGCTTGCCGGAATGCGCTCCCAAGTCGTGGCGTCGCTCTCAGAGAAACGCCAGCTACCGCCGCGGCCGGTCAGCAGCAGCCCATCCTGGTCGAGCCGCCAGGTCGACAACTCGGCGTCAGCGACGGACGCATCGCACCCGGGCTTGACCGTGATCTTATAGCTGTCTCCCCCGGCCGGCGCATTCGACAGCGTGAGCTTGCACAGCGGCTTCTCAAATTCCTTGAACAGGGTCCATTCGCCGAACACCTGCTCGGGAGTGACCGTGGCCGCCTTGATGGCGGCCTGGGTCCGCATGAAGAACAGCCCCTCCCCTTTGCGCTCGGCTTCATACATGTGCGCCTCGACCTCCATGAAATCGAGAACGACGGCGCCCTTGGCGTTCAAGAGCCGCACCGAGTCGTTGGGTCCCATGGTCCAGACCACCACGTCCTTCAGCGCTGGGAACGCGGTGCCGCAGACGTCTTCGAGGTCGAGCTTGAAGCCGCCAGCTGCAGGCTCGAGGTTGAAGGTGACGGGACAGGTCTTGTCGCGCGCGGCGTTGGAAATTTCCCAGGCGCCGGCCATCTCCTTCGCAGCGTCGCTCGGAGCCGGAGCCTGCGCGCTCGCGGTGGCGCCGGACAGCGCAAGCGCGATCACAGCAAAGCAAGCACGAGGCGGCATGGGGAACCCGACTAAGGCAGCGGTTGCAGACGCTATCACGATGTGGAGGACCCGTCATGTCTTGCCGAAGCTGCGGCGGACAGCGTTGCGCGTCGTGCATACGCGGAATTTACGCGTGCCTATGCGGCGCTCGTGTGCGTTGGCGGGAGCTCATGCCTGCTTCCGTTGCTTTGGCGGCCATGGCGTTTCCGTGACCGGAGTCAGCGGCGGCTTGCCCGCTGCCCAGGCCAAGAGATTATCCACCACCAGTTGGTCCATCTTCTCGCGGGTTGCCACCGATGCCGAGCCGAGATGGGGAAACAACACCACATGATCCATCGCGATCAGTTCCGGCGGCACCTCGGGCTCGCGCGCAAACACGTCGAGCCCCGCCGACAAAATGGTTTTCTCCTGCAGCGCCTTGATCAGCGCTGGCTCGTCGACCACCGAACCACGCGACATGTTGATGAGAATGCCGTCGGGGCCAAGGGCTTTGAGGACCTCGGCATTGATCAGGTTCTTGGTCTCCGCCCCGCCCGGCGTGATAACCATGAGCACGTCGACGTCGCGCGCCATGTCGATGAGCTTGGGATAATGCCGGTAGGACACGCCCGCCGCGGGCCGCCGCGAGTGGTAGACCACGCTCACCTGCATGGCCGCGAGCCGGCGCGCGATGGCTTGGCCGATGCGGCCCATGCCGACCATGCCGACCATGCCGACGGTGCGGTTACGCAACGTGGCCTTGCTCAGCGGATAGTTCTTCTGCGGCCATTTGCCGGCGCGCAGGTAACGCTCGGCCTGGGGAAATTCGCGCACGGTGCACAGCAGCAGCCCGAGCGCGGTGTCGGCCACCTCTTCGGTGAGCACGTCCGGCGTGTTGGTGACGGTGATGCCGTGCGCGCCGGCCCAGGCAGCATCGACATGATCGTAGCCGACGCCGAAGGAGGAGATGATTTCGAGCCGCGGAAATCGTGTCATGAAGGGGCCATCGACCCGTTCGTCGGTGGCCGCCACCGCCATGCCGCGCACGCGCGGCGCACTTTCGGCGAAGAATTTGTCCCGATCTTTCCCGTCCGGAAACCTGACGAGGTTGAAGGCGCCGGAGAGCCCGTTCACCATCACTGGCTTGGGAGGACCGATCAATAGAACATCGGCTTTTTCGGCAGCCATGCTTCACTCCTAATTGTGTCCGGGTGCGCTTGCGCCTGGTCAAACCAACATGGTGACCGGCCGGGCGACAAATTTCTGGAATGCGGCGATGAGCTCGGCGCCGAGCGCGCCGTCGACCACGCGGTGATCGCAGGAGAGCGTCACCGAGAGCACGCTCGCAAAGGCGATGCCGCCGTCGTCTTTCTCCACCGCCTGCCGCCGCGCCGCGCCGACCGCCAGAATCGTCGCCTGCGGCGGATTGATGATGGCGGCAAATTCGCGCACGCCGTACGTGCCGAGATTGGAGATCGTTGACGAGCCGCCTTCGTATTCGTTCGGCTTGAGCTTCTTCGCCCGCGCGCGCGCTGCGAGCTCCTTCATCTCGTTCGAGATCGCCGACAGTCTTTTAAGCTCCGCGTTGCGGATCACCGGCGCAATGAGGCCGCCGTCGAGCGCAACCGCAACGGCGATATCGGAATGTTCAAAGACCAGGATGCGATCCTGCGCCCACACCGCATTCGCTGCTGGCACGCGTTGCAGCGCCGCCGCCCAGGCTTTGATGATGAGGTCATTGACCGAAAGCTTGAACGCAGGCGTGCCGTCCTTGCCCTTGGGAGCGGCCGCGTTCGCCTCTTCCCGCATCGTGATGAGTCGACCGATCTCGACGTCCGCGGTGAGATAGAAATGCGGGATCGTCTGTTTGGCCTGCACCAAGCGGGTGGCGATGGTCTTGCGCATGCCGTCGAGGGGCACTTCGCGGAACGGCACGTCGCGATAGATCGCCTTGATAGTCTCGGCGCTTAGGGCCTCGGCCGGCGCAGCGGCGATGGCTGGGCGCGGTGCGGTGCGCGCGGCGGCCTCCACGTCGCGCGCGACGATGCGGCCGTGCGGACCGGACGGCGAGATCTTGGCGACGTCGATGCCGCCTTCGGCCGCGAGCCGCCGCGCCAGCGGCGTGACGTTCGTCCCGCTGGCCAATCGCGCCGGACCGTAATTGCGCTCGGGCGTGCGCACCTCGAAGAAGGGATCGAGCTTGATCGGCCCGGCCGGCACGGCAGCGCTCTGCGTCTGGGCAGTCGAAACGGCCGCGGGCTGCGGCTGGCTGCTGGATGCTGCGCGCCGAGGAGCGGCTGTCGGATTCGACACCGCCGCGACTGCGCCCGCGCCGTCGGCGATCACGGCGACCACCGCACCGACCGGGGCCGCCTCGCCCGCCGGCACGCGGATTTCGGCGAGCACGCCGGCGGCGGTCGACGGCACCTCCATCGACACCTTGTCGGTCTCGATCTCGAACAGGTTGTCGCCCGGCTTGATGACGTCGCCGGCCGCCTTGAACCATCGCGTGACCTTGCCTTCCGCAACGGTCTCGCCGAGCTGCGGCATCAGCACGTCCATTTACGCTGCCCCCGCTGCATATGCCGCACCGTCACCGCCGGCTGCGCTCACCATGTCACGGAAATGTACTGCGTCTCCAAAAACTCCATCAGCCCTTCGTGGGCGCCTTCGCGGCCGATGCCCGACTGCTTCATGCCGCCGAAGGGAGCCGCCGGATCGGAGACGAGGCCGCGGTTGAGCCCGATCATGCCGAAGTCGAGCTGTTCGGAGACGCGCATCCCGCGACTCATATCCTTGGTGTAGAGATAGGCCACGAGTCCGTATTCGGTGTCGTTTGCGCGCTTGACGACTTCGCCCTCGGATTTGAAGGTCTGGATCGCGGCGACCGGGCCAAAAATCTCTTCGCGCAGCATCGCTGCGCCGGCCGGCACGGCGTCGAGCACGGTCGGTGGATAGAAGTGCCCGGGGCCACCCGATGCTTTGCCGCCGGTCAGGATTTTCGCGCCCTTGCCGACCGCGTCGTCGACCAGCTCGATCACCTTTTTCTTGGCGTCGGCATTGACCAACGGGCCAACCGCCACGCCGTCGTCGAGACCGTTGCCGACTTTGAGCGCGGCCATCTTCGCGGTGAGCTTCTTGGCGAACTCGTCGTGCACCTTCTCATGGACGTAGAAACGGTTGGCCGAGGTGCAAGCCTCGCCCATGTTGCGCATCTTGGCGATCATGGCGCCGTCGATCGCCGCGTCGATGTCGGCGTCCTCGAACACGATGAAGGGCGCGTTGCCGCCGAGCTCCATCGCCGGCTTGACGACGTTGTCGGCCGCCTCGTGCAGAAGCTTGCGGCCGACTTCGGTCGAGCCCGTAAACGACACGACGCGCACGCGCGGATCGTGCAGCATCGCGCTCACCACCTTCCCCGACGAGCGCGAGGGAATGACGTTGACCACGCCCGCCGGCACGCCGGCCTCCTCCAGGATCGGCATCAGCGCCAGCATGGTGAGCGGTGTGTCGGAGGCGGGCTTGAGCACGACCGGGCAGCCGGCGGCGAGCGCGGGCCCGATCTTGCGCGTCGCCATGGCGGCGGGGAAGTTCCACGGCGTCACCAGCACGGCGACGCCGGCCGGCTTGTGCTGCACCACGATGCGGGCACCCGACGCAGGCGCGTGCGACAGTCCGCCGATCGCTCGCACCGCCTCCTCCGCGTACCAGCGGAAAAACTCGGCCGCATAGGCGACCTCGCCGCGGGAATCCGACAGCGCCTTGCCGTTCTCGATGGTGATCAGCTTGGCGAGCCGCTCGGCGTCGCGCATGATCAGCTCGAAGGACTTGCGCAGGATTTCGGCGCGCTCGCGCGGCTTCTTGCCAGCCCAGCCCTCGAAGGCATCGCTCGCCGCATCGACCGCGGCCTTGGCGTCCTCCACGGTCGCGCTCGCGACCGAAGCGATCTTGTTCTCGGTCGCCGGGTCGAGCACGTCAAAACGGCCGCCGTCGGAGGATTTGCGCCATTTGCCGCCAATCCACAGATCGGTCGGCACGTTGGCGAGCAGGTTGTCATATCTCGAGCTCATGGGTGCAACCTCATAACTCTCAACTCGTCATGCGCGGCAGTCGATATCGCTGACGCTCATGCGGGCTACGAATTCATCGAGCGGCGCACACGCTCGACGATGCGGTCGACCGTGGGCAGCGCGATGTCTTCCAAGATGTCGGCGGCCGGCAGCGGGATGTGCGGCGTGGTGATCCGCACCGGCGGCCCGTCGAGATCGTAGAATGCCTCGTCCGCCACGATCGAGACGATCTCGGCGCCCCAACCGCACAGCCGCGGATTTTCCTCGACCGTGAACAGGCGGTGCGTGCGCGCCACCGAGCCGAGAATGGTCTGCGTGTCGAGCGGCACGAGCGACCTCACGTCGACAACTTCGCAGTCGATCCCGTGTTCCGCCTTGAGCTTCTCGGCTGCCTCGAGCGCCCGCGGCACCATGAGCGCCAGCGCCAGAATGGTGGCGCCCTTGCCTGGGCGGACGATGCTGGCGCAGCCGAGCCGATCGACGATCTCGCCCTCCGGCACCTCGCCCTTGGTCGGGTAGAGCGACTTGTGCTCGAAGAAGATCACCGGATCGGGATCGCGCACCGCCGCGGCAAGGAGCCCAATCACGTCGCGCGGGCTCGATGGCGCGACCACCTTGAGGCCAGGAATCATCATCGCCCAGTTCTCGACGCTTTGGCTGTGCTGCGCGCCGAAGCGAGAGCCCGCGCCGTTGGCGGTGCGCACCACCAGCGGGCATTTGAGCTGGCCGTTCGACATGTAACGGCTCTTGGAGAACTCGTTGGCGATGTAATCGAAGCACACGGCGAAGAAATCGGAGAACATGATCTCGGCGATCGGTTTTAACCCCGTCATCGCCGCGCCCATGGCGGCGCCCAAGATCGCCTGCTCGGAGATCGGACAGTCGCGCACGCGCTTGGGGCCGAACTGCTCGTAGAGTCCCACGGTGGTCTTGAACACGCCGCCTGCTTTGGCCACGTCCTCGCCGAAGAAAATGACGTCCGGATCGCGCGTCATCTCCTGGGCGATGCCGCGGGCGACCGCATCGCGATAGGTCAGTTCCGCCATGCAAAGCCTCCGTCGGCATAGACGTCGGTGGTGAGGAGATCGAGCGGCGGCGGCGGCGCGGCCTTGCATTTCTCGGTCGCCTCGTCGACGCGGCGCCTCACGTCGGTCTCGATGGCGGCGATCGCCTCCTCGGCGATGCCGAACTGTTTCAGCCGCTCGCGATACATCTTGATGGGATCGCGCTCCTTCCATTTGTCGAGCTCGCCTTCGGGCCGGTATTTCGCCGGGTCGGCGCGCGAGTGGCCGCTGTGGCGGTAGGTCATGCACTCGATCAGCGAGGGACCGCCGCCCGCGCGCGCCTTGGCATAGGCCGCGGTCGCGGCGCGGTAGACCGCGTCGGCATCGTTGCCGTCGATGACGATGCGCTCGAGCCCGTAGGCGGCGGCGCGGTCGGCGGCGGGATGTTCGACCGCGGTCACGTCCCCGATCGGCGTGTACTCCATGTAGAGATTGTTCTCGCAGACGAAGATCACCGGCAGCTTCCACACCGCCGCGAAATTCAGCGCCTCGTGGAAGGCGCCGATATTGGTCGTGCCGTCGCCGAAGAAGCACACCGTCACGTCGCCGTCGCCCTTGTACTGCGCGCGCAAGGCGGCGCCGCAGGCGATCGGCAGATGCGCGCCGATGATGGCGTAGGAGCCGAGTACGCCGTGCTCGGCGGAGGTGAGATGCATGGAGCCGCCCTTGCCGCGCATGAGGCCGTTGTCGCGCTGCATCAGCTCGCCCAGGACTTTCTCGATCGGCACGCCGCGCGCGAGCGTATGGGCGTGGCCGCGATAGGTGCAGAACGAGAGGTCGCCCGGCTTCATCGCCGCGGCAAAGCCCGCCGCCACCGCCTCCTGGCCGAGGGAGAGGTGGCTCGTGCCTTTGACCAGGTTCTGCAGAAAGAGATCGAACGCGCGCTGCTCGCTTTCGCGGATTTCGACCTGCAGGCGGTAGAGGGTCAGCCGCGTCTTCTCGCCGATATCGTCATTGATGCCCGCGCGGGAGCCGTCGGAGCCGTGGGCGGGGTTTTTCAGCATGAACGCCACCTCGAGAAGACCGGCGAACGGGCGGCCGGGCAGCGGAAATTAGCCTTCCCGCCCGAGCTTAGGCAACTGACGGTCAGAAATCGCTCACTGCCGATTCCTGGGTTCCCCGCACCTTGCGCTCGCGATGGATGAGGTAGAGGCCGGAGGCGACCACGATGGCGGCGCCGGTGAGGGTGAAGCGGCTGGGCACGTCGCCGAACACGAGGAAGCCCAGCGCGGTCACCAGCACGATTTCGATATAGATGAACGGCGACAATACCGCGGCCGGCGCCAAGCGATGGGCGGCGATCAGGAGATAGTGTCCGAAGCTGCCGATCGCGCCGGTTGCCACCATCAGCGCGATGACGAGGGGATCGCCGGGCGTCGTCCAGGCGAAGGGCACGACCGGCATTAACGCCAGGAACCCGACGAGGTTGGAGTAGAACAACGTGGTCTCGTTGGAATCGGTGCGCGCGAGGATGCGGGTACTGATGGAATAGAGCGCATAGCAGAGCGCGGCGGAGAGCGATAGCAGCGCCGCCGGATGGAAGCTTCCCGCGCCGGGACGCGTCACCACCAGCACGCCGACGAAGCCGACCGCGATCGCGGTCCAGCGCCGCCAATGCACCCACTCGCCCAATATGGGCCCCGACAGCGCCGCCACGAAGAAGGGCGTCGAGAAGATGAGTGCAATCGCCTCGTCGAGCTGCAGGTATCGCAACGCGGCAAAATTGCAGAGCGTGGAGGCCAACAGCAGCATTGAGCGCACGAGCTGTAGCAGCGGCCGTTTGGTACGCGTCAGGCCCGGGCGCGTCCACGGATTGGACACGATGAATGGGAACAGGAACGCGCCGGTATAGCGCGCCCACACCACTTGCAGCGTGCTCATGTAGAGGTTGAGGTATTTCGCCGTGGTGTCGAGCATGGCAAAGCACGCCACTGCTCCGCACATCAGCGCGATACCGGTGAGGCGCGCGACGCGCTCGTGCGATGCGTCGTGGGGCATGGTGGAGGATTGGGGCAAGCGGGCGTATGATCGCGCACATGTGGCACCTCCGAGGAGAAGACACAATGCGGATTTTCGGCCGGATCGTTTCCGCCGCGGTAATGCTGATCCCGCTTATGGGCATGGCTGGCGCGGCCGATATTCGCGTGCTCAGTGTCGGCGCGGTGCAGAATGCGGTGCGAGAGCTCGCCACCGAGTTCGGCAAGGAGACCGGCCACCACGTGGTCCTCACCATCGGCTCACCCGTCGTCGTGATGCAGAAGATCAAGGACGGCGAAGTGGCCGACGCGGTGATCGTCTCGGAACCGGCGATGGATCAGCTCGACAAGGAAGGCGTGGTCAATCCGGAGAGCCGCGTCCCTCTCGCCCAAACCGGCATGGGCGTGGCGGTGCGCGCGGGCGCGCCGCTGCCGGACCTGTCGACGCCGGAAGCATTCAAACAGTCGCTGCTCGCCGCAAAGTCCGTGGTCTACGGCGATCCAAGCTTGCCCAATCAAAGCGGAGAAAAGGCGGAGCGCATTCTCGTCCAGGCCGGAATTCTCGACGCACTCAAGCCGCGGCTCAAGATCGTTCCCGGTCAGGCGGCGAGCCAGGAGATGATCGCCAAGGGCGAAGTGGACATGGGATTGTATAATGTGAGCGAAATCCCCGAAGGCAAAGGCCTCGCCTTGGCCGGTCCGGTTCCGACGCTGCTGCAGATCAAGACCAGCTACGAGGGCGCGCTGATGTCGGACGGCGCGGTGCCGGAGGCGGCGCGCGCTTTCATCCGGTTTCTCGCCAGCAACGAAGTGCGCGCCAAGTGGCTCGCCGCCAAGCTCGAGCCGTCGCCAGATCGGTAGTGATGCGAACACCGTGAATGGCCTCGCGGGGGTCTGACGCACCGAGACGGGGTGCGGTGGCTAAGCGTCCGCATGACCACGCAGCGCGCTGCCCAGCCAAGGGGAGGCGGCCAATTCGAAGAATTGCGGGTGAATGTCCGGCCGAGAGGGCGCGAGGTGCGCGTGTTTGCAGCTGCCGTCAGCGAGTTGCACCCAGTGGATCGGACCCCAGCACTTCACGTTCGGCCAGCAGATAGTCACTCGTTGCCGATAACCGAGCGCGGCGTCATTGGCGGCCTCGACCGCGGCCTCATGCGACTGCCCCTCGCGCATTGCCTTGATGACGTAATGCAGCCATCCGCAGCCCTGCGCGGCGACGCGCGCCGCATTGATCGACATCGCCGCCGCAGCTCTCCCGGCGCCGGCAGGCCTTGTCGTTGCACAGACGCCATAACCGCAGCCGCGCGTGCGCTTCGCGCAGGACCGGCGTGAGGCGCCTGTTTCCCTGTAAATAACAGGCGAAAACAGGGCCCGAGACCCAGGGAGCCCCGAACGCGTACCCTCTCCCGCGCATGCTCAGCCGCGGCTCGTCGCCGAACCGTTTTCTCATCACCTATTCACCATTTCAAACAGCCTACCTCGTTCCCGCGGCGCATTTTTTGCGCCCGAGTTTTTCCTCTTTGCTTCGCTCGCCCCGATCGAGGGGTGGGCGGAGCGCCGAGAGACGTTCGGGTGTTTGCGAGACACCCGTTGGGCCGCGCCGCAGGACGCCACTCCCCGCTCCGCCTTCAGGATCGTCTCCGGAGACGCCCCTCAAATGAGCGAGGCTGCGAATCTTCTAGCATGGACGCTATACGTAGTCAAGATAAAAATGCAATTTGTAATCGATCCCGATCTGCAGTCGTTTTCCCCGGACTGGCGAGCGTAATGACCGACAGCGGTAGCTTTCCATATCGCTTTCGCGCGGCCTCGCTCCGATCAGCGCCGGTGCAGCGCACGATGCAGCCTGCGTTAGACCAGTTGAATGGAGACGTGCGCGACGCCTCGCTCGCTCTTCACGCTGACAGGGAATCCGCTTTTCTCGAATACCTTCAGCATCGGGATGTTATCGGGAAGGACTTCCGCGATCAGTTCCTTGATCCCGGCGCTACGGGCAATGGCGGCCAGGTGATGCATGAGTGCCCTGCCGAGACCTTGGCCCTGATACTGATCGACCACGGCGAAAGCCACCTCCGCTTTTCCTGGCTGGACGACGACGTAACGTGTGCCGCCTGCGATCACAGGCTGGCCGCCCTCGTCCACGACCGCGACCAAGGCGACGTGATTGATGAAATCGACATGCAAGAAAAACTCGAGTTCCGGCTCGGTAAAGTGGCGTTTCACCGCAAAGAAACGCCGATAAAGCGTCTCCGGGCTGCTGCGCGCGACGGCTGCGACCAAGCCGGCTCGATCGTCGGGTTTTAGTGCGCGGATTTCGACACGCCGTCCATCGCGCAGCGTCTCAAATGCCGAATAGATGGCTGGTCCTGACATGACCGTCGACTCTTCAAAATAGTTCGAACGAACAGCAGGAACTCAACAGAATCCGGCACGTGCCGCGGCTCAGCCGACAGAGCCGGCCCTGAAAGATGTTTGTCGCAATCGTTGCAGAAAAGATTGCCTATGGTTTCGTCCCAAACAATTTTTCAACCGCCTCCATGACCGGCGTTTGACGATTGCGAAAACAATAGTCTCGCACCTTTTTCGCGTCCGCGACGAGCGCTTGGGTATCGAGCGTCGTGTCCCCGCGCTTGCCGTGGTAATAGCCGCTCAGCCAGATCGCGATATTTTGCGGATTTGTCACCTTGTAGCCGGTGTATTGCTCACATGTAATCTTTGCGACGTCGAGGGTGACCTGCGCCCCAGCCGGCGGAACCATCGCAAGGGCAAGTATCAATGCAGATGCAACGGGCGTGAGCTTGATCATCAGTTTCTCCTGCGCGGCCGCGCCGCATGTGACGTTTCACCGCTTATGCAAGAAATCCAATCAGCCTGGATTCCTCCCCCCGGCGTAAACTTGCTTGCAATGATTACTTACGACCCGTGACGGCATCAACGGCTTTGAGCAAGGCGAGCGATTGGTCTTTAGTTGGCCGTTGTTTTATCCTTGTATTCACGGGGCGCGAAAGGAGGTTGCGGATGGGCGACCCGTTTCTGAATTATTTTGCACTCTTTCTGCTGGTTTTCGTGGTGGTGGTGCTGTTCTACGGCATCATCGCGATCCACGACATCCCGGCAAAGATCGCGGAGTCGCGCCATCATCCCCACCAGGATGCCATTCACGCCGCCGGATGGGTGAGCCTGTTCACGCTACACGCGCTGTGGCCGTTTCTCTGGATTTGGGCGATGGCGTACCGCCCGGAACGCGGTTGGGGGATCTCGCATCAGTCTGCGGCCGGCGACGCGCCGCCAGCGGCCCAGGCCAGCGAGATCGAGGATTTGCGCCGCAGGGTTGCGGAGCTCGAAACCAGGCAACGCACCGGAGTTGGATAATGGAACTCCTGCTGATCCTGATCTACTTGTCGATCTGCTACGCGGTATTCAAAATCTTCAGGATCCCCGTCAACCAATGGTCGTTGGCAACCGCGGCGCTGGGCGGAATCATCGGCATCGCGCTGGTGCTGCTGATCATGAACTACAATCATCCCTTTACGAAGAACGCGCGCATCTATTTCGCGGTGACGCCGGTGCTGCCGACCGTACGCGGCCGCGTGATCGAGGTCCCGGTGAAGGAGAACGCGCCGCTCAAAGAAGGAGACGTGCTGTTTCGCATCGACCCGAAACCCTACGAATACGTCGTCGAGCAGAAAAGGGCCGCCCTCGCCGAGGCCGAGCAGAATGTGCGGCAGCTCAAGGCCTCGCTCGACCAGGCGGCGGCCGCGACCGAAAAGGCCAATGCGCAGTTCGCGTTGGCGCAGCAGAACTACGACCGGCAATCCGAGCTGTTTCAAAAGCGGGTGATCGCGCAGGCGACGCTCGACACCTACACGCGCAATCTTGAAACGGCACGACAGAGCTTGACCGGCGCGAAAGCCGAAGAGGAGCGTGCGCGGTTGGCCTATTCATCGAACATCGAGGGCGTCAACACCTCGGTCGCCCGCCTGCGCGCCGAACTGGGCGATGCAGAATGGGACCTCGAACAGACCGTCACACGCGCGCCGGGTCCGGGATTCGTCACCCAGGTCGCGTTGCGGCCGGGCGTCTATGTCGTCCCGGCTCCGCTGCGGCCGGCGATGGTCTTCGTCAACACGGATGTGAAGGACCAGGCGCTCGGCGCGGCGTTCCAGCAGAATTCACTGCAGCGGGTCAACACCGGCGACGAGGCCGAGGTCGCTTTCGACGCCGTGCCCGGTCGGGTGTTCAAGGGCCACGTCCGCCAAGTCCTGGACGCCATCGCCGCCGGCCAAATCCAGCCGACGGGAGCGCTCGTCGATTTTGCGGAGCGCACATCCGGCGGCAGGGCCTTGGCCCTCATCGACATCACCGATGACATCTCCGGCTATCAAATTCCGCTCGGCGCCGCCGCCCAGGTCGCGATCTACACCGAGCACTGGCACCATGTATCGATGATACGCAAAATCCTGCTGCGCATGCGCAGCTGGCAGAACTACATCTTCTTGGAAGGGCATTGAAGGTAGCGCACGGCAGCCGCCAATGCTGCATTTCCAATCCTGTATGCTTTGAGCTGTCGTGGGATAGCCACTCAATTCGATATCCAGCCAGCAAGCCGGCTGCCGGTATGTAGCATCCCCTCCGGCTGATCAGTACGTTTCACGCACGAAACTTCTGCCCTTCAGCGTCGATTGATCGTCGTACCTGCCTTTGTCCGACCGCTTCGGCAGTTTGACCTTGGCGCGTTGAACTTTCTTGTAAGGAATCGACCGCAGGATGTGCGAGATGCAATTGAGCCGCCCGCGCCGCTTGTCGTCGGAGCGCACGATATGCCACGGCGCATGCTTGCTGTCCGTCTTCCCCAGCATCATGTCGCGCGCCCGGGAGTAATCGTACCAGCGCCGGTAGGATTCGAGATCCATCGGGCTCAACTTCCACTGTCGCAGCGGGTCGTCGATGCGAGCGTGGAAACGCTTTTGCTGCTCGTCCTGCCCGACCTCCAGCCAGATCTTGAGAAGTTGGATGCCGCCGTCGACGACATATTTTTCCACTTCTGGGCACAGCTCGAGGAAACGTCGATGGTTATGTTCGCTGCAGAATCCCATCACGTATTCGACGCCGGCGCGGTTGTACCAACTGCGGTCGAAGATGACGATCTCACCCGCGGCCGGGAAGCGCTCGACATAGCGCTGCATGAACAATTGAGTCTTTTGACGGTCCGAGGGGGCCGGCAGAGCCACCACGCGAAACACGCGCGGGCTCACCCGCTCTGTGATGGCCTTGATGGTTCCACCCTTCCCGGCCGCGTCGCGACCTTCGAACAGGATGATGATCCTCGCTCCCGTTTGCTTGACCCAGTCCTGCAAGTGCGAAAGCTCGACCTGGAGCTTGCGCAGTTCCTTCTCGTAAGCTCTGCGCTTCATCTTCTCCTTGGCTTTGCTGCCTGCCGCCCGTTTCAATGCCATGACATCACCCCTCTCCTGCGTGGCGCACCTTAAGCGGTGCGCCCTCTTCCGCTGCCGCTTCGAGCCGCGAGCTAGTCGATGATATGGTACCCCGCCGTCGACGGATCACGTCATGATGTCCGAGACCTGCCAAGAGGCGACATATGCAGTGCAGCAGACTAGCATGCAGATGATGACGCAGCGGGCACGGGCGTGGTAACGTTACGGCGCACGTCCCCGAGACGTTGCTCATGGTCGAGATAAGCCTTGGCGGCCGCGATGCCGATCAGTTCGTGCGTCTCGGCCCTCACTCACCGGCGTCATCACGAGATCGTCTAGCCCACGCAGCACTTGCGTTTGCCGCTGTCAGCACCAATGGAAGACGAGTGTGCCCTTGTCCGGACATGGTCTCCCGCCCTCAGCATCCGTCGAGAGCTCTAACAGAACGCGACGACTGGCTCGGATCGCGCCAGGCTTGTCCGCCCTCTTAGGTTACCGCTTCTCCGACGACTTCCGACACGATGCAATCGCCGGCCTGTCGGTTGCGGCAGTGGCCTTGCCGGTCTCGATCGCCTACGCGCAGCTTGCGGGGTTCGATCCAGTTGTCGGCCTGTATTCGAGCATCCTGCCTCCTGTAGCCTACGCGATCTTCGGAACGTCGCGGCAGCTGATGGTCAATCCCGACGCGGCGGTCTGCGCAATGATCGCCGCCGCTATCGCGCCGCTCGCCGGCAACAATGCGGAACTTTATCTTTCGCTCACGACTGCACTGACTTTGCTGACCGGCGTGTTCTGCATCGCGGCGAGCTACTTCCGGCTCGGCGCGCTGGCGGATTTTCTATCCAAACCCATCTTGGTCGGGTTTCTCAATGGCGTCGCCATCAGCATCTTTCTCGGGCAGATCGGAAAGCTGTTGGGCTTTTCGGTCGAAAGCTCCGGCATCATACCGCGACTGCTTGAAGTTCTCGGAAAGATTCACCTTACCCACGGCGCGACGCTGGCGGTGGGGCTCGGGAGCTTTGCGTTGCTGTTTGCGTGTTTGCGGTGGCTGCCGCGTTTGCCAGCGGCGCTGGTGGTGCTCGTCGTGGCTGATGCGGTGACCGCAGGGCTCCAGCTTGACGCACAG
>Ga0306926_10002950_pt1 | contig 17466 bp, 11 predicted proteins | sample flu12Cox44000178_FD_203759 | JGI IMG/M metagenome (GOLD analysis project Ga0306926, IMG submission 203759) | Lab enrichment of tropical soil microbial communities from Luquillo Experimental Forest, Puerto Rico - flux8day.12C.oxic.44.000.178 (v2)... | ecosystem: Environmental > Terrestrial >... | reverse complement strand
GCCCGGGAGATCGTGATCTGCATGCCGGCCCCGGGCCGGTTCACCAGTTGTTGGACGTAAGGGGTCAACCCACCGAGGTCTATCGGCTCCTGCATCAGCCGCCACAGTCCGAGCCCACACAGAATGATCAGGGCCGTCGAGAAGGTGCTTAGCCACGCCAACATGCGGTGAGCGCCACGACGCAGTCGGCGAGCCGGTAATGTAGCTCCCGTTTGCTCGACACCGATGACGGCGGGATACCTTTCTCCGGCAGCCGCTTGACCCACAGTCCCCGAACCGCCAGTGTCCCGGCACCGCCCGCGCCCTCCGGATGAAGCTGTTATCTCACCTCTCCCCCAATGGTGACGGGCTCCCCAGACCGGCCGACACGCGCCGGCTCGCTCTCGGGTTCGACGCGTGGAACGAGGCGCTTGCCCTGGCGAAAGGGGATCCTGCCTCCGACCTTGCGCGTCATTGGAGCACGGCAGGCGCCGGCCGACACCTGCTCGCGTCGATTTTCGGCAACAGCCCGTTTCTGACCGGGATCGCTATTAAAGAATGGGCCTTTTTGACCCGGTTTGTCGAGCGAGGTCCGGACGCGCTCTTCGACGGGATTGCCGCCAGCATCGAGAAAACCGAAGACGGTGGCGAAGATACGGCGGCGGTGATGCACCGCTTGCGGATCGCCAGGCGGCGCCTCGCGCTTATCGCCGCGCTCGCCGAACTCGCGGGCGTCTGGTCTCTCGAGCAGCAGACACAGGCTCTCAGCCGCTTTGCCGACGCGGCAATTGGTGCAGCTCTGCGCCACCTGCTGCGCGATGCGGCGCGCAAGGGGCTTGTCGAGTTAAGGGCGCAGGACCAGCCGGAGCAGGACTGCGGGCTGATCGTGCTCGGCATGGGCAAACTCGGCGGATGCGAACTGAATTACTCGAGCGATATCGACCTGATCGTCCTTTATGACCCTGCCGTGGCACGGGTGACCGCCCGCGACGGGATCCAATCCTTTTTTGTGCGTCTGACGCGAGAACTGGTGCGAATTCTCGAAGCCTACACCGGCGACGGGTATTTGTTCCGCACCGATCTTCGGCTTCGCCCTGATCCCGCATCGACACCGCTCGCCATGTCGGTCCCGGCGGCGCTCGTCTATTACGAAAGCGTAGGGCAGAACTGGGAACGTGCCGCGCTGATCAAGGCTCGTCCGGTAGCGGGCGACCGTGTTGCCGGCCTCCGGTTTCTGCACGAGCTGGAGCCGTTCATCTGGCGCAAGAACCTCGATTTCGCGGCGATCCAGGACATTCACTCGATCAAGCGCCAGATCAATGCACACCGCGGCGGTGGCCGAATCGCGGTGGAGGGGCACGACATCAAGACCGGCCGCGGCGGGATCCGGGAGATCGAATTCTTCGCCCAGACCCAACAGCTGATCTGGGGAGGCCGGTTGCAGGAATTGCGCGTGGGCCCGACCTGCGAGGCGCTGCGCCGGCTCGCGATGGCCAACCGCATCGACCCGGCGACGGCGGTGCAGCTGATCGACGATTATCGCTTCCTGCGCCGCATTGAGCATCGCCTGCAGATGGTCGAGGACGCGCAAACTCACACACTTCCTTCGGACCCAGCCGGGATCGCGCAGATCGCCGCCTTTCTAGGCTATTCGGAAGCCGAGGCATTCGTTGCCGACCTGCATCGGCATCTGGCTTCGGTCGAGCGCCATTATGCCGAGCTCTTCGAATATGCCCCGACCCTCGCCGAGCCGGGCAATCTCGTCTTCACTGGCGCCGACGATGACTCCGAAACTTTACGCACGCTCTCACAGCTCGGATTTGCCGAACCGGCTTCGGTATCAGCTCTCGTGCGGAGCTGGCATCACGGCCGGTTGCGCGCCACCCGCAGCCAGCGGGCACGCGAAATCCTGACCGAGCTCGTGCCCGAGCTATTGCGCATTTTCGGAGCGACGCCGCACCCCGACACGGCCTTGCGACGGTTCGACCAGTTCCTGTCGCATCTCCCGGCGGGCGTGCAGCTTTTCTCGTTGTTTCACGCCAACCCCGGTCTTCTGTCGCTTGTCGCCGAAATCATGGCGGGGGCTCCAAAATTGGCCGAGCAATTGGCGCAGCATCCCGCCCTTCTCGACCCGGTTCTGACCGAAGGCTTCTTTGCCACGCCGCCGGACCGCGCCGGTCTCGCCGCCGAGCTCGATCCAGTCATGACCGGCCTGAGGGACTTCGAAGATGCGCTCGACAAGCTGCGGCGCTGGGCTCGCGAGAAGCGGTTCCAAGTCGGGGTCCAGCTATTGCGCCGTGCGCTCGACGGCGCGCAGGCCGGGGCCGCCCTCGCCGATATCGCGCAAACCGCGATTGCCGCGCTGTTGCCGCGTGTCGAATCCGATTTATCCCGGCGGCACGGTCGGGTGCTTGGCGGCGCATTCGCCGTAATCGGAATGGGCCGTCTCGGCAGCCGCGAGATGACGCTCGCCTCCGATCTCGATCTGATCCTGATCTACGACGCCCCGCCCGGCATAGAGAGCTCCGAGGGCCCTCACCCCCTTCAAGTCTCAGCCTATTTCGCGCGCTTGAGCCAGAGGCTGATCAGTGCAATTACAGCTCCGACCGCGGAAGGCCGGCTCTACAACGTGGATATGCGGCTGAGGCCTTCGGGCGAAGCGGGCCCGATCGCCTCCCATTTCGCCGGGTTCGCGCATTATCAGGGCGAGTCCGCCTGGACATGGGAGCATATGGCGCTGACCCGCGCGCGGCCGGTCGCCGGCGATCCACGGCTGTGCGATCGTATTTCCGAGGCGATTGCGGCCGTATTGTGCTCCCCCCGCGACCGCGACAAGCTCGTCATCGATGTCGCCGATATGCGGCGGCGAATTGCCGACGAGAATCCGCGCCCGTCGCGCTGGGATCTGAGAAACCGCCGGGGCGGCCTTATCGACCTCGAATTCATCGTGCAGTTCTTGATGCTGCGCGATGCCGCCTCCGCGCCGCAAATACTGCGTCGCGGAACCACGGAAGCAATCGCTGCGCTCGGAGAGGCCGATCTGCTTCCGCCGCAGGCGCGGCACGAACTCGGCGCGGCGGCGGTGCTGTTCCGCAATGTTCAGGAGGTCCTCGCTCTGCTCGGCGACGGATTGTCGGGGGCGGGCGATCTCGAGGCACCGGACGCGGCCACCCTCGCCGCCTGTGTGGGAGCGATTGACTTCGCCCGGCTCGACGCGGATATCACCGAGGCTGCAGCGCGCGTCCGCGGCTGGTATGACCGGTTGATCGCAGAGCCGGCCCGGCGCGCGGCGCAAGAACGAGGAGAAGAGGCGCGATGAGTGTCGAGATCGGCAAAAAAGCCCCGGATTTTACATTGCCCACCGACGGCAACGGCAGTGTCACGCTGTCCAAGCTCAAGGGCAAAAAGGTTGTCCTCTATTTTTATCCGAAGGACGACACCTCCGGCTGCACCGCGGAAGCCTGCGGATTTCGCGATGCCGTCCCGGATTACGGCGGGACGGGGTCTGTGGTGATCGGGATCTCGAAGGACACCGTCGCATCACACGACAAGTTCAAGAAGAAGCACGAACTGCCGTTTGTTCTGGCGTCCGATGCCGGCTCCGACGTGTGCGAAAAATTCGGCGTCTGGGTCGAGAAAAGCATGTACGGGCGCAAATACATGGGTATCGAGCGCTGCACCTTCCTGATCGACAAGGACGGCGTCGTCCGCGGCGTATGGCACAAGGTCAAGGTGCCGGGCCATGTCGCCGAGGTGCTGAAAGCGGCGCGCGCCCTCTGATCGGGGGCTGCCGCCCGGGGTTACCTTTTTTGAGCCTCGGCGGTCCGCCAAAGGCGGATCTCGTGCAGCAGCGCCTCGACCGCGCCGCAGGCGAAGCCGAGACATGTCTCGTCGACGAGGCGGCCATCGCGGATTCTCTCGGCCGAGGAGGTGATGATGACCTCGCGAGCAAGCGCGACCCGTGACAGCATCGAGTCGAGGGCGACGCGCAGATGCTCGAGGCAGCGGGCGCCGCCGAGCGCGCCGCGCGATGTCGCCATGATCGCCACCGGCTTATACGCCATCACCGAGGTGAAGGCGGGCCGCGACGCCCAGTCGAGCGCGTTTTTCAGCACGCCGGGAATGCTGTGGTTGAACTCCGGGGCGCAAAGGACGAGCCCGTCGCTGTCGGCAATCGCCGACAGCAGCGCCTTTACCGGCTCCGGGCGCTTTTCGCCTTCGAAATCCTGGTCGTAAAGCGGAATCGGCCGTAGATCGTAGATGTTTATATCGGCGCGGCCGGCGAACTTCTCGCGCAGGGTCTCCAGAACTGCATTCGAGTACGAGCCGTTGCGCAGGCTTCCAGACATTCCAATCAGGCGGATCAAGGGGGTTCTCTGTTGCCGGAGTGAAAGCCCCTCATAGCGAAAGCCGCTCGCCTCTGCCAACTTTCTCGCGCACGATGGAGCGGCCTAGGCGCCACTGGAGCAAGTGACGATGCTGGAATTAAGGCCCAACTGCGAGTGCTGCGACCGGGATTTACAGCCCGACTCGCCCGACGCTCGCATTTGCTCCTTTGAGTGCACTTTTTGCAGCGCTTGCACCGAAGGGGTGCTCGCCGGGCGCTGCCCCAATTGCAGCGGCGAACTGGTGCGCCGTCCGATCCGACCGAAAGACCGGCTGATGCGCCACCCGGCATCGACCCGGCGGATCTTCAAGCCGGAAGGATGTTCCCGGACGTGACGTTGCGTGCTGCCCGGCGCGGTTTGGTGCCGCCTTTCATCGCGATGGACGTGCTGCGCGCCGCCAATCAGCGAGAGGCAGAAGGCGCCGACGTGATCCATCTCGAAGTGGGCCAGCCGGGCACCGCAGCGCCGCAGCCGGTGCTCGAAGCCGCCCGGCGCGCGCTCGTCGAAGAGCGGATCGGCTATACCGATGCGCTCGGCATCACGCCGTTGCGGCAGGCGATCGCGGCGCATTACCGGACGCAGTACGGCGTCGCCGTCGACCCCGCCGAGGTGGTCGTCACGACCGGCTCGTCGGCCGGATTCCAATTGGCATTTCTCGCCGCATTCGAGCCCGGCGCGCGAGTGGGGCTCGCCATCCCCGGGTACCCCGCCTATCGCAATATCCTCGCGGCTCTGGATATTGAGCCGGTGCTGATCACCGTCGGCGAGAACGCGCATTACCAGCTGAACCCCGAGCTTCTCGCCGGTCTTGGCCGCCTCGATGGGCTGATCATCGCCAGCCCGGCAAATCCGACCGGGACGATGATCGGCGCTGCCGATCTCGCGCGGCTCGCCAGCTATTGCCGCGACCACGGCATCCGGCTGGTCTCGGACGAGATCTATCACGGCATCACTTACGAGACCGCCGCGGCGACGGCGCGCGCCTTTACGCAGGAAGCGATCATCGTCAACTCGTTTTCGAAATACTACAGCATGACCGGGTGGCGGCTCGGCTGGATGCTGGTGCCGCCGGATTTGGCGCGCTCGGTCGAGTGCCTGGCACAGAATTTCTACATCTCGCCGCCAGCCTTGTCGCAGTTGGTGGCGCCCGCGGTGTTCGACTGCCGCGCCGAGCTCGACGGTCATGTCACGCGCTATCGCGCCAATCGCGATCTTCTGATCCGCACACTTGCGACTGCCGGGCTCACCCGCTTTGCGCCGGCCGAAGGAGCGTTCTACCTCTATGTCGAGGTTTCGCAGCTGACGAGCAACAGCGAAGCCTTCTGCCGCCGTCTCCTGACTGAAACAGGGGTGGCGGTGACCCCCGGTCTCGATTTCGATCCGCTCCACGGCGGCGGGTGGGTCCGCATTTCGTTCGCCGGCTCGACCGAGGACATCGCCGAGGCTGCCCGCCGCCTTACGGAATGGCTGCCTGGTCTTGACAGGAGGGGAATACTAGAACAAAAATAGAACATGATCGATGGGGCAAGAACCCTTCTTCCCGAGCTTCGCGAGCGCGTCCGGCGGATCGAGCGGCCGGCGGCGACGGCGCATGGGGTCTCGCCCTTCGGTGTCGCGGCGATCGACCAGACCCTGCCCGGTGGCGGGCTCGCCCGTGGAGCCTTGCATGAGATCATGGGAATGGGCGGTGACGAGGAAGATGGCGCGCTCGCCGCCGCCTTTGCCGCGACGATCATCGGAAGACTGGCGGCATCACCCACCTCACCCTCCCACGAGGGCATGGTGTTGTGGTGTCTGCTGCGCCTGGATCTCTACGGACCCGGACTTGCGGCGCACGGGCTCGATCCGGAGCGGGTCGTGCTGGTCCGGACATCGCGCGATGCCGAGATCCTGTGGGCGATGGAGGAGGGGTTGCGCTCCCCGGGCATTGTCGCGGCGGTCGGCGAAGTCGGGACGCTTCCCGCGGTGGCGAGCCGCCGATTACAGCTCGCAGCAGAACGCTCCGGCGTCACCGCCTTTTTGCTGAGGCGCTGGCGCGAAGGCGGGCAGGCGGTGCGCGAACGCGCTCTGCCGAATGCGGCAATGACGCGCTGGCGCGTTGCCGCATTGCCGTCGCAGCCCTTTCGGGGAGAACCGGGGGTCGGGCGCCTGCGATGGCGGATCGATCTGCTGCGCTGCCGCGGCGGCGAGCCGGGGTGCTGGGAGATGGAGGTGCCGGATGCGACGGGTCATGTATCTCTGGCTGCCGCGCTGGCCGATCGACCGGCTGCGCCTGTCGCCCCGGAAAAACTCCGCCGCACCGGCTGAGGCAACTCCATTCGCTACGGTTATCGATACTGCCGGCCGGCGGCTGCTCGCCGCAATAAACCCGGCCGCGGCTGCTGCTGGCCTTGCCGCGGGGATGCCGCTGGCGGACGCGCTATCTTTTGTACCTGGCCTTGCGACCGCCCTGGCGGAACCCGCCGAGGATGCCGCCGCGCTCCAGCGTTTGGCTGAGTGGTGCGGCCGCTACAGCCCGTGGACCGCTCCCGACGAGGCGGACGGGGTGCGGGTCGAGATCACCGGCTCGGCCCATCTCTGGGGCGGGGAAAGGGCGCTCGCTGCCGATTTGACGGCCCGGCTCGTCCGCCGGGGTGTCGCGAGCCGCGTCGCAATTGCCGACACTATCGGCGCCGCTTGGGCGACGGCCCGCTTCGCGCATGCGGGCGACAACATCGTCATTCTGCCATCGGGAGAGCTTAGCGCAGCCCTCGCTCCGTTGCCGGTGGAAGCGCTCCGTCTCGACCCGATCACGGTTCAGGGGCTGCGGCGAGTTGGTTTGAAGCAGGTCGGCGACCTTTATGCGATGCCGCGCGATACGCTGGCGCGCCGGTTTGGCGAGACCGTAGCGCGGCGTCTCGATCAGGCGCTGGACTATATGCCAGAACCGTTGTCGCCTCTCGGCGAGGCGCCGAGCCGGCGCGTGCGGTTGAGTTTTGCCGAGCCGATTACCGAGCCCGCCGATCTGATGCGGGCAACAGAGCGGCTCACCGCGGATCTCGTCCAGCGTTTGGCGCGGGAGGGGACGGGTGCGCGCCGGCTCGACCTCGCTTTTCTTCGCGTCGACGGACGAGCCGAACGCATCCGTCTCGGCACTGCCCGCCCGAGCCGCGATCCGCGTCACCTCGCGGCGCTCTTCAAGGAACGGCTCGACACGATCGATCCCTGTCTTGGTGTCGAGGACATGATCCTCGCTGCCTTTGCGGTCGAGCCGCTGCCGCCCGAGCAGATCGGCCTCCCCGGTCACGCAGCTAGCGTCGAGACGAGGGGCATCGCCCCGCTTCTCGACCGGCTCGGCAACAAGTTGGGGCTCGATGCATTGTCACGGCTTGAGGCTCGCGAGAGCCACATCCCGGAACGCGCCTCGGTGAGAGTGCCGGCGGGCTTACCCTCACCCCCTTCGCTGCGCTCAGGACCCTCTCCCACATTGCGGGAGAGGGGGGACCCGGCGCGAAGCGCTGGGTGGATGAGGGCAAAACCGCCGCGGCCGATACGGTTGTTCGACCCGCCGGAGCCGGTCGAGGCGTTCTGGCTGTTGCCCGATGACCCGCCGTTTCGCTTCACGTGGCGCCGCCGCCGGCATCGGATGACGCGCGCCGATGGGCCGGAGCGGATTGCCGACGAGTGGTGGCAGCCGGGAGGCTCCGGCGCCGCGGATGCGATCCGCGACTATTACCGGGTCGAGGACGAAGAGGGTCGGCGCTTCTGGCTGTTCCGATCAGGTTTCCATGGCGGCGACCGCGCGCCGCGCTGGTTTGTCCATGGCGTCTTTTCCTGAGCCTGCCCCGCGCTACGCGGAGTTGCAGGTCACCAGCAATTTCTCGTTTCTGCGCGGCGCATCGCATCCGGACGAGCTGGTGCTGACTGCCGCTGTTTTCGGGCACCAGGCGGTCGCAATCACCGACCGCAACAGCTTTGCCGGCATCGTGCGGGCGCATCACGCGGCAAAAGAGGTCGGGATCCGGCTCGTCGTCGGCTGCCGGCTCGATTTGCGCGATGGCACGAGCCTGCTCGCTTACCCGATGGATCGCGCGGCCTATGGCCGGCTGACACGGCTGTTGACCCTCGGCAGGCGCCGCGCGCCCAAGGGCGAATGCTATCTCGATTACGCCGATGTCGTCGCCCACGGCGAGGGTCAGATTGTGGTGGTCCTGTCACCCGAAATCGCAGCCCGGGTCGCGGTGGATTTCCCCGGCCGCGCCTATCTTGCCGCGCACCATCTCTATCGCGGCGACGATATGCGCCGCCTCGCCCGCCTTGCCTCCCTCGGTGTGGCAACGGGGCTACCGCTCGTCGCAGTAAACGATGTGCTCTATCACGTACCGGAGCGGCGTCCGCTGCAAGACGTGCTGACCTGCATCCGCGAAGGCTGCACGATCGCACAAGCCGGCTATCGCCTTGCCGCCAATGCCGAGCGCCACCTCAAGCTGCCGCAGGAGATGATGCGGCTGTTTCGCGGTCACGAGGACGCGGTCGAGCGCAGCCTCGAAATTGTCGAGCGCTGCCGGTTCAGCCTCGATGAATTGCGTTACGAATATCCCGAGGAACCGGTTCCGGACGGGATGACGCCGCAACAGCGCCTTGAAGAGCTTACCTGGGAAGGGGCCGCCGAACGCTTTCACTCGCCCGTCGCCCCCGCGGAAGCGGGGGCCCAGGGCCACCGTTCGGACCCCGGTCTCCTGGATTCCCGATTTCGCGGGAATGACGGTAAAAGCGGGATTCCCGATAAAGTTCGCGATCTAATCGCGCACGAGCTGCGGCTGATCGAGCGGCTCGACTACGCCCGGTATTTTCTTACCGTGCACGACATCGTGCGGTTTGCAAGGACGCGCGACATCCTGTGTCAGGGCCGGGGCTCGGCCGCCAATTCCGTCGTCTGCTATTGCCTCGGCATCACCGCAGTCGACCCGGCGCGCATCGACGTGCTCTTCGAGCGCTTTATCAGCGCCGCGCGCAACGAGCCGCCCGACATCGATGTCGATTTCGAGCACGAGCGGCGCGAGGAGGTGATCCAGTACGTCTACGAGAAATACGGCCGCGACCGGGCCGGTCTCACCGCCACCGTGATCTGCTACCGCTCGCGCTCGGCAATCCGCGAGGTCGGCAAGGTCTTGGGTCTCAGCGTCGATGTCGTTGCCGCGCTCGCCGGTATCGTCTGGGGCTGGAGTAACGACCCGATCGCCGACCTGCGGGTGCGCGAGGCCGGGCTCGACCCGACCGACCGCAATTTGCGTCTCGCGCTGGACCTCGCCGCGCAATTGGTCGGCTTCCCGCGCCACCTCTCGCAGCATGTCGGCGGTTTTGTGATCACCCGCGGACCTTTGTCGGAACTCGTGCCGATCGAAAACGCGGCAATGGAGGACCGTACCGTCATCGAATGGGACAAGGACGACCTCGACCGGCTCGGCATTCTGAAGATCGATGTCCTGGCGCTCGGCATGCTGACTTGCATCCGCAAAGCTTTTGCGCTGATCGACGAGCATTACGGCCGCCGGTTCGAGCTCGCCACCATCCCGGCCGAGGACCCTGCGGTGTACGAAATGCTGTCCCGCGCCGACTCGCTCGGCGTCTTCCAGGTCGAGAGCCGCGCCCAGATGACCATGTTGCCGCGGCTCAAACCGCGCGAGTTCTACGATCTGGTGATCGAGGTAGCGATCGTGCGGCCGGGCCCGATCCAGGGCGACATGGTGCACCCTTATCTGCGACGACGCTCCGGCCGCGAGACCGTAACCTACCCCTCCGGGGAATTGCGCCAAGTGCTGGAGAAGACATTGGGGGTGCCGCTCTTCCAGGAGCAGGCAATGAAAATCGCGATCGTCGGTGCCGGGTTTCCGCCGGAGGAGGCCGACCGGCTGCGCCGCGCGATGGCGACCTTCAAGCGCAATGGCGACATTCATCTGTTCCGCGACAAGTTCGTCGCCGGCATGGTCGCGAATGGCTACGACCGCGACTTCGCGACGCGCTGCTTCAGCCAAATCGAAGGGTTCGGAACCTACGGCTTCCCCGAGAGCCACGCGGCGAGCTTTGCCTTGCTCGTCTATGTCTCGGCCTGGATCAAGTGCTTCTACCCCGAGGTCTTCGCCTGCGCTTTGCTAAACAGCCAGCCGATGGGGTTCTACGCCCCGGCGCAGATCGTCCGGGACGCGCGCGAGCACGGCGTCGAGGTCCGCCCCGTCGACATCAACCACAGTTTCTGGGACTGCACGCTCGAGCCCGCAGCCCCCTCCCCTCCCTCCTCCGCAAGCGGAGGAGGGGCAGGGTGGAGGCGAGCGGTGCGCCTCGGGTTGCGGCAGATAAAGGGGTTCTCCGAGACCAATGCGGAACGGCTCGCTGCTGCGCGGGGAAGCGGTTATCCGGATCCGCAGGCGCTTTGGCGGTGCAGCGGGCTTCGCCGCGGCGCGCTTGAGCGCCTTGCCGAGGCCGACGCCTTCCGCTCTGTCGGGCTCGACCGCCGTCGTGCGCTGTGGGTGTTGAAAGCGCTGGGTGGACCGCCGTTGCCGCTTTTCGCAAAAGAAAAACCCCTAAAAAAACCCTCTCCTCATAAGGGGGGGAAAGGGAAGGGTGAGAGGGGCTTCTCCAACGAAGCGAAAGCAATGGCACTGCTGCCGGAGATGCCGTTGGGCGAGCATGTCGTCGAAGATTATGCGAGCCTGAGCCTCACCTTGAAGCGCCACCCGCTCGCCTTTCTGCGTGCCGAACTCGCCCGCGAGGGCTTGGTTACGGCCGCTGAGCTCGTGCATCTGCCGGTAGACCGGCGTCTTTCGATCGCCGGGGTCGTGCTGATTCGGCAGCGCCCGGGCAGCGCCAACGGCGTCGTCTTCATCACGATCGAGGACGAGACCGGCATTGCCAATCTGATCGTCTGGCCGCAAATCCTCGAACGCTTTCGCCGCGCCGCGCTCGGCGCCACGCTCTTGCGCTGCACCGGCAAATTGCAGCGCGAACAGAGCGTCATCCACATCGTCGCTGATCGGCTCGAGGACTGGACCCCGCGCCTCCACACACTGCGCGACCGGACCGGCGATACCGATATCCGGTCGCCGGCGAAACCGCCTTTCGCGCCCGCCATAAAGCCGCCCGGCTACGATGCGCGCGACATCGTCATCTCCAGCCGCAATTTCCGCTAACGCGTGGTTCGCCTCGGCCTTCGCCCGCTTTGCGGCCTCACCTTGACCTGCTGAGGATCACGACCTTTCCGTCGCGCCGCAACCGATACCGGATATTGGCCCAGCAAAACTCGCGGCCGCAGAGACTTGCGACGAATGCTGCCGTGTGAACCGCATGCGCCAACGGCCAACCCCACCATCCGAATTGCAGGCTCGGCTTGAGCGCCGTAACGATCTCTGGAGAAAACGTTTGCCGCGCGATCGACACTCTCACCCGATGCCGCAGCAATCGAAGCATGATGGCGCCCCCGAGAGCCAGGGCCGCGCCCAGGCTGTCGGCGCTAGCTGCGGCTGCGGCGATCGTTGCTCCGGCCACCGGCACGCAGAGCGTCCACCCGGCCAGCAGCCAGTGCCTCGGAGCGTAGCATCGCACGAGCATATATTGCCGCCGCCCAAACGAGAAAGCGCCGCGCCACGAGTAACACACCGGGCTTGGCACTAGCACCCGGAGCGTGCTGTGGACCGGGATGCCGGCAGCCCGCAGTGCTTTCGTCAATGTCAGATCGTCGGTACCGGCCCGAGACCACAGCGTCGGCAGATCGAGGCTGTCCAGTAGCTCGCGTTCAATCGCAGTCGAACCGCCCCAGCACAAGTTCCATCGAGAATCACGAGCAGCGGTGGCAACCGACATATCGGCGAGCGCGACAATCCAGCTCACCCATCGGCGATCGGCCGGGATCTGCCAGCGATAGCCGCTGGTCACCCGCGCCCGGCGGAGCGCGATCGGCCTTACGAGCTGCTGCAGCCAATCGGCCGGCGGCACCATATCGGCATCCGCAAAAACGACAACCCGGTCCTGTGGCTGCAGAGTGGCGAGCGCAGCGAGCATATTGTGGACCTTCTGGACGGGCCCTGAGGTCTCGCCCGCAATGACCAGCTGGATACGCCCGCCAGCGCAGCGCGCGATGGGCTCAAGCGCGGCGAACGCCGGGTCCGACTGCGCTTCCACCACGAAAACAATCCGGTACCGGGGGTAGATCTGTCGGTGCAGGGCATCGAAAAAATCGGGCAGCCCTACGCTCACGCCCTTTATCGCGACAATGATTGCCGCCGGTGGTGGATCGGCTATGGGGGAGAGCGAGCGCACCGACAATCGGTAGCGGATCACGCCGTAGGTCGCGACTAACGCTGTCCCTATCCATGCCGCAATGAGTGCGTCGGCGATCGCCATCATTCGCGCCGATCGAGCCCAGCGCCTTAGACCGGTCTTCGTGCGATCAACAACAGCTCGAACGACCTGACGTCTGCCGGGATGCGGAGCAGCCTGCTGCACACGCGCCCCGCGAGCGAACTCCACATCAGACTGCCATGCCAGCTCCAGGCATCGCGAAAAAAGCGCTCTCCAGTTAATTTCGGCGTCAGCCACGCCATCCAATAAAGAATGCCGGAATCCGGACTCGGCGGCAGAAGCTCGACATTTTCGACGATCAGGCCGAGTTGCGCGGCCAAAGCTTCCAACGCCGGGTTGCTCCACCAGCTCAGATGATGGGGTGGCCCATTAGGCGCGAAGTTCGGGATATCGGTGAGCGCCGACGGCCAGCTGGGCACGACGAGGAACAGCCGCCCTCCTGGGCGCAGGCATCGAACCATGTCGCCGACAAAGCGAGCCGGCTCGCTGGTGTGCTCGGCCACGTGAAACGAGCAGACTGCGTCGTATGTACAGGGATACGCTGCCGCGTGCTGCGCCACGGTCTCGCTGCGTACATCGGCCGAGGTCGTGGCGACATGCTCCTCCAGCCCGACATAGACGGCATGCTCGACATGACGGGCAAAGCGTGCGGTTCCGCACCCTACATCCAATACCTTCTCTCCCGGGGCGATCAGCGCGGCAACTCTGGCAAAGTCGGAGCGCGGCACCAGCCCCTCTCTCCAGGGACCGCCTTCGCCGAGACGCCGATAAAAATCTTGGTAGAATTGCGCGTCCCCGACGATCATCGGATCAAAGAAGGCGAGGCCGCACGGCGACTCCCACAAGCCAAACCGTTTCACGTCGTGCAGCAGCCGGGTTGTCGAGACCCCCAAAGAGATCCGCCACAGCGCGACCAGCAGCGCGCTGCTGACTTGCTGTATGCGCCGCTTGGCAGGGAGCCCAGTGACAGGGCAGAGAGGCGGCAGCGCTTTTGTGACCGACATCGCTAAACCTCTCGTCCTCGCGGGCCATAAGGATGGCGCCGCACCGCCAAGACGCGACCCGAACAATCGAGCCAATATTGGACATGCGCCCAGCGGACGACCGAGGTGAATGCGCTGGCCCAGATCAAACTGACATAGCAGGCACCGATCGGAAGGATGGCCCAGATGAGCAAATGTTGATAACACGCGGAAGCAAGCCCATCAGCGGCGCCAATCCTGCGGCCGACCGCGCGCCGCAGTTCAGTTGCGATCGAGTCCGACGCCGCGATGAACGCGAGCACCGCTAGTGCCGGCAAGGAACCCGCAGCGAGCAGGGGCCACACCAGCACGATGCGCGCGAGAAAGTCGGCTGTTGCAGCGAGACAAGCGGAGCACCACAGCCGCGGGTAGTAGAGCCTGACAAATTGACCTTGACGACGCCCGAACGCCCACAGCTCGCGCCAACCTGCGGCCAGAGGCGTGGGAAGGCGCAAGGCGCGCCGGGTGAGCAGCCGCAGCCCGGTTTCCGCTACGCGGCGGCCGATCGGAGCGTCCTCGACCACCTCGCGATCGAGGGTTCTGGCCAAATCGAGGATTTCAAGCGCCTCGCGCGTCAGCGCCAGCGAGCCGCCCCACATCATTTCGGCGGCGGGAAGCCGCGGCAAAACGGCCAGCGCGTGATCGATATGAGCAACGAGGACGGAAGCCGGCGTAGGCGGCTCGGGTATCAGCCAACGGTAGCCGTTGACCAGGTCGGCGCCTCCCGCCGCCAGGGGCGCGACCAAGGCGGCGAGCCACCAGGGCTGCGGACGGATGTCGGCGTCGAGCATTATGACGAACCGATCTTCATCCGCGAGACGGGTCAGGGCGGCGAATATGTTGGTACATTTCTGACCGCGGCAGTTCGATACGCCGGCGACAACGACATCGATCGCCGGCGCGCCATGGATCTTGGCTAACTCAGTCGCTCGTCGATAGGCTGGATCATCGGGCGACTCAACCGCGATGATCAGCCGTCGCGCCTTCACCGATTGCCGGCCTAATGCGGCCAGCAGGTCTTCAAGATTTTCGAGCGGTCCGGTCGCCGGTAGAACGAGGGCGATGCCGCCCAACGGCCCGCTCGTCGGTATGCGCAGCTTGGCGAGAAACAACGCCGCACAAAAGAGCGAGACGATCGCAGATGGGATGACAATACCGGCGGCAAGCCAGAAGACGGCATTCTGCAAGCCCTAATCCCTCATTGCGAAGACTTGGCGCAAAAGCGAGGCGCCGCGGAACCGAAACCATATTGGGCGTGCATTCAAACCGGAGCATCTGAGCCCGCTAATGCAGGCTTAGGCGGAGATCGACCGGCTTGATCGCGGCGTTCGAGGTACATTCGCAAATCGTCGCCGGGCCGCAGGGTCAGCCGGCATACTGGCGCGACGACGGCGTCCGGAGCAAGACGCAGGCGGACGCGCTGAGCAAGCGTGGCGATACAGAGAACAGCCTCGGTGAGACCGAAGGCGGCGCCGGCGCAAATGCGGGGACCGACGCTGAACGGGATATACGCGTGCCTGACGCGAAACTGCGCGTTCTCGGGCAGAAAGCGCTCCGGGATGAAGCAATCAGGCTTTCCCCAGTATCTGCGGTGCCGATGGAGCAGCCACGGGACAACAATCACCAGGGATCCCGCCGGCACCGGCCGGCCGCGGATCGTCTCAACGCGGAGCGCCTGCCGCGCCAGAAGCGGGACAGGGGGGTAGAGCCGGACCGTCTCTTCGAAGATTGCGCGGGTGTAGGGCAGATTGGGGACGTCGTCGAGTGTTGGCAGGCGGCCGGCAAGCACTTTTGCCAGTTCCGCGTGAAGGCGTTCTTCGGCTTCCGGCGCCTGAGACAGAAGGTACCAGGCCCAGGCGAGCGAATTGGCGGTCGTCTCGTGGCCCGCCATAAAAATCACCGCCGCCTCATTGCGCAACGCCGCATCGTCGAGGGGCTCGCCGCTGTCGGGGTCGCGCGCTTCGAGCAGAAGCCTGATCATCGAGGCCTCGCCGCTGGACAGGCGCCTACGGCAATCGTCGATTACCTGGTCCAAAACGTTGTGGATGCGTTTGGCAGACCGGTGGATCGCGGGTGAATGCAACCGCGGGATCCAGTCCGGCAAACCGAAGAAATAGGCGAGATCCAACTGACCGATCAGGCGCTGGTATTCGCTGAACGCGGCGACAATTTCCGCCGCATGCGCGGCCCCGAGCTGCCGGCCGAAAACCGTCCGGCAGATGATCTCGGCCGTCAATGTCGCCATTTCGGTGAGCGCATTGATCGGCCGGTCTGGGCAGGAGGTCGCCCAGCGTTCGGCAGTCTCGCTGGCGGCCTGGACCATCAGCGGCGCGAACAGCGGCAGATGCGAGACATGGACGATTGGCGCCACGATACGCCGCCGGCGCCGCCAGATATCGCCATCGCTGATGAAAAGACCGTCGCCGAGGAGCGGCGCCAGCCCGTGCCGCATTTGCGGGCTCTTTCGCTCGAAACTATCGTGACGTTCGACAAAGGCCGCCGCAACCGTATCCGGGCTGTTGCAGACAAACAGCGTGCGCGACAACACGCGGGTCGAAAACACCTCCCACTCGAAGCATCGGTCTTCCCAGATTGCGAGGAAGTTCCGCCGCGCTGTCCGCAACATAGCGATCGGGGAGAGCGACCGGCTCGGCCTTTCGGGATAAGGCGGGACGAAGTCTTGCACCACCTGCGCCTGCCCGACGGCGCGAGAATGCGTCACCGCACCGACAAGGCTGCCGCGATCGGCGTTGCGCGCTCGGCCGACCGCACCGCCTCACTGTGTACGGGCCGAGCGTAGGTGGCTTCGAGCCGCTCGATCGCCCCGTCCACCGCCAGCCTCAGACCGGCTTCGTTGAAGAAGGAACCAGGGATCAGGCAGCGAGCCGCGAGCACCCGCCGGAAGGCGTCGAACAGTTCCGCATCCGGAGGCGTGGGCGCCCTCCAGAAATCGTCGAGCTCGCCCTGAAAGGTCAGCCCGGCGATGTCGTAAACCGCTTTGCCGAGCGCGACAACCGGCAATCCGCAGGCGAGCGCCAAGGTTCCGACAGTGCTGTTGACGGTGACGACGGCCGGCTGTTGCGCCAAGAGTTCTCCCAGATCGCCGCCGTCGAGAATGACGAGGCGATCGGCAATTCCGAGCTCAACTCCCAGATAGCCGGTTATCGCAACCCAGTCCACCAAGCCGCTGTCGAGCGGATGCAGCTTCACGATCAGCCTTGCCGTCGCGGGGCCATGACGGGCGAACGAGGCGAGGACGTGCTCAATCGCCAGGTGCATTGCGCGAAACGGCGAGTGCACCCGCACTTGGTAATCGCAGTCCAGCTGCAGCGGAAACAGAAAGAGCGGATCGGAATGCCCGCGGAGGTCTGCGACTGCTCGGCCGGCGCGCCGCTCGGCGCGCCGCATCAGCGCGAGGCGCCGCAACCACCCGGCATATTCGATCAGCTGATAATAAGGGCGATGCGTCGCGTAATGCGGAAACCGCCACGTTCCGAGCATCGAGGCGGTAGTGTAGAGCACGTCCTCGACCGCTCTGCGGCGAAAGCTGCCCGGCACCGGTGGCGGGTCGCGCCAAGGGGGCAAGGCACTCGCTCGCTCGCGATACCAGCTCGGATCGCGCGGCAACGCGGAATGACCATTCACGCCGCCTTGCTCGAACGTGATCCAATCGGGCCGCAGATATCCCTCCTCGACGACGTGTATTCGCAAGGCGCGGCTCTCGGCGACACGGATGGCAGCGC
>Ga0306926_10002948_pt1 | contig 17473 bp, 12 predicted proteins | sample flu12Cox44000178_FD_203759 | JGI IMG/M metagenome (GOLD analysis project Ga0306926, IMG submission 203759) | Lab enrichment of tropical soil microbial communities from Luquillo Experimental Forest, Puerto Rico - flux8day.12C.oxic.44.000.178 (v2)... | ecosystem: Environmental > Terrestrial >... | reverse complement strand
ATCGCCTCCAACCGCGTCCGGTCGGCCGCACTCACCGCGACTATGATACCCTCACGCATGCCCGCCCCCTTTCGACGAGCGACGATACGCCAACTCGGATTCTTATGTTAGGTTTTTACCACTAGTTGATTGGCCTTTTGGGAGTAAGCGCGTGCGAAATTCGGATCGAGCTGCACCGCCCGGTCAAACGCATTCAGCGCTCCCTGATGGTCTCCTTTTGCGCGACGGACGAAGCCGTCAGCGTGGTGCGCCATAGCAATTGTCGGATCGAGCTTCAGTGCTTCCTGGACGGCCTCCCCCGCCCGCCGCAACAGATCCTTCGCGCCATCCGGACTGCTCTTGGCCTCGTTCCAATGGTTCAAATAATCATTCACCAAGACGGCAGCCAACTCGCTCCAGCTGTCGGCCGCCTGAGAATTGAGGCGTAGGGACTCTTCGAGGTACTGGCGCGCGGAGAGGGCGTGCTCGGGAGTGTTCGACGTGACGAGAAGAGCCATGGCGCGTAACCTCAAATCGACGGCATCAGGATCGGCCGTCCGCTGAGCGAGTGCTCGACGATTCTCTGCCTTGATGAGCTGGATATGGAGCGAGGAAGCAATGCGGCCAGTGACGGCATCCTGGAGCTCGACAAGGTCGGTAAGATCGTTGTCGAAGCGGTCGGCCCAGATCTGTGCGGCCGACAGCGTCTCAACCAGCTGGGCATTGGTCAGCACTTTCATCCCGGCTTTTCTGATGCTGCCCTGCAACAGGTAGCGAACCCCGAATTCTCGCCCGATCTCCCTCGGGTCGACGGGTTTCCCCTTATAGGTGAAGGCTGTGACTGGCGAAATCACCGATGTGTCGGCAAGACGGGACAGATCGGTCGTCAAATCATCGGTGACCGCGTCGGCGAAATAGTCCTGCTCCGGATCATTGCTCGCATTGCGGAACGGCAGCACCATGATCGATGCGCGAGGCGACACGAGCGAATAATCACGGCGGATCGGCAGCGCTGCTACTGTGATACCGGCTGTCGCGGCCAACGCAATGGCGAGCAAGCCGGCATAACGCCAGCGTGGACCAAACTCGGTCGGCAAGAGCCGCCGGATATGCGCGACGATCCGTTGTGACAAGCCCAGTCGTTGTTGCTGTTGAATTTGCCTGACGCGATAGACTCGGATCGGCCGCAGAATATTCTTTACCCGCCGTTCTCCTCTATCCTCAAAGCGCAGGGTGGGCTGGCCTTGCAATTGATCGCGTACGCCGCGCGTGACGTAGACCTCGCCTGGTTCGGCCAAACCCTCTAATCGAGATGCGATATTGACGCTGTTTCCGTATATATCGTGATCACCGACGATCACGTCGCCGATATTGATGCCGATCCGCAGCCTGATCCGGCGATTGGGGTCGACCCCCGCATTCCGATCGGCCAATCCGCGCTGGATTTCGAGCCCGCAACGGACCGCGTCTACGGCGCTGTCAAACTCGACCAACAGCCCGTCGCCGAGGGTTCGGACAAGGCGACCATGGTTCTCGGCGATTCCGGGCTCGATGAAATTTATTAGGTAATTTGCAAATTTGACGTGTGTACCTTCTTCGTCGGCACCCATAAGTCGGCAATATCCGACGACATCCGCAAGCAAGACCGCGGTGAGCTTGCGTTTCAGGGGCACGCGTTCCATGCCGACCACCTGATTTTCTGCCGTCTGAGATAAATTTACTAAAATTTTCTTGCCTTGTCATCTACCGATGTTGTCGGAGACGGAATAGCGGGCGCCAAATTACCAGATTGTTAAAAGTGCGATCGCGGGCATCGGCGTGCCTCGCCCGCCCGGACATTTTAGGGTGGGCATAACACCCACCCTAAAATGCTAGGTTTATCGGTCAGACGTTCGTCAACCGAGCCCGATCTTGTAGGCAGCCGCACTCTCCGTCATCAGTGCGAATGCACCCGCATTCGTCGTCAATATGGCTTGGCGTAGCCCGGGAGATTGGTCTGGCATTGAGATCCAGCGACACGACCGGCAGAACAAGGCTGTCTGATAGGTCGATTGTTGGAGGATTGCTGCTAGGTCGGCGCTCGTTCATCTGATCCTCTCGCTCAGTTATATCGTCGGTGCTTCTTCGCGGCCGCATACTGTGTTGCGTTAAATCTCTGCCATTCCAGCTTTGACGAGACCTTCGTGAAATTTCTCCCGACCTTTAATGATAAGTTTATTTTTATTTGGATTCGCTGCCTCGTATGACTTCACGAGTGCGACGTTGAATTTAAGCGCTTTAAAATCCCGACGCTGCCGAAATCTCGCCAAAATTTTACGTGCATCGTCCTTATTTCCGATAAGTGCATGGGCGCTGACCAAATATAACCAGTTATGCCAAAGATTTGGTCTTAGCCTAACCGCTTCCCGTAATGGCTGGACAGCCTCTCGGTAGTTCCCCTCGAAAAAGTAGCTCGCCCGAGGTTCCAATAAAACATGCCAAGCGATGGGTCTTTAGGGCCGAGGCTTATGGCCTTTTTCACCGGGTTCTGAGCCAAATGCGGGTAACCAAGATTAATTAGTTCACTGCCTTTTTGAGCATAAGCGCGGGCGAAATTAGGGTCTTGGTGCAGCGCCTCTTCAAATTCATCGAATGCACGAATATGCTTTCCATTAGCGCGATGGACTAGGCCATTGGCATAATGCGTGAGAGCCCTTCCCGGGTACACTCGCCATGAGTTGTCTGTCGCTTTCTTGGTATCATTAGCTAGCCGCTTATAAAGCGCCAAAGCCTTCTGAACCTGCCTCTCAGCCTCACGAAGTAGATTCCGCCCGGAATTTGGATTTTCGGCTTCGTTCCACCGATTCAAATAGTCGGATACCAAGACATGAGCTAATAAGCCTCTGGCGAACGATTCAAACTCACCATCGATCTGCACAGACGCCTTAAGAATCCGTTCAAGAAAATTACGGATCGCAAGCGTATTCTCCGGAGTGATCTTTACATCGAGGGTTAGGACATCCTTGAGAGCCTTGAGAGTGCGGTGGGCATTCTCTGAGGTAACGGACAACCTGGAAAGGGTCCTGGCGCGAGATAAAGGGTCAGCCGCGAGACGGGTCGTTGTCCGCTTGTCCATTGCGCGCCTCCTGGCTCCGACGGGTCAAATGCCGGACGAAGATGCGGCCCGACCGATTGCCTGCATCGGGAGCTTTCCACTTATAGGCGCACCGCGTCATGTACGCAATCTAATGCTTTAGAATCGCTACCGTGCCGACATTCCTGTTTCGAGAAGTCCTTGATGGAATTTCTTGCGCCCTTCGACAATGACCGCATTCTCATTCGGATTTGCTTGTTCAAACACCGTCACACGCTCCAGTGTGAACTTCGGATCGCGGAACAAGGGTTGATCGTTAAAGCCCCGCAAAACAGTTTCTGCCTCTCTTTTATTACCAACAAGAGCATTTGCGCTAACTAAGTATAGCCAATTGTGCCAGAGATTTGGCCGAGCTTCGACGGCTTTTCGCAGCCAGGGAATCGCATCACCATAGCGGTTCGCGAAGAAATGCGCTCGTCCGAGGTTCCAATAGAACACACCAAGGGAGGGGTCGCGCGGGCTTAATTTTATCGCTTTCTCGACCAGTAGCGGAGCCTCCTGCGGGCGCCCGAGATTGATCAATTCGTTGGCTTTTTGCGCGTAAGCGCGTGCGAAACTGGGATTGAGCCTGAGCGCTTCATTAAAGGCGTCGAGGGCCTCTGCGTTCTCTTCCTTTGCGCGATGAATGAAGCCGTAGGCGAAATAAGCAAGTGCGAGATGCGGGTCGATCGCCACTGCGCGCTGGGCGGCTTCCTCTGCCTCCTTCAATTGAGTCTTCCCGGTATCGTTCCAGCGGTTCAAATAATCGGACGCCAAGAGATCGGCCAACCAGGCCCACGCCTCGGCCGACTGAGGATCGAGGCGGACCGCCTGTTCGAGGAGCTGTCGCGCGGCGAGGGTGTGCTCGGGAGTGATCCCGCTGATGTAGAGGCCCATCGCCCGTAATCGCAGGTCGACCGCGTCGGGACTCGCTGGCCGCTCGGCGAGCGCGCGACGGCTCTCCGCCCGAATTAGCTGAATATCGAGCGAGGCCGCGATCCGGCCGGTGATGGCCTCCTGCAGTTCAAAGAGGTCGGTAACCTCGTTGTCGAAGCGGTCGGCCCAGATCTGTACCGCCGAAGCGGCGTCGATCAGCCGCGCATTGGTTTGCACTCGCGTCTTTATTCTTTTGATGCTGCCTTCCAACAGATAGCGAACGCCGCACTCGTGTCCGATCTGCCGAGCGTCGACGGCTTTCCCTTTATAGGTAAAGGCGGTGGCGCGCGCGATGACAAAGGCCCCCGGCAGCCGCGACACATCGGTAGTCAGATCATCGGTAACCGCGTCGGCAAAATACTCTTCAGTGGGATCATTGCTTAGATTGGCAAATGGCAAGACCAGGATCGACGCCCGAGCCGGGCGGCGCCCCTCGTCGCGCCACGTCACGACGCCTACCGTAGAGACCGTTGCAATCACCAATGCGACGGCGGCCAAGACAGCGGTGGGGCGGCCCAGTTTATACGCCGCCCCGCTAAGCCGCCGACGGGCGGCTGTCAGCCAGTTCCCGTCTTGGTCTCGAAGATATCGGACGCGGTAGACGCGGATGGGGTGTTCGATATTTTTGACTCTCCGGTCTCCTCTGTCCTCGAAAGAGAAGTCCGGATAGCCTTGCAGTTGATCGCGGACACCGCGAGTAACGTATATTTCGCCAGGTTCAGCGAGACCCTCCAACCGAGCCGCGATGTTGACGCTGTTTCCGTATATATCTCGCTCATCGACGATCACATCACCGGTATTGATGCCGATTCGCAGTTGTATTTGGCGATCAGGAACGAGACCCGCGTTGTGATCGGCAAAAGCCCGCTGGATATCGAGGCCGCAGCGGACCGCGTCTAGCGCGCTGGCAAATTCGACCAGAAACCCGTCGCCCATACTGCGGATCAGGCGACCGTTGTTTTCGACGATTTTGGGCTCGATCAAATCCTTCACGAAATCGGCGAGCCGAACGTGCGTGCCCTCTTCATCGATACTCATCAGGTGGCTATAAGCCGACCACATCCGCGAGTAGGACGGCCGTCAGTCGGCGTCGAAGGTGCGCAGGCTCCATGCCGAGCACATGATTTCCATCAGGCTCGTTGACTTTACTAAATTCTGATCATGTCGGCATTCGCCAACGTGGTCAGGCTGCGGCGCCCGCCATCGTGTTTTTTTCGCGAGGAAGCCGTAAGGGGGCACTGTCGATCGGCGCTAGAGCCGCGTCCATATAGGGGTAGGGGTCGCGCTCGACGCGGCGGCGAATACGATGCAGGCTGAGGTAGAAGGCAGCGAGCTTTGCGTGGGTTTCGAGGACTTCCCAGATCCGCCGCGGGTAGAAGACGAGCGGGCTCTCGCGCGGCAGGCCGGCGCGGCGGTGGCGGCGTAATTTGCGGCGGAAATAGCCGCCCTGCAGCGGATGCACGTTTTCTTGAATAAAGGTGAAGTAAAATTGCAAGATGTGGTTTAGGAGGCGCACCGGCTTGATGCCGGAGGTCTTGGCGCGGCGGAAGATTGTTTCGATGTGCTCGGCCGAGTAATAGAGGTCCCAAGCCTGGCGATAGATCTGCTGCCAGTCGCGCGCGGTCATCACCGGATGGCTGGTGGTGACGTGTTCGAGGTCGTATTTGTTCATATCGGGGTCCATCCACACCCCGTTCTCGTAGAGCTGCTTGTGGTCGGCCGAGCCGGGCAGCGGTGTTAAAATAAAGAACTCAAGCAGATCGACCGGCAGTTCCTGTTGCACGGTGCGAATATCGCGTGCAATGCGCTCCGGCGTATCGCCCGGAAACCCCAGGATATAGCCGGCGTAGGTGATCACCCGCTGGGCGCGCCAGGCGAGAAACATCTGGCGGTATTCGTTCACCCGGTTCTGTTTCTTCTTGGCCTGCAGCAAATTGTCGGGGTTGATGTTTTCGAGCCCGATAAAGACGCGCTTGCAGCCGGCGCGCGCCGCCTTTTCGATAAAGTTCGGGATGCGGTGGCACAAGGTGTCGACCTGGATGATGAACTGCAGGCCGAGCCCCTCGCGCTCGCGCATCTCGATGAGACGGTCGAAAATCGCCTCCCAATTGCGGTTGCGCGCGAAATTGTCGTCGGTGATGAAAAAGCGGAAGACACCTTGCGCGAGGTTGGCGCGTACCAGCTGCTCGACATCATCGGCGTCGCGCCAGCGCGATTTGCGACCCTGCACGTTGATGATCGTGCAAAAACTGCACTGGAACGGGCAGCCGCGTCCGGCATCGAAGGCGCCGATTGTCTCGCCGTAGCGCCGCACAATGTCAAGCGGCAGGAAGGGTGTGACCTGCTGCTGCAGCCCGGGCAGATCATCCATGAAGTTGTAAATCGGCTGGAGCCGGCCCTCAAGCGCATCAGCGAATAGACCGGCCAGCCTGCCCTCCGCCTCGCCGGCGAACAAGATTACCCCGAGCCGCCTCGCTTCCACCAGGTCGGGAGGCAGTTCGGGGAGCATCGCCAGGCAACCCGACACGTGAAACCCGCCGACCGCGACCTGGATGCCGGCTTTGCGAAACCGCGCCGCCAGATCCATCGCGCGCGGGAATTGGTTCGACTGCACGCCGACGAGACAGACGAGCCCGGCACCGGCCGCTTCAATACGCCGGATGATCCGCCGCACCGGGATGACCGTGTGGCACTCGTCATAGGCGTGGATCTCGATCGCCACATCAGGCCCGAGCACGCGCCGCTCGGCCAGATCACGTGCGATGCCGTAGAGACAAGCGAGCGAATTCGACGGGATCCAGGATTTCCACCACTGGATCACATAGCCGTCATCATCATAATGCGACGGCTTGATCAGCTCGACGACAAACCGACGGCCCCCCAACAGACTCTCACCCCGACAGGCCCGAACACCGCCATCTTATGGCAGGCACCGCGCTTAGGAAAGGACCCGGGCCGTCGGAAGCTCCTTCAGGGAGTGTGAAGCAGCTCACACTCAGTTACCCTTGCGGTGGCCTCAGATAGCCACGTCCTGAGGCCTCCCGGGAGAGAGAGGCGTGATTCTAGCATTTGGCAATCACCGGCTCGACATAGAGCGCCGCGAATTGCGGCGCGGCGCCGATATCATCGACCTCGAGCCCAAGGCCTTCGATCTGCTGGCCTTCCTTGTGCTGCACCGCGACCGCGTCGTCAGCAAGGATGATCTGCTGCAGGGGGTATGGGGCGGGCGGATCGTTTCCGAATCGGCCCTGACCACGCGAATCAATGCGGTGCGCCGGGCGCTCGGCGATGACGGCGTGGCGCAACGGCTCGTCCGCACCCTCACCCGCAAGGGGGTCCGCTTTATCGGCGAGGTTACGGAACTCCCGGACCAAGTCGCGCCGACGCCAGACAAGCCGTCGATCGCTGTGCTGCCGTTCGAGAACATGAGCGGCGACCCGGAGCAGGAATATTTCGTCGATGGCATGGTCGAAGAAATCATCACTGCGCTCTCCCGCATCCGCTGGCTCTTCGTGATCGCCCGCAATTCGAGCTTCGCCTACAAGGGCCAGACCGTCGATGTGAAGCAAGTCGGGCGCGAGCTCAGTATCCGCTACGTGCTGGAAGGCTCCGTGCGCAAGGCTGGCGGCCGCGTGCGGATTACCGCCCAGCTAATCGACGCGCTGAACGGAGCACATCTCTGGGCCGACCGCTTCGACGGCTCACTGGAAGACGTTTTCGAGCTTCAAGACAGGGTTGCAATCAGTGTCGCCGGCGTCATAGAGCCCACACTACAGGCGGCGGAGACTGCTCGTTCGGCCAACCGCTCAACGAACGATCTTACCGCGTACGATCTTTATTTGCGGGCCTACTCAATCGTTTTATCGGCGGCACCGTTGATCCCAGAAGCGCTGCGCCTTCTAGAGCAGGCGATTGAGCGCGATCCGCATTACGGGCTCGCACTTGTTTGGGCTGCGGTCTGCTGTCAGCGATTATGCATGGACGGCCGGAGCGAGGATCCTGAGGCGGACAGGCACAAGGGAGCCGATTTCGCACGGCGGGCCCTCCAAGCAGCTGGAGACGACCCGGTCGTTCTTGCCAATGCCGCCCTCGCGCTCACCTGGTTCGGCGAGGATATCAGCGCTATGATGAGCTTGGCGGATCGTGCTCTGGCGCTCAATCCGTCGTTCGCGCGTGGCTGGTATATCACCGGCCTCATCAGGTTATTTGCGGGTGAGCCAGACACTGCGATCGAGCATGCCGAAGTTTCGTTGCGCCTCAGCCCGCGGGCCCGAATCGGCTGGGCTGTCGGTGTGATCGGCGCCGCGCATTTCTTCAGCCGGCGCTTCGACCAGGCAGTGCCAATGCTCCGCCTCGCAATCCAGAATAACCAGACCTTCCCATCATCGTACCGCTATCTCGCCGGCTGCTACGCTCATATGGGACGAATGGACGAGGCGCGAGAGGTTATCCGGCGACTGCGCTGCATCACCTCTCTCACGATTCCGCGCCCGAGCACTACTTACATGCGTAACCCCGAGCACCGCGAGCTATTCCTGTCTGGCCTGCGCCTGGCGGCGGGGGAGGAGACATAACTCCGGCCTGCCGACTTGCCGCGATACTCCCCGCCCCGATGTCACGGGACCTTCGCGTTCCCCCGCATCAGTGGCCGCAACCAGCAAAGCGTACTGCGGAAACTCGTCTTTCTATTTGTCGGTCGGGGCCTGTGCGTGCCGGAGCTGCGCCGAATCGGAATCCTTGGGGTGATTTCTGTTCTCGGGGGGCACCTCGTAGGTTCCGAAGCAGGTATTGAGTGCGTCGACCTCTTTCTGTGCCTCGACTTGCGTTTTGCCGGCGGAGACGTATTGGCTGGCAAGGATCGCCTCGCCGGCGGCAATGTCGGGCTCAGTGTTGATGCCGATACCGAAAAAGAGGTTCAGCGCGACCAGCGCCGCCTTTGGCGACGGCGGTATCCACACGCAATGGCCGAAGATCATCGCAAAACTGTTCATCGCCGGCTCCCGTTATGTTTACGTCTTTACGCTCGCCGAGTACGGCATTTGCCGTGCGGTTTCGGGACGCTAGCGCGCATCGCAGCAGCGGTGTGTGAACCGGGTCACACCGGACTCGAGCCTTGACGCTCGCTCGCACCGGGCGCGGCACCTAAGTCGAGCCCGAACCTGCTAATCCTTACTGCTGGTGCCGGCGAAAGGCTTTACCGGCGCCTTTCTTTCTCCTTACGGAAGCCTTTTTATTGTGAGGCGGGTAAAATTATGAGAGCGGCGAATCGGGAGCAGAGAAATGTTTGAAGGTTTTACGCGGGCGGAAATCGAGACGAGCGGCGCGCGCATCCATCTGCGGCATGGCGGCGACGGCCCACCATTGTTACTGCTGCACGGCAACCCGTTGACCCATGTTTCGTGGCACAAGATCGCACCGCGCCTGGCTGAGCATTTTCATGTCGTGGCCGCCGATTTGCGCGGCTATGGCGACAGCGTCGGGCCTGACGACGGCGGCGAAAACAATATCAACTATTCGTTCAGGGCGATGGCGCAGGACCAGGTCGAGGTTATGGAGAAGCTCGGCTATCGCGAGTTCTTTGTCGCCGGACACGATCGCGGCGCCCGCACGACCGCACGTATGTGCCTCGACCACCCGGACAAGGTAAAGCGCGCGGCGCTAATCGACATTCTGCCCAATCACCACATCTGGACGCACACGTCGAAGGAATGGGCATTGCGCTCGTGGCACTGGGCGCTGATGGCCCAGCCCTACGACTTTCCCGAACGGATGTTGGCCGGTGTGCCGGCCCAGTGGTACATGGAGAAGAAACTATCCAAGCCCGGCATTGGCCTCGGCTTTTTCGATCCCGAGGCGTTTGCCGAATATGTCCGTTGCTTCAACTGGAAGACGATCAAAGGCTCTTGCGCCGATTATCGCGCCTGCCCCACCTGTGACTTCGACATGGACAAGGCCGATTTCGAGGCTGGGCGCAAAATCAGTGTTCCGCTCTTGGTGATCTGGGGCGCGCGCAGCCATACCGAGGGCGTCCACGGCGACGTGCTCTCGATATGGCAACGCAATTACGCCACCAATGCTTGGGGCGGCGCCCTGCCCTGCGGCCACTACGTGCCGGAGGAGGCTCCCGAGGAGACCTTGCAGTGGCTTTTGCGGCATTTCGAGGACCGGGCAGCGTAAAGGGAAGGTCACAGCGATGAAGATCGTCAAGGTCGAAGACCTGCATTGTGACGCCGGATGGCGGGCCAACTCGTTTCTCAAGATCACCACCGATGAGGGGATCACCGGCTGGGCCGAATATATGGAAGGCTATGGCGCGCAGGGGCTGACAGGGGTCATTCACAAGCTCGCCGAACGGTTTCTGATTGGGCAAGACCCGCGGCCGGTCGAGCGGATCAGCGCATTTCTTTATGCCGCCACCCGCCAGGCGCCCGGCGGCATCAACCAGCAGGCGATCGGCGCGATCGAAAACGCTCTCGTCGACATCAAGGCAAAGGCGCTGGGCGTGCCGGTCTACGAAATGCTCGGCGGGCCGATACGCGACCGCCTTCGGCTCTACTGGTCGCATTGCGGCACCTACCGCGCCCGCCATGCCGAACGGATCAAGGAATGGACCGGCGCCGATCCGGTGCGCTCGCTGGACGACCTCGTGCGGCTCGGCGAAGAGGTCGCGCGGCGCGGTTTCAAGGGGCTCAAGACCAATGTGATCCGCTTTGACGGGCCGCGCCCCTATATCCACGGTCCGGGCACCAACGCGGCCCCGGGTTATCCCGAGCTCAATATCGACAGCCACATTGTCGAAGCGGCCGTCAGGCAGCTGGAAGCCTTGCGCAGGGGAGCCGGACCGCATGTCGGTCTGCACCTCGACACCAATTTCAATTACAAAACGGACGGCTATATCAGGCTGGCGCGCGCCCTCGAGCCGTTGGATCTCGCTTGGTTGGAGATCGATACCTATGATCCGGCGGCGCTGGCGCTGATCCGCCGCTCGGCGCGGGTGCCGATCGCCTCCTGCGAATCGCTCTATGGCCGGCGCCAGTACCGGCCGTTCTTCGAACACCAGGCAGTCGATGCGGCGATCATCGACGTAGCATGGAATGGGATTTTAGAGTCGGTGAAGATCGCGGCGATGGCGGATGCGTTCGAAGTCAATGTCGCGCCGCATAATTTCAACGGCCATCTCGGCTCGCTGATCAGCGCCCATATGTGCGCCGCCATCCCGAATTTCCGCGTGATGGAGATCGACATCGACGATGTCTTGTGGAAGGACGACATCGTAACGACGCCGCCGGTCATCGAGAACGGCGATTTGCTGCTGCCCACAGGTCCCGGTTGGGGGTCCGACGTCAACGAGGCCTTTGTTCGCGCCCACCCGCCGCGACGGTGACGGCAAGATCAAGAGTGTCCGAGAGATCTTGTCTCGACCATAAGCCCACCGCATCCGGGCGCAGACCAAAAGCCTGGCTGGCCAAGGTCAGCCCGATCACGGGGTCGGTTTCGAGATCCGGACCCAGCGGGGTCTCGACAATCTGATACCGTCCGAAGTCGAAGGGCTCGCCGGGCGCGGCACTAACCGGCTCCAGCTTCTCGACGAAGCCGGCCTCGGCCAATGCAAGCGCGCGGGAATGGCAGAAGGGATTGTTGCCGGGACGGCCGAAGAGGACGTGCGACGTCCAGGTGCAGCCGCCCCGGCAGCGCGCGGCAAAGGGGCAAGTCTTACAGAAGCCCCACAACCCGACAGGAGCCTCGGCCTGCTCTCGCGCGAGATCCGACGAAATATCGCGGAGCGGGCGCTCGCGAATATTTCCCCTGACATAGTCGGAACTCGGCAGAGATGGGCAACCCTTCACATTGCCGTCTGCTTCAATTCCGAGCGACGACACACCGGCCCCGCAGCCCGACCAGACGTGGCCACGGTCGGCGCCATACCGGAGCGTTTCTGCCAGCGGCCCGAAGTAGCCGACATTGTTTCCTGGGAAAAATGCGATGCCGTTCGGGTCGAGCCGCTCTCGTTTGATGACGGCCAGCAACGGAAAAAGATAGAGCAGGTGATACGGCTGAAGCATGAGCTTGGGATGATCCGCGGCCCGGCCCATCGCTGCGGTCAGGATCACCATCCAGCTGCGCGCCCCGATGTCCACCAGGAGATCGGCGACCCCCGGAAGCTCCGGCATTGTGAGGCGGTTCATCTGCGTATTGACGGAGAGGTCGATCCCACTCCCACTGATCCGCCGGGCAGCCGCGACCGCCGCTCTCCAGGAACCCGCGGACCCGCGGATCGCGTCATGGGTCTGCTCGAGCCCATCGATCGAGAGCGAGATCTTTCCGACCCCGGCCGCGGCCGCTCGCCGAATCCTTTCGTCGGTCATCTGCCGCGCGCCAGTGACGACGCTGCAGAGCATGCCGTAACGCACGATTTCAGCCGCGATCAGATCCCAATCGTCGCGCATGTAGAACTCGCCGCCGATCAGTGTGACTTCCCGGAGGCCGAGATCAGCGAGCTGGTGGACCAGGTCGAGCGCTTCCGCGGTGCTCAATTCGTCCCGGCGCGCACGGCCTGCGCGCGAACCGCAATGGCGGCATCCGAGGTCGCATCGCAGCGTAATCTCCCAGACCGCGATGCTCGGAGGGGAATTCTCCAACGGCCGCCAGCGAGCCAGGCTTTGCGGATCGCCGTCATAGAGCCGATCGGGATGATCGCCGACCGCCATCGATCAGGGCGGCCTGCGGCCGGGAGGAGGCCCATAGACGACAACCGGCGGGCTCGGCTGTGCAGCTCCGGGCGAGGGCGGTGGGCTTCCCGACGGACCAGCTCCCCGCAACCAGTCGGAAAGAAGACGATCGAGCTGCGCCTGCGTCAATCGGTCGGGCAAATTGTATGGCGACGGATCGATACCGTATTCGCGGAGAACGCCGCTAGGGTTCTGCGAGAAGCGTTCACGCAACACTGCATCTTGCCGAACCCGGCCAATGAAAGCCGACATGGTCAGCGTCTCGGCACTCGACGAGACCTCGGGGCGGGCCTGTTCGGCGCGCGAAAGCGTCGTCATGCCTTGCAGCACCGCGAACAGCCCGATAACAAATTTGAATAGGGTTCCGACAGATCGGGCCATGCGCCCCCTTATTGAAAGCTGCAATATGAGCCATCGAGCAACATTGGCCGCTGCGGCGCTATTCGTCTACAAGGAAAGGTGAGACTCCAGAAAGGATTTGTGACAGTTCACCGAGGTCCCCGCCGGCGACGCATCCCAGACCATCGAATACAAAGGCTTCCAGAGGATTTCTGGATCTGTATGCACCCGCTTCGCATATGAGTCGAATATCGGTTCGAAGTAGTAGAGAAAATTCGCGGCATCTTGCCGAAAACTGTCTTGTACAACCTTCCAGGCGCATGCATTGGCCGCCGAGAAGTCGTACATTTGACCGAAAAACATGACAACATGCTCGAATTCTTTATCATTTGACGTAAAAATTGCGTCTTGATAGAAATTCGATGGTATAGTTGCTTCCCTGTTGTTTCGCCAGCTCCAAAACGCCTTGGCGTCTTGCAGCCAAAACGGCCGGATTAGCCGGGTCAGTTCTTTACGGAAGTCATTGGTGGTTTGATCATGAACGACTTGGACGGCGCGCAATATTGCATCGGTTCTCCCCGTTTCTACTTGGTTGCCGTATTGCACGAGCGCCCAAACGGCGGCGATCAATGCGCCAACGACTTTTACGGCTTCGATCGTCCGATCCCAATTCCATGATTGCCGTTCGATATGCGCCAACATGGCAACTTCTCCCAACCGAGCCCGCTTTTCACATCATTATCGCGGGATGCGACAAATATGGGCGGGTTGGAGCGCAAGCGTCTGTGAGCCGCCTCACAGTCGGCCAAAAATGTTTCGGCCAACCTACGGCCCGCGGCAGATGACGTTGAGGAGCGCTTGACGCTTTTCGATGGTGACGGCGCGGACGGCGCGTTCGAGCGCCGCCGGTAGGGCGGCCGGGTCGTCGACCCGTTCGCCATAGCCGCCGGCGGCAGTGCATACCTGCTCGAAGGCCGGCAATTCGTCGAGGTCAATGAGGGGTGGGTTGTTGCTGCGTGCCGCTTCGCCCTGCGGGTACATCCCCAGAGTGGCGCGCCGCACCGCACCCCACATCGAATTGTTCATGACGACGAAGAGGACCGGCAATTTGTGCATTGCGGACGCATGGTGGACCGCAACCGGGTTGCCAAAGAGGTGCGAGCCGTCGCCAAGGACGGCGATCACCAGACGGTCGGGCGACGCCAGCTTGGCGCCGAGCGCGGCGCCGCCTCCCCAGCCGAGACCCGAAGCGGTGCTCGAACCAAAATAGCTGCCCGGGCGGTTCGACCCGCAATGCTCCGGCATCAAGGTGTATTCGTTGACGAGGATCGCATCCTCCGGCTTGACGCGCGCGACGCAGGCGCTGGCCCAAGCCATGTGGATCGGGCGCAGGCTCGCGGCGCTTTCGCAGAGCTTCTGCCATCCGGCGACAAGCTTCTCGCGCTGCTCAGCCAGGCGACGACGCCGTTCTGATACTGCTGCGCCGGCAGCATAGCGGTCGAGGGCGTTGCCGAGCTCCGGGAGCGAGGTGGCGGGCGCACCGGTCACCGCCAGGTCGCACGGAAACCCGCGGATCGGATAGCGCGAGAACAGCGGATCGACCCCCAGATGGATGACCTTGCATTCGGGGCGGGGCGCTTTGATGCTCGGGATCCACGGCACGTCGCATTCGACGACGAGGATTACGTCGGCGCCGTCGAGATAGGGCCCCGCGTCATAGCCGAGATGGGATGGATGATCGGCGGAAAGGCAAAGATGGCGCGGACGGTGCTGCACGACCGGGATCGCGAAGCGCTGCGCGAAATCGCCGAGAGCTTCGACCGCGGTCGGATCGCGCCCGGCGCTGGCGGTCACGATCAGCGGGTTCTCGGCCGATGCGAGGATGTGGGCAGCTTCGTCGATCGCGCCCTTGTCGGGGCCTGGCGGGGCGGCGGCGAGCCGACGCGCCGGCATATCATAGGAGAACCCCGGCAGCGGCGCCGCCAACACTTCGCGCGGCAATGACAGATAGACCGGGCCGCCGGGCGGGGTAGTCGCGACGGAGAGAGCACGGTCGATCACGGTCTCGAGCTGTTGACCATTGCGCAGCTCGTATTCCCATTTGACGATTTCGCGCAGCATGCCGGCCTGGTCGAACATCTCCTGCGCCCAATGGATGTAGACGTCGCGCGCGCCGGGGAGCCCGCTTTCGGTCAACGGCGAGCGGCCAGCGGTGAACAGTATCGGCACATTGTCGCGCGCCGCGTTGAGCGCGCCGCACACGCCGTTGGCGGTGCCGACGCTGACATGCACCATGACTGCCGGCACCTTGCGCGTGACTATCGCGTAGCCATGCGCCATCGACAGCGCCAGGTTCTCATGCGTCGCAAGTACCGGCTGCGGCACCGGCATGCCGGTCCGCGCCGCTTTCGCGAACCCTTCCACGAGCGGCGCGAAATCAGTGCCGGCATTGGCGAACAAATATTCGATCCCCCGTTCGGCGAGCAGGGCAAGATAGGCTTCTGCCACGTTGTCGACCGCAAGCTCCTTGCGAGCCATCGAATCACCTCTTCAAAACGGCGCTCACTCCCGCAATTCTGCGCTTCGCGCGGCCAATGGGCAAATGGGAGGGTTGCACTAATGCGGACACCAAGGACCGTGCGCGGGTTGGAAGAATTCAGTCGTGTTAGGCTGTCGCGCTCGTTTTTCATGCGCGATTTCCTTTACAGCGACATCTCGAACCTGCACGGCATCCCCAACCTACCCGCCGATCCGGATTTGGCGATCGCCGCGGGCAGGCGTCTCTGCGAGGAGCTCCTCGAACCATTGCAAGCGATCTTCGGGCGGCTCGCAATCCGTTCCGCCTACCGCTCGCACGCCGTAAACGCGTTTGGCAACGCACATCATCACAACTGTGCATCAAACGAGCGCAATTACGGACGTCATATCTGGGACCACCGCGATGCGCGAGGGAGCATGGGCGCCATGGCCTGTATCGTCATCCCATGGTTCGCCGATCGCTTGAAGGAAGGCACCCCGTGGCAGGCGATGGCATGGTGGATCCACGATCACCTCCCTTACAGCCAATTACAATTCTTCCCGAAACTCGGCGCCTTCAATATCGGCTGGCAGGAATACCCGAAACGCGAAATCTATAGCTTCATCCCGCCTCGCGGGTACCTGACCCGACCGGGCATGCCAAACCACGCCGGCGACCATGCCGACCAATATCAGGGGTTTCCGGCCCGATAACATCGACGACCCCACCTGATTTCTTCGGGCGTCACCTCCTCGACGCGATCAGCAGCACCGTTCCGGAGGCGGTGCTGCGGTGCGCGATCTGCAAGATCGCCTTTAACTTGAAGGCGCCACGCAGAAGGCTGCGTCTTGCTGATCGGCCTCCACACCGGGCACGACGATTTCGCGCTCGCGCCCCGGCTGAGCCGCGCCTTGCACGCGAAACTGTGAACTCTCCAAAGGGGGAATCGGCGTCTCTGTCGGCGTTTGGCGCTGCGGGACCCAAGAATAGGGCGCCCGATAGGCCCGGTAGACCATATTGAGTCCGCGCTTGCCCCAATAAGGGCTGATATATTCCCAGACCAGCTCGTGGGCTCGGGTGACCTCAAAAATACGGCCATCCGATCCTTCGGTGATCAGCGTATTGCCATTGGGCAGACGCTGCGCGCTGCTCACGAAAGGGCTGTAGAAGCGTGAGGCGTCGAGCGGTATGACGAAACCCGCTTCGACCGGCGTATACTGCCAGACGATCTGCAGTGAGATGGGGTCTAGCTCCAAAACACGCGAATAATCCCGCCTAGCGTTTTGACGACCGGTCGGCGATGCGGGATTAGGCTTGCCGTAACCCGCCCAGCCGCCATTGTCGAACACCAGTAAATTACCTTCGCCCGGCAGGCCGCGCGGAATGATATGCGCGTGATGTTGACCGATGATCCAACCCAGTTTGCGCTCGGCCTCACTGCCATCGTAGTTGGGGCCGAGCTGCCAAGTGATATTGCCGGTCTTTCTGTCGGTAATGGCGATAATATTCGCTTCCCTTGAATCCCAGATAATATTGTCGGGGTGAAAGCGAGGATCGCCCGCATCGAAATGCCGGTTGGACCCAACAAAGGACGCGGAATTGATGTGCAGCCAATCACCGACGGCTCCACCCGCCAGTTTTCTCGGATTGGGGTCACGGAACAGAACCGTCTTTGCTGCGTCGTCGAAACCCAGCTCATCGAAATGTTCATGGGCGCTCCATGACCATAAGATTTCGCCTTCCCAGCTCACCTCGATCAGCTTGTCATCGAGCAGCATCTGATCTGAGATTTTTGGATTTCGCACATTTTCGTGCGCCAACAGCAGCGTCTTGCCGCGATCGTTCGTCGGCGTCTGGCCG
>Ga0306926_10002946_pt1 | contig 17482 bp, 14 predicted proteins | sample flu12Cox44000178_FD_203759 | JGI IMG/M metagenome (GOLD analysis project Ga0306926, IMG submission 203759) | Lab enrichment of tropical soil microbial communities from Luquillo Experimental Forest, Puerto Rico - flux8day.12C.oxic.44.000.178 (v2)... | ecosystem: Environmental > Terrestrial >... | reverse complement strand
AACTCGTGCATGTCAACACGCGATCCGGCTATGGCAATTTTCACATGCAGCCGAACGGCATCTTCTATATCTCGGCCGATACAGCGGCAGTCGCGGAGACGCGAGCTTTTCTCAAGCAGCGGCCGCGGACCGATCTGGCGACACAATCCGGGCCGATGCTGGTGATAAACGGGCGCATGCATCCTCGTTTCGAGCGGCGCAGCACATCGCTCAAGGCGCGCAACGGGATCGGCGTGCGCCTGGATGGCAAGGTCATGCTCGCCATCACTCAGGGAGAGGTGTCGTTTCACTCCTTTGCCCGTCTGTTCCTTAACGGGCTAAATTGCCCCAACGCGCTCTTTCTTGACGGCGGCAGCGCCCCGAGCTTGTACGTGCCGTCGGCCAATCGCGGCAGCAACATCATGGCTCTTGGCCCGATGCTCGCTGTGTTCGAAAAGAATAGCGGCGCGGGAGCTCAGACTGGCAACGTGCCATTAGGCGGCACCGCACGCTGATGCATGTTCCGATCTGATTGATGCACGTTCTATGATGCGCGCTCCACCATCCCCTGGAAGGCAGGGCAATCGCATTTGACCAAATGCTCTGAGGCTACGGGCGCACAAACCGAGCAACAAACTCGGACACCTCCCCTGAAAGGGGGAGGTCGGCGACCCGCGGGGAGCCGGGTGGGGGTCGAACTGCAACAAATTCATTCATGAAGGGACCCCCACCCGACCGCCTTGCTCGCTTCGGCGCATAGCCGACGCTGCGCGTCGGCGTTCTTGGCCGCTAAGAACGGCGGCCGAAGGCCGCCTATGCTCCCCCTTACAGGGGGCGGTATTGATGGCTTCAGTGCTGTCGCGCCTGGACAAGATAGCCGGAAATTGTTTCTTCGCCGAGTTGCTTGCAGGCCTCCAGTCGATGCAGGCCCTCCACCAGCACAAACCGATCACCGTCGCGCCGCACCAGGATCGGGATCTGCAGTCCAACCTGCAGGATGCTTTCGGCGAGCTCGTGCGCCTTCTTGGGATCGAGCGTGGCGCGACGCTTCGCGGGCACGTAGATGCTCGCAATGGGAAGTGTCTCGCGCTTCATCATGGCTTGGCACGCGTATTCACCCCGCTCCTCGGCTGAAGACTATGCGAAATGGATAGAGATCCGGGAGCGCTCAACTGCAGACTAGCCTATGCGCCGGGCCAGGCAACTATGGACGCCTCGATTGCACCTTTCTAGCGGCGACCCGCGCTTCCATCGCGCGGCACGCATCCCATATGTCTCTTCGACGCCGCAACAGGAAGTCATGTCATGTCGAAACCGCTCGTCGTTTCCATTCCCCATCACCTTGGCCGCGAGGAAGCGGCGCGCCGCATAAAGTCCGGCCTCGCGAGCGTCCGTGCGCACTATTCTGCGTTCCTCAGCATTCGCGAGGAAACATGGATCGGCGATCGTCTCATTCTAAGTATCGCCGCTCTCGGCCAGAGCGCCTCTGGGCTCATCGACTTTGCCGACGACCATGTGCGGCTGGAACTGACGTTGCCATGGCTCCTCGCTAAGCTCGCGGAAAAGTTTACCCCGACAATCCGCAAGGAAGGCACGCTGATGCTGGAAAAGAAGTGACAGCCCCGCTGGGACGGGGACAAACGGTGCTCCGGTTTCGCATCGGAACGAAATCTGCTAGCGTGACAAGCAGGATTGGGGAGAAGTGCACGCGGCCGAGGAGGCAGTCATGCGCGCGGTCCCGTTCGTTTTGATCACAATCTTTGCTCTATCCCTGCCAACCACGCCCGCGGCTGCCGACTCTGCCGGCAGCTGGTGCGCAAATTACGGCACTGGCCACAGCGGCACCGACTGCAACTTCAAGTCGATGGAGCAGTGCCACGCGTCGCTTTCGGGGCTGAGCGGATTTTGCGCGCCCAATCCATATCCCGGCACGGGTTACGGGAGAGGCGGGACCTGGAATTTGGCTCCCGCCGGCCGAGGCCGTGCCTACCGAGCCCAGCGCTGATACGGCGAGCGCGCACTCCCGCGCTGTCGAGCAACTAAACTGAACCAAAGCGCCGTCCCGCGCGCTTCGCGCAATCGCACAAGATCGCGGGTTTTGCCGGCACTTTCTCCGGGGTAGGCTGGCCGCCCGCTAACGTTCGTCCCGCCCCATCGCACGCCCCGTTGTGACCAAGCGCTCTATTCCACAGACCGGCAGCGGTCCGGCGCAGATCGGTCCCGCCGTGCTCGGCGCCTCTTCGTTCGCCTGCGCCGACGTGCTGAGCAAGGTCGTGCTCATCGAAGGCGCCGACGTCCTCACCATGTCCGCCGTCCGCGCCGTGCTCGGCGTCGCGTTCCTATTCGCCTGGCTCAAGCTCGCGCCGCCGCGCGGCGCCTTCAGCCCACGCGCCATGTGGATCGCGCTGGGCATGGGCATTGTGTTCGCCGGCAACGTGTTTCTGGTGTTCAAAGCCATCGAGGCGGTCGAGGTGCCGATCGCGATCCTCACCTACTTCGTCTATCCGCTGCTCACCGGGCTGGCGGCAGCGGCGACCGGCCTCGAACGCGTCACGTGGCGCGGCGGCGCCGCGGCCGTCGCCGCCTTCCTCGGCCTGGCGCTGATGATCGGCGCGCATCCGACGCAGCTGGCAACAGTCGGCATCGTTGCCGCGCTCGGCGCTGCGGTCTGCCGCGTGGTGATCCTGCTCGTCACGCGCGCGCTGCTGTCGGGCGCCGATGCGCTGCGCATCACCTGGTACTCGCTCCTGTCCTCGACTGTGATATTCGTGATCGTCTCGCTGGCGACGCCGGATTGGCAGCCGCCCGCCACGGCCTCCGGCTGGCTCGCCCTGATCGGGCTCAGCCTCGCCGTCACGACCGGCCTGCTCGGCGTGTTCGCCTCAACCGGCCGCATCGGGCCTTTCCGCACCGCGCTATTCATGAATCTCGAGCCTTTGCTCACGACTATCGGCAGCGCGCTGTTCCTCGCCGAGGTGCTCACGCCGCTGCAGCTGCTCGGCGGCGGCATCATGCTGGCGGCATTGGTGATGTTTCAGCTGAAGAGGTGAGGGCGCGGAGCGGTAAAAGTGCGCGTGCTCATACCCGCTCGACGAAACTATCGACTACCCGCTTCTCGCCAGCCTTGTCGAATTGGATCGTGAGTTTGTTGCCGTCGATCGCGGTGACGTTGCCGTTGCCGAATTTTTGGTGAAAGACGCGGTCGCCGATCGCGAATTCGGAAACGGTGCCGGTCGACTTGGCAACGAGCTCGCCTTCGATGGTGAGCGGCAAGCGGCGGCGCGGCTTGCCGCGCGTGCCCGCGCGACCGCCCCCGCGCTGCCCCGATGCGGGCCGTTCCATGGCCTCATCGCGATATGAGTAAGCGTCGCCATCGTCATCGAAGCCGCCGCTGCCAAATCTGCCGCGCGCCTGCGCGCGCTGCCAGCCCGGCGTGCCGTAGCTCGAGCCGAAATGCGTCATCTCGTCGAAGCGCGAGGCGCCGGTATTGCCGTAGGCGGCAAAGCCGCCCTTTGACTCCGTCACCTCCACGTCCGCCTCCGGCAATTCATCGAGGAAGCGCGAGGGGATGTTCGACGACCACAGCCCGTGCATGCGGCGGTTGGCGGCGAAGTAGATGTTCACGCGCCGGCGCGCGCGCGTGATCCCCACATGGGCGAGGCGGCGTTCCTCCTCGAGCCCGGCGCGGCCCTGGTCGTCGAGCGTGCGCTGATGCGGGAAAAGGCCTTCCTCCCAGCCCGGCAGGAATACGGTGTCGAATTCGAGTCCCTTGGCGGAATGCAAGGTCATGATCGACACCGCTTCGCCTTCGCTCTTCTCCGTGTCCATCACCAGCGAGATGTGTTCGAGAAAGCCGGCGAGGTTCTCGAATTCGTCCATGGAGCGGATCAGCTCTTTCAAATTTTCCAGCCGTCCGGCGGCGTCCGCCGAACGGTCCTTCTGCCACATTTCGGTGTAGCCGGATTCGTCGAGCACGATTTCCGCAAGCCGCATGTGCGGGAGCAAATCCTTCTGCGCGCGCCAGCGCTCGAAGGCAGCGAGCAGATCGCGCAGCGCCCCGCGCGGCTTGGGCTTGAGCTCGTCTGTCTCGATCATCGCCTGCGCCGCCGCGGTGAGCGGCACGCGCCGACGGCGCGCGTGGTCGTGCAAAAGCTGCACCGTGGCGTCGCCGAGCCCGCGCTTGGGCACGTTGATGATGCGCTCGAAGGCGAGATCGTCGGCGGCGGAATGGATCACGCGCAGATAGGCGAGCGCGTCGCGGATTTCCTGGCGCTCGTAGAAGCGCGGGCCGCCGATCACGCGATAGGGCAGACCGAGCGTGACAAAGCGATCCTCGAACTCGCGCATCTGGAACGAGGCGCGTACCAGAATGGCGATCTCGTCGAGCGGATGCGGGTGGCCATGCCCGTCGTCGTGCTGGAGCTGCTCGATCTCTTCGCCGATGGCGCGGGCCTCCTCCTCGGAATCCCAGCAGGAGGTGACCTTGACCTTCTCGCCGGGCACATCCTCGGTGCGCAGCGTCTTGCCGAGCCGGCCCTGATTATGGGCGATGAGATGCGAGGCGGCGGCGAGGATGTGGCCGGTGGAACGGTAATTGCGCTCGAGCCGGATGAGCCGGGCGCCGGGAAAATCGTGCTCGAAGCGCAGGATGTTGTCGACCTCGGCTCCGCGCCAGCCGTAGATCGACTGGTCGTCGTCCCCCACGCAACAGATATTTTTGAGCACAGGTTGTACCGCAGATGCGGTGTGCCCCCTCTCGACGCTTGCGGGGTGAGGGGGGCTCTCAGTCGTTGGCAACTCCCCCTCACCCGGCTCCCCCCGATCAAGTCGGGGGTCGCCACCCTCGCCCCGCAAGCGAGGAGAGGATACCGCGCGCGGAGCAATCGTGCTCTGCCCCAACAGGCGCAGCCACAGATACTGCGCCACGTTGGTGTCCTGATATTCGTCCACCAGGATGTAGCGAAACCGCGCCTGATATTGGCGCAGCACTTCGCTTTGCTCCCGGAACAGACGGATGCATTCGAGCAGAAGGTCGCCGAAGTCGGCGGCGTTGAGCACTTTTAGCCGCTCCTGGTAGGCGGCATAGAGCTTCTTGCCGCGGCCCGAGGCAAAGCTCGCCGCCTCGCCGGCGGGAACCTGGTCGGGGGTGAGGCCGCGGTTCTTCCAGCTGTCGATGAGGCCGGCCAATACGCGCGCCGGCCAGCGCTTCTCGTCGATGTTGTCCGCTTCCAGGAGCTGCTTGATCAGGCGGATCTGATCGTCCTGGTCGAGAATGGTGAAGTCGGGCTTCAGGCCCACCAGCTCCGCGTGGCGGCGCAGGATCTTCACCCCGATCGAATGGAACGTGCCGAGCCACGGCATGCCCTCGACGATCTGCCCCACCATGGCGCCGACGCGCTGTTTCATTTCGCGCGCCGCCTTGTTGGTGAAAGTGACCGCCAGAATCTCGCTCGGGCGCGCGCGCCCGGTGGCAAGAATGTGCGCGACGCGCGTCGTCAGCACGCGCGTCTTGCCGGTGCCGGCGCCGGCGAGCACCAGCACCGGCCCGTCCAGCGTCTCCACCGCCAGCCGCTGCTCGGGATTGAGGTCGTTGAGATAGGGTGCGCCCGCGGCCGCCCGCGCGCGGGCGGCAATCCCGCCCGGCTGCGGCATCGGCGGCACATGCGGATCGTCGCGCGGCGCTTTGCCCGGTTCGGCCATTCCTCGTTCCATGATGAGTCCCGGCGGCATGCCGGCGCGCCGCATTGCCGCGGCGAATCTCACGCTAAAGATGGCACTCGTCGTGCCGGATGGGGAGGGGCGGGCTTAGCTCTTCCCCGGCATCGCGATGCGCCGCCCGGCGGCTTCCGGCCGCGGCAGATTGGCGTGCGAGGCCCTCATCCGGGCAAGCCCGCGCGCGACATCGTCGGGGAAGGGCGCGGTCTTGCCGGCCGTCATGTCGACGTGCAGCGACATGTTCTCCGAAGTCGCCGACACCCAGCCTTCGCTGGCGTGGAACAGCTGCTCGAAATAGTGCATGCGCTTGGCATCGTAGTCGAGCAGCTGAAAGGTCACCCGCACCGGATCGTCCGCGTGGAGCTCGCGCAGATAGCGCACATGCACCTCGGCGGTGTAGCAGGAGTGCTTGCGCGTGTTGACGTAGTCGAGGCCGCAGCCGATGAGTTCGAAGGCCTCGTCCACCGCGCGGTCGAACAGCACGTTGTAATAGGCCATATTGAGATGGCCGTTATAGTCGATCCAGCCGCGCTCGACGCGCATCACCGAGGAGACGAACGGGGCGAAGAAAACGGGGTCGAGATCGCGACGGTCCAACATGGGGCGACCTTACGCTGCGCGGCGCGGCGGCGTCTACCACTTGGCCGACTTGCGAAACTCCAATTTTAAGCGCACCTGCTGTCGTTGATGCGCAAAGCGCGTCGAAGACGACGTAAACGCGCTTATACGGTAGGAGCAATCAGGCTTGACATGCCGTCGATGGTGAATTGGAGCTGGCTGCCGCCGATCTTTGCGCACGCGTCGGAGCGCTTAACCGGCAGCTTTGGCGAGCTTGTCGGCGGCGCGACGGTGTGGCTGGCGGTGACCGGTTTGAGCCGCTCCGGCAAGACCGTGTTTGTGACCAGTCTGATCCACAATCTCTTGAGCTGCGCCCACAATCCGAACCGCATGCCGCTGGTCGGCGTGGTCGGCGAGCGTCGGCTCATCGCCGCGACGTTCGACGGAGTCAGTACGAACCGGCTCCCGCAATTCCCCTATCGCGACAATATCGAGAAGATGGCGATCCCGGACTGGCCGGCGCGCACCGAAGGCATCAGCGAAATCGGCATCGAAGTCCGCTTCGCGCCAGCCGGCGCGCTGGGCAAGCTCGTGAGCGAGATCACCGGAAGCCCCGCAACGCTCACGATCCGAATCGTCGACTACCCCGGCGAGTGGCTGCTCGACCTCCCGCTCATGGCGCAGAGCTACGCCGGATGGTCGCGCGCGACGCTGCGGCTGTTGCGCAAGGGCATGCGCGCCGAAATTGCGCGCGATTTTCTCGCGCTCCTCGCCCAGCAGCGGCCCGATGCGATTGCGCGCGATGAGGTCGCCAAGCAGCTGCATGACAGTTACTGCGCCTTTCTCCTCGACGCGCGCGACCGGCATGGTCTGAGCTTTCTCCAGCCGGGCCGCTTTTTGTGCCGGGGGGCGCTCGGCGAGGCGCCTTATCTATGGTTCGCGCCGCTCGACATCGCCGAAGGCATCGACATGTTTGCACCTGGGACGCTCGGGGCGCTCATGGCGGAGCGCTTCGAGCAGTACAAGCGCGTGGTGGTGGAGCGCTTTTATCAGGATCACTTCCGGCACTACTCGCGTCAGATCGTGCTCGTCGACGTGCTGCGCGCGCTGTTGGCCGGTCGCGAGGCTTTCGAGGACACACGGCTCGCGCTGGACGCCATTCTGGAGAGCTTCCGCTATGGACACGGCGGCATCCTGTCGAAGCTCCTGTTCGGTTCGCACATCGACAAGGTCTTGTTCGCCGCCACCAAGGCGGACCATGTGCCCGACATCCAGCGCGACCACCTCGCCGAGCTGTTGCGCAACATGGCGGCGTTTCCTGCGCTCGACGTGCGAAGCAGCAACGCACAATTGGAGGTGACGGCGCTCGCCTCGGTGATCTCGACCGCGGAAGAGACCCAGGACATCGAGGGACAGCGCGTGCAGGTCGTGGTCGGGCGCCCGGTCGGCAGCCACAAGCAGGCGAAATTTTTCGTCGGCAACGTTCCCATCCGCCCGCCGCGCGCCGACGCGTGGGGTTCACCTTTCCTCAACGTGCCGGTATTCGAGCCGCCGGCCATCGATCCTTCGCCGGTCGAGGGAATCGCGCATATCAACCTCGACCTGGCGCTCGAATTTCTGCTTGGGGACCGGCTGCGATGAGCGATCAAGCCAAAGACAGCGCTTCGCCGGCCGCGCGCGTGATCGAGGTCGATGCAACGCTCGGCCCCGCGCCGCGGCTGCCGCTTGCGCCGCAGATCATCCCCACGGAGCGCAGCGAGCGCATCACGCCGAGCGAGCCGCCGGTGCCCGCGGTTGCGCGCGCGACGCCGCGCCGGCGCGATCGGGTGATGATCTTCGGCGTGACGGGTGTCGCGCTGCTGTTGGTCGGCTGGCTGGTGGTCGATGCCGTCGACTGGATCGTCGCCGCATTCGAGCGCAGCGCCGCGCTGGGCGTACTCGCGGCAACCGCCGTGACGGCGGGAGTGGTGGGGGGCGGTGCGGTGGTCGCCCGCGAGCTGGTGAGCCTGTTCCGCCTCAAGAACGTCGAGGCGATCCACCGCCGCCTCGCGGACGGCCCGGTACTGGCTCTCGAAGGCCGCAAAGCCATCGCCGACGTGCTCGCCGTCGTCCCGCGCGAGCGCGAGACCGAGGCGGGGATCGAAGCCTTCCAGCGGCAGGTCAAGCTGCATCATGGGACGGCGCAGCAGATCGAGATTTTGTCGCGGACGGTCATGCAGCCGCTCGACCGGCGCGCCGAGGCGCATGTACGCACCGCGGTGCTGCGCGCCTTCGGCATCACTGCGATCAGCCCCACCGGCCTGACCGATGCGGTCTTCTTTCTCGCCTGCGGCATCCGCATGGTGCGTGCCATCGCCGCCGCGTATGGCCATCGGCCGACCGCCGCCACCACCATTCATCTGCTGCGGCGGCTGGTGATCGAGGCCGGCAAGCTCGGAGCCGTGGACATCGCCAGTTCCTCGCTCGTGCAGCATCTCGGCGGCGCGCTGACCGAGCGGTTGGCAACCAGCGCCGCGGACGCCCTCTATGCCGCCTATCGCATGGCGCGGCTCGGCATCATGGTGATGGACCTGTGCCGGCCGATCCCGTTTCGGGAGAACGAGGTTCCCAGCGTCACGTCGCTCGTAGGTAATGTGCTCCGGCGTCGTTCGGAACCTTTGCCGGATTGATGGGCGTGCCTGTCTTTAACCGTTGGGGCAGAATCACGTCCCTGTCACAGCCCTTTGATCCGACTCGGGCTTGCAACTTTTTTTTCACTACCGAGTTAGTTGGGCGGGACGTGATTAAGGGGATTACCTATGACAATCGCCCTCACACATGCGAAATCCGCCACCCCGGCGGCTGCGCGGGCGGCGGCGTACAACTCCTCGGACGATGCTGCATCGGATGAAGCATTGATCAAGCGGATCGCCGCCGGCGACCAGCTTGCGATGCGAACGCTGTTTGCACGCCATCGCATACCATTGTACCGCTGGCTATTGCGGATCGTGCGCAACGAGACGGTAGCGGAAGATCTCTTGAGCGACGTGTTTCTCGACGTTTGGCGTCAGGCTGCGTCGTTCCAGGGCCGCGCTTCGGTCTCGACCTGGTTGCTTGCGATCGCTCGCTACAAGGCGTTGTCGGCCCGGCGCACTCGGGTCGATGCGGAACTGGATGCGCGCCTTGCATCCACCATCGCCGATCCCGCGGACGATCCGGAGGCAGTGCTGCAGAAGAAGAACCGCAGCGAAGTGCTGCGCGACTCCTTGGCCAGCCTGTCGCCGGAGCACAGCGAGGTCATCGACCTCGTCTATTACCACGGCAAATCGGTCAAGGAAGTCGCCGATATTACCGGCGTCGGCGAGGCTACGGTGAAAACGCGCATGTTCTATGCGCGCAGGAAGCTCGCCGATCTGGTCGCGATGGCGTAGCGGCTTAGCCGGATCGGGTTGATCGAGGCACCTCTTCCGCTCATTCCCGCGGAAGCGGGGATCCAGAACTGTCGTATTTGCGATCTGGGTCTCCGCTTACGCGGGGACGAGCGGATGTTGCACGCATGCCATGCATCGCGGCCGGCACGTGTTTTGCCGGCGCCGTTGCGCTAGCATGCAATGTCACGCGAGTTGACAATGCCACTGGCGCAAGAGAAGCCCGATCGGATCACGCGCCGCGACCCGGCAGCGGTCAAGGCGGTTATCGCCGCGCTGGCGGCGAAATTCGGCAATCGTCTCGTCACCTCGCAAGCCGTGCGCGAGCAGCACGCCAACACGACCACCTGGATCGCCAACGAGCCTCCCGACGCGGTCGTCTTCCCGCAGACGAGCGCGGAGGTACAGGACGTCGTGCGCATCTGCGCCGAGCGGCGCGTCCCCGTCATACCCTTCGGCACCGGCACCTCGCTCGAAGGCCATATCAATGCGCCCTATGGCGGCGTGTCGATCGACTTCCGCGACATGAACCGGGTGCTGGCGGTGAATGGGCAAGATCTCGACTGCGTGGTCGAGCCGGGCATCACGCGCAAGCAGCTCAACGAGCATCTGCGCGACCAAGGCCTGTTCTTTCCGATCGATCCCGGTGCGGACGCCTCGCTCGGCGGCATGGCGGCCACGCGCTGCTCCGGCACCAATGCCGTGCGCTACGGCACCATGAAAGACAACGTGCTCGCGCTCAAGGTCGTGCTGGCCAATGGCGAGCTGATGACCACCGCGCGGCGCGCCAAGAAATCATCGGCCGGCTACGATCTCACCCGGCTCGTCGTCGGCGCGGAAGGCACCCTCGGCGTCATCACCGAGCTCACGCTAAAGCTCTCCGGCATCCCCGAGGCGATCTCGGCCGGCGTTTGCCCGTTCCCGTCGGTCGAGGCGGCATGCAATGCCGCCATCGCCACCATCCAGTTCGGCGTCCCGGTGGCGCGCATCGAACTGCTCGACGATCTGCAAGTGAAAGCGACCAATCTCTATTCCAAGCTCGCCTTGCCGGAAGTGCCGATGCTGTTCGTCGAATTCCATGGCTCTCCGGCGGGGGTCGCCGAGCAGGCCGAGCGCTTCGGCGAAATCGCCAGCGATTTCGCCGGTGGTCCGTTCGAATGGGCGACCAAGCCCGAAGATCGCTCGCGCCTATGGCAGGCGCGCCACGACGCCTATTGGGCGGGACGCGCATTGCGCCCCGGCGCGCAAGCGCTCGCCACCGATGTCTGCGTGCCGATCTCCCGCTTGGCGGAATGCGTCACCGCGACCCAGCGCGAGATCGCCGAACTCGGTCTTGTTGCGCCGATCCTCGGCCATGTCGGCGATGGAAACTTCCACCTCACGTTGCTGGTCGACATGGCCGATACAGCGGAGGTGAAGGCTGCCAAGACGCTGTGCGAGCGGCTGGTCGAGCGCGCCCTCGCCATGGACGGCACCTGTACCGGCGAGCACGGGATCGGGCAGGGCAAGATGAAATATCTCGCCGGCGAACTGGGAACCCCGGCGCTCGCTGCCATGGCAGCCGTCAAGCGCGCGCTGGATCCCGACGACATCATGAATCCGGGGAAGATCGTGGCGATCGGATGAGCGCGCCTGGGCGCGCGGCGGCAGGGGACGGCGCCCCGCCACTTTCCCCTAAGCTATTGGGCGGCCGACATAGATTTGCCGTCAAGCTGCCCGATATTGTGACCCCGCTCGGGGCGTAGCGGAGTCGCGGATCGGGATCGCGGGGGCGCGTCGCGGTCCGGCAACAAATCTTGCTCAACGCATCGCTGATCGGGCGTTTTCCGAGGCCCGCGCACATCGCCCAGTGCGAGGGTCCAGACTCAGGGTGGAGGCGGCGTGCAGACGACGCTGCTCGGCCTCGCAGTTGCAATCATCCTGGCGCTGGTGACGGCGCTGGTCGGGCCTCTGTTCGTCGATTGGAACAGCTATCGCGCCGAGTTCGAGACGAACGCGAGCCGTCTGACCGGGCTCGACTTCCGCGTCACTGGCGCGATCGACGCCCGCCTCCTGCCTACCCCGACCATCGTGCTGCAAGGCGTCGAGTTCGGCCGCCCCGACGAGGGCACCAAGGTGCGCGCGCGGTTGTTGCGCATCGAATTCGCGCTCGGTGCGTTGGCGCGGGGCGAGTGGCGCATCGCGGATGCCCGGTTGGAGGGCCCTGAACTCGCCGCCGGGCTCGACGGCTCGGGCCGCCTCGCCTGGCCGGTTCCCAAGCTCGGCTTCGATTTGGAGGGGGTGTCGATCGCGCGGCTACGAATCCAGGATGGCCGCGCCACTCTCGCCGATGCCGCGAGCAACGGCGACGTCGTACTCGATAAGCTCGAATTCACCGGTGAGGTGCGCACGCTCGTGGGGCCGATCAAAGGCGAAGGCTCTTTCGTCATCGCCGGCCAGCGTTATCCTTATCGCCTCGCCAGCAGCCGGATCGGCAGCGACGGCAGCGCCAAGGTGCGGTTCACCGTCGATCCGATCGACCAGCCGCTCGCAGCCGAAGCCGATGTCTCGCTTTGGGTCGAGCGCGGCGTGCCCCGCTTCGAAGGCAACGTTCAATTGGCCCGCGCGGTGGGTCGTGCGCCCGCGGGCGCCGAATCGCTCATCATCGAACCCTGGCGAGTCACGAGCCGCATCAAGGGAGACAGCACCGCCGCCGCATTGGAGCAAATCGAATTCCAATACGGGCCGGACGACAGGGCAATCAAGCTCAAAGGCAGCGCCGGGGCGAGGTTCGGGCGCAATCCGAAGTTCGACGGCACGCTGTCGTCATCGCAGATCGATGTCGACCGTCTGCTGGCGCTGCCCGAGCCGATGCGCCGGCATCCGGTCGCCGCCGTCAAAACGCTGGCCGAATCCTTGCTGGCAGCATCGCGGCTGCCAATGCCAGCGACGCTGAACATCAGCGCCGAGAGCGTCACGCTCGCCGGCGCAACGCTGACCCGGGTCGCGGCCGACGTAAAGGCCGACGCCGACGGCGTCGACATCAAAAGCCTGGAATTGCGGGCGCCCGGCATGAGCCAGTTGCGCCTGAGCGGGCGCCTCGGCGCGACGTCGACAGGTCCGCAGTTCGTGGGATCGACCAGAATCGAGGCCAATGATCCGCGCGCACTCGTGACTTGGCTGACCGAACGCAACGACGAGCAGCCCGTCTCATCCGGCCCGCTGCGCCTCGGCGGCGACATTTCCGTCGGCAGCGACGCCATCGCGATCGACCGCCTCCAGTTCGACGTCGACCGCATGACGGTAGCCGGACGTTTGGCCTACACCTGGGCGCACGATGATCGGCCGGCGCGCCTCGAGGCCGCCTTGACTGCCCCTGAAATCGACTTCGACCGCGTCCACGCTGTCGCCAAGGCGCTGCTCGGCGGTGTGGCATTCGATTGGCCTCGCGAGGGCATACTCTCGCTCAAGATTGCGCGCGCCCTTGTCGCCGGCGTCGAGGCGAAGCAGGCCGAGATCGACATGCGCAGCGATGCGAACGGTTTCGAGATCGCCCGGTTCGCCATCGCCGATTTCGGCGGCGCGACGCTGGCGGTCAAAGGGCGGATCGATGCCACGCCGCAATCGCAGCGCGGCGCCGTGACGCTCGACCTCGATGCGCGCGCGCTCGACGGCATCCTGGCGCTGCTGGAGAAACTCGCGCCGCAGGCGGGCGACCAGTTGCGCCGCTCGGCGAGGCATTTGACGCCGCTCACGTTGCGCGCCGCGCTGGCGGTCGATACGGGCGCGGGGCGCAGCACGGCTGCGAAGGTCAAGATCGACGGCCGCGCCGGCACGTTGCGCGTTGCGCTGCAGGGCGAGGCGGGTGGCGCCGGCGAACCATTGCGGCTCGAAGATCTCGCCAAGCTGGCAGCAGCCAAGGTGAACCTCAGTGCGCGGTTGGACGGCGAGGAGAGTGCAGCGCTGATCGAACTCATCGGGCTCGACCGCTTCGTCACCGTCGACAAGCGGCCGGCGCGGCTGGCCGTGGCGGTCAAAGGAGCGCTCGACGGCGAACTTGCTGTCGATGGGCAGCTCGCGGCTGGTACACTCAATATCGCGAGCAACGGCACGATTCGCCTTGGCGATCGCACGAGCCGCGCCGCCGAACTCAACCTTAAGATCGCCAATGCGAATATTCGCTTACCGCGGCCAACGACGGGTGGTCGCCCGGCCGAGCCGCTGCCGGCGTCGGTCACGGCGCGCCTCGCTTTGAACGAAGGAATATTACGGCTCAGCGAGGTGGCGGGAACGGTGGCGGGGGCAAGCTTCCGCGGCCGCCTCGCCGTCGGAATGCAACAGCAACCGATGACCATCGACGGCGATCTCGAGTTGGGCGCGCTCGATCTGCCGGCCGCAATCGCCGTGGCAATCGGCATGCCCGCGCAGGGCGCCGACGCGAGCGCGAATGCATCCGCCCCCTGGCCTGCCGAGCCGTTTGAGCCGGCATTCTCGGGCTTCACTGGCCAAGTCGCGATCAAGTCGGCGCGCCTCGCCCTCACACCCAAGCTTGCCGCGCGCGATGTGCGCGGGGTGCTGCGTTTTGGCGAGTCGGAGCTGGCCTTGCAGGAGATGGAAGGCAGCATTGCCGGCGGTCGAGCGGCGGTCGATCTGACGTTTCTGCGCCGCGCCGATGGGCTCAGCGCGCGAACGCACGTACACCTCGTCGGCGCCAATGCCGTCGAATTGCTTCCGGGCGAAGGAGCGCTCTCCGGCCGGCTGACGGTCGATCTTTCCGCCGAGGGGGCGGGCATGAGTCCGGTTGCGCTTGTCGGCTCGCTCGCCGGCAGCGGCAGCTTCACGCTCGAAAATGCGCGCGTTGCGCGCCTCGATCCTGCGGCCTTCGATAACGTCATCCGCGCAGTCGACCAGGGGCTGCCCATCGATCCAACCAGGGTGCGCGATCGCGCCGATGCCGCGCTCGCGCGCGGCGGTCTTGCCGTCACTCTCGCGGAGGGCGCGATCAGCATTAATGAAGGCGAGGTGCGACTGAGCAACCCGACCGTGCGCGCGCAACGCGCCGATTTGGCGGTGAATGGAAGCGTCAATCTCGCCGAAGGCGCGCTGGACGGGCGGCTCACCTTATCGGGAGCGGGCGGTGCGGGCGCGCCAGCAAACAGCAGGCCGGAGATCGGCATTACGCTGAAGGGGCCGATCGACGCACCCAAGCGCGGCATCGACGTCGCCGCGCTCGCGAGCTGGCTCGCGCTGCGCGCCGTGGAGCAGCAGTCGAAGAAGCTGGACGTGCTCGAGGGCCGCGCGCCCCCGCCGCCGGTGCAACCCGCGCCCGTCAATACGCAAAGCGAGCCTGCTGCACCGAAAGCGTCGAGCGCGGCCAAGCCAAAACCGGTGGCGCCGCCGGCCGAATCGGTTCAGGCGTTGCCGCCAGCGATCGATATCCATCCCGCGCCCAAACCGCGGGCACCGCGGGCGCAGCCGGGAGCGGCGGCGGCCGCACCGACCCAAGCGCAGACGCCGCCACCCGCGCCCGCGCGGCCGCGCTCCTTGTTCGACTTCTTGTTTGGAAACTAGCGTGCGGCGCCGCTCAAGGCGCGGCGGAGGCCCTATGCGGGGCGGCCAGGACCTCGCGCGGTCCCTCGCGCGCGGCTTTGTGATCGGACAGCTGATTGCGATAGAAGTCGAGCACGAACAGGCGAATGGCCGATGACAAATTGCCGTGTTGCCGGTCCGAATCGATCGCGGCGACGAGATCCGACAATGTCATGTCGCGCCCGCCGGCAATCTCCTTAAGCCCCTTCCAAAACGCGTCCTCGAGGCTGACGCTGGTCTTGTGGCCAGCAATGACGATGGAGCGTTTGACGACCGGAGATTTCATCGCTCGTCTCCCGTTTCGATCTTGTGGCGGTCGAGCTCGCGGCGGGCCTGCACGTCGCGTTTGGCTTGAAGGTCGCGCTCGGCTTTGCTGCGTCCGTAGAGCAGTCGATTGGCTGACGCTGTCCGTTCGGCGAGCTGCCACTCGGCCTTCTTGCGCGCCCTGCGAAGGTTAACGACGTCGCCCATCCCGCACTCGATGAGCCGCTCCAGAGTGGTCCTCGGACGTGGCTTCGGAGCCAAATGCGCCCATAGCGTGGCGGCGCCTTGCGCTGTGAGTTCCCGTCCGAGAAGCCCAGCAAGTAAAAAGTCGTGGCGGTTCCAGATTTGAAATTAAACCTTGGCGCGATGGCTCAAACTTTGTGTTATTAGCCATGTACTCAAAGACGTCGAAATAGTGTAGGTTATCGCTCTACCGCGTTTGTTCAAGTATATTTGCAATCGATAGGTATTTGATACCTGAAAGGCCCAAGTCGTAATCGCCAGGAATTGCGTGCGAATACTTTCCGCGCCGTGGAATAAGGCGCCCATGGCGCCCCTCTCACAAAAGGTTTACCGGCGACCCACGCGGACCGTCCGGCGCGTCCAGGGCGCGCGGTTAGCCTTGCCGGTCCTGGCTGAATTCTGCGGGTGAATGAGCTTTCTTCGCCAGGACGCGTTGAGTCTTATTTCTTGCGAAAGCGGTCGAGCTGCACGATCTCACCGCCGGCGGACTTGTCACCTTCCGCGTCCGATGGCGCTCGCGCCGGCTCAGGATTGGCAGCGACGGGCACCGCGGCCGCGGCCGGCGCGATGGCTTTATGCTCCTGCAGCGGCCGCGTCGCGTTGCTCTCTGCAGCGGCAGTCTCCTCCGCTTGGCTGGAGTCTTCGGCGTCCGCCATTTCCTCAAATTGCAAACCGAACTGCACCGACGGATCGAAGAAGCCTTTGACCGCGGTGAACGGGACGGCCACGCGTTCGGGGATGCCACCGAAGGATACGCCGACCTCGAACCCGTTCTCGGTCACCTCCAGGTCCCAGAACTGATGCTGGAGCACGACTGTCATCTCTTCCGGATATTGCGCGCGCATGCGGGGCGAAAGGCGCACGCCCTCGGCGCGGGTGTCAAAAGAAATATAGAAATGATGCTCGCCCGGCAGCCCATCCTTGGCGGCGTCCATCAGCACCTTACGCACGACGCCGCGCAAGGCGTCTTGGGCCAGGATGTCGTAGCGGATGTGATCGACAGCCATGGTGATCCGCTTTCCTTTGACGCGCTGTCCGAGGGGTGTGATCCATTTCAAGGCGCGCTGGACTCACCGCCTGGATGGTAGCGCGCGCGTCCATGCACGCGCCAGCATTCGATTTCACTTCAGAATATGGAAGTGGAGGCTTCTGTTGCCAGGTGCCTCCGAACCCCGCCTGAAGCTGCTAAGACCTCAGGGCTTTAAGTCGGTATTCCAAACCGCATTACGCGGCCTGGGCAACCGGAGCATAGTTGTCATTGGCAACTATGAATGCGGCCCGATAACGGTGGAACCATGCCGGGCAAAAGCACGCCCTTTACGCCCTCGTCGATCCTATTTCGCCCCCGTCTTGGGATCAGTAGTCAGTGGTACTCAAGATCTCTAACTACTGACCCCCTAATGGTGGAGGCGCCGGGTACTGCCCCCGGGTCCGATAGGTTTATTGCGACGGCCATTTATTGCCATAGCCGGCTCGCGCCGGCAGCTCTCAATATAAGCGCGGAAGGTTGCTGAAAAAAGAGCATAGAACGGCGGCCGGGCGGCGCTGGCCCCGGCGATACCGAGCAATAGGGGCTTCGATCCGGGTCTGCAGGCAAAGCCAGCGCCACAGGAAAAGCGTTTGGCCGCCGCCGGTGCCGGACAGTTTTGCGGCACTTGCCATCACACGGGTAACCGCTCACTCGTGGTCTGCGCGACACGATTGAATCCTCTGTGGATTTTTTGGTCACAGCCGCGCTGCTCGTCATC
>Ga0306926_10002945_pt1 | contig 17482 bp, 15 predicted proteins | sample flu12Cox44000178_FD_203759 | JGI IMG/M metagenome (GOLD analysis project Ga0306926, IMG submission 203759) | Lab enrichment of tropical soil microbial communities from Luquillo Experimental Forest, Puerto Rico - flux8day.12C.oxic.44.000.178 (v2)... | ecosystem: Environmental > Terrestrial >... | reverse complement strand
TTCATGCGCGAGCAGCTCGGCAATTGCGAAATGGCCGAGCCCTGGGGCTTTGATTCCGTTTGGGCCACCGAGCATCACTTCGACAACTACTCCCTCAGCCCCGATGTCTGCCAATTGCTCTCCTACATTGCCGGCAAGACCAAGCGCATTAAGCTTGGTTCCATGGTGGTGGTCGTGCCCTGGCACGATCCGGTGCGCCTAGCGGAGCAAATTTCCCTGCTCGACCACGTCTCCAGGGGTCGCTACATCCTGGGTGTTGGCCGTGGTTTGGCTCGTCGCGAATTTGAAGGGTTGCGCATTGATCAAAATGAAGGCCGCATGCGCTTTGATGAATACACACAACTCGTGCTCGATGCCCTCGAGACCGGTTTCATGGAAGGCGGCGCTACCATCAAGCAACCGCGCCGCGAAATTCGCCCGCGCCCCTTCAAATCCTTTGCGGGGAGGAGATTTGCCGCGGCTGCGTCAAAAGACTCAGTTCCCTCCGTCGCCAAGCTTGGACTCGGTTTGCTGATAATTCTTCAAAAGCCATGGGATCAGGTGAAGGCGGACCTCGACACCTACCACCAGCGGTGGGGTGAATTTCATCCCGGCCTGGCCCCCCCGAAGCCGTTCTGTTCGGGCTTTTGCTTCGTTGACGAAAGCGCCGACCGCGCTGCGGAATTGGCCAGCCGCTATCTCGGTGCAAACTATCGGGCGGCCCTGCTCCACTATGAAATGTTCGGAAAGCACTTTGAAAGCACGAAAGGGTACGAGCGCTACGCCGATATGAGCAGGCACCTCAACTCAATCGGAGAAGACAAAGCCGTGCAGGATTACATCGCCCTGATGCCCTGGGGCACCCCCCAGCAGGTGCTTGAAAAGTTCGAAAAAATGAAAGCGCTGACCGACATGCAAGGCATCATGCCCAACTTCTATTTTGGAGGCATGCCTTACGAAGAGAACCAGAGAAACCTAAAATGCTTCGTCAAGCACTGCCTGGCAGAGCTAAAAAGCTGGCCCGCTGCCTCTCTCGACGAGCCGCGCGAACTCGCTTTGGCCGAAGTCTAGTTCTCCCTTTTCGCCGTGTCATTTCCGAGGTGGCGCTTGACCAGGAGCGATCACTCTGCCCTGGGGCTTGGCTCCTTCTGGCCTGAAAATCACTCCGGCTTGAAGTACATCACCGCGAGCGGCGGCAGTTTCAACTTGATCGAATAGGGACGGTCGTTCCAAGGAATCGGCTCGGCATTCACTCCGCCGTCGTTGCCCACGTCGCTGCCTTCGTAGTATCTCGAATCCGTATTCAAGATCTCGCGGTAAAAGCCAGCGCGTGGCACGCCCACTCGATACTCCTTCCGCGTCACGGGCGTGAAATTGCAGATGGCCACAAGAAAATCTCCCCGATCCCTTGCTCGCCGCAAGAAGGAAAGAACGCTCGCCGCCGCGTCATTGGCATCCAGCCACTCGAAGCCCGCCCACTCGAAATCCACTTCGTGCAGCGCCCGCTCCCGCGCATGCAAATGGTTCAAGTCGCTGGCCAAACGCTGAATTCCTTTGTGCGGTGGAGATTTTTCCAAATCCCACTCAACCGTTCCTTCTTCCCAAAATTCAGCGCGCTGCGCCAGCTCCGTGCCCATGAACAGCAGCTTCTTCCCCGGATGCGCGTGCAGATATCCGAGGAACAGCCTCATGTTCGCGAACTTCTGCCAATCATCTCCGGGCATTTTCTCGAGCAAGGCCCGCTTGCCGTGCACCACCTCGTCGTGCGATATGGGCAGAATGAAATTTTCGTGAAACGCGTACAGCATGGAAAAGGTCAACTCGTTGTGGTGGTACTGCCGGTGAATGGGGTCATAGGCGATGTATCGGAGCGTATCGTTCATCCATCCCATGTTCCATTTCAGATCGAAACCAAGCCCACCGATATACGTTGGTCGCGATACGGCCGGCCAGGAGGTGGACTCCTCCGCGACCATGAGGGCGCCCGGATGACGCGCGTGCAGCACCTCGCTCAGTCTTCGTAAAAACCCAATGGCCTCCAGGTTTTCGCGCCCGCCGTGAATATTCGGGATCCACTCGCCTTCTTTGCGCGAATAGTCCAGGTAGAGCATCGAAGCGACCGCGTCCACTCGCAGTCCATCGACGTGATACTTCTCGATCCAGAAAAGCGCATTCGAGAGCAAAAAATTTTGTACTTCATTGCGCCCATAATTGAAAACCAGCGTTCCCCAATCCGGATGCGCGCCGCGCCGCCAGTCCTCATGCTCGTACAGGTGCGTGCCATCGAAAAACGCTAGCCCGTGCGCATCGCGGGGGAAATGTGCCGGCGTCCAGTCTAAGATCACGCCAATCGTTTCCTGATGACAGCGGTCGACGAAGTACATAAAGTCCGCGGGCGTGCCATATCGACTGGTCACCGCGTAATAGCCGACCGTCTGATATCCCCACGAAGCATCCAGGGGGTGTTCCATGATCGGCATCAATTCGATGTGCGTATAGCCGAGCTCTTTCACGTACGGGATCAGCTGATCGGCCAGTTGGCGGTAGGTCAGCCAGCGCCCGTCTGGCGTGCGCCGCCACGACCCGGCATGCACCTCGTAAATCGACATCGGCGAATGCAACCAGTCATGCGTCTCCCTCGCAGCGAGCCAAGCCGAGTCCCCCCATTCGTAGCTGTCAATACTGCATACCATCGACGCGCTCTTCGGCCGCATCTCCGCCGCGAATCCGTACGGGTCGGACTTCAGTCCGAGATGATCTCCTTGGCGCGAGAGCACTTCAAACTTATACAGCGTTCCTTCATCGAGTCCCGGCAAGAAAATCTCCCAGATTCCAGTCAAGCTGCGGCTCCGCAGGGCGTGCGTGCGTCCGTCCCACAGATCAAAGTCGCCCACGACGCTCACGCGCATCGCGTTCGGCGCCCAGACGCCGAAATGCACACCGCGCACCCCCGCAATTTCCCGCACATGGGCGCCCATTTTTTCGTAATTCTCGAAATGATTGCCTTCGCCGATCAGGTAGAGGTCGTAGTCTGTCAGCACGGGTGGGAATGCGTAGGCATCGTAGGTCTCAAAGCGCCTTCCATCGGCGAAATGGAACCGCAACCGATATGCTGTCGGCTCGATGGCCTGCCGGGCCGGCAAACCAATCGCAGCCGGCGACAGCAGCACCTCAAACAACCCTTCGGGATGGATCTTCGTGGCGCTGTGCGTTTCTTCCTTCGCGCCCCACAAGACGTCTAATCCTATCGCCCCCGGACGGAATGCCCGGATCGCCAGCGCACCCGGCTCTTCCTGATCGATCCAGTGCGGTCCTAGAATGTGGAAAGGATCGCAATGTTTGCCACCAACGATTTCCTCAATTTCTGCACGGAATATGTCCCTTTTTGACGAAATTTGTTCTGTTCTTTGCATGACCTGGCCCCTCAGCTCACTGCTGTCTCTACTGAACCATCTTACTCAATCAAAATGCCCGCGCAACATGCTTGGCTCACGTATCTCGGGTCGTCCCGGCCCGATGGCCCCCTGCCGGAGGTTGTCGTTGGCTGCTCATGATCCGTTTGGAGGCCCCGACAAACGCACTCCGCGCCTTTCCAGTTGCTCGTCTCGAGCTTCAGAGCTACCATCCCTTGCCGCATTGAGCCCACGACGAGCTTCCTCATGACCAAACAGATTTCGTTTCGCCGTCTAGTTTTTCTCGCCGGTCTGCTCGCATCTTTTCTGTTTTGCCCAACTGAGGATGCCCGCGCACAGGATCATTGGGTCTCCAGCTGGGCTGCGTCGCCGCAATCTCCTCGCTTCGTCATCCCCCGCGTGCTGACGACTCCGCCGCCGGGCCAGACGAATCCTCCTCCGCCTCCCATTTTTCCTCCGCCTCCGACGATCAACAACCAGACCGTCCGCATGATCGTGCACACCAGCATTGGCGGGCGCCGCCTGCGCGTGCAGTTTTCCAACGCTTTTGGTACAAGTGCGCTTGAGGTCGGCGCTGCCCACGTGGCCTTGCGCGATAAGGAGTCTGCGATCGTCCCCGGCTCCGATCATCCGCTCACGTTCTCCGGCAAGCCTTCATTCAGCATTCCTCCCGGTGCCGAATTGCTCAGCGATCCCGTTGATTTCGATGTGCCCAGGCTTGCCGATCTGGTCATCAGCGTGTTCATCCCCGGCGAAGCCTCGACACCCACCGTTCACCTGACCGGCCTGCACCCTACCTATATCGCTCAACAGCCGGGCGATCTCACCGGTGCTCCTTCCATTGCGGATCCGAAACCCATTCAGCTCTGGTATTGGATTTCTGCGGTCGATGTGGAAGCGCACTCGAAATCCGGGCTCATCGTTGCTTTCGGCGACTCGATCACCGACGGCGCCACTTCTACGCCTGACACGAACCGCAGTTGGCCGAGCCAGCTCGCCGAGCGCCTTGCCGCCAATAAGGCCACAGCCGATGTCGCGATCGTGAATGAAGGCATCTCCGGCAATCGCCTACTCAACGACGGCGCGGGTGTCTCCGCTTTGGCGCGCTTTGATCGCGATGTCCTGAGCCAACCGGGCGTGAAATGGCTGGTCGTGCTGGAGGGAATCAATGACATCGGCCTTGGTGCCCGCCCCGGCGCTCAGCCGCCGGACGCGGTGGCCGCCGGCGATCTAATCGCCGCTCACAAACAAATCATCGAACGCGCCCATCTGCACGGAATCAAGGTGCTCGGGGCCACCCTGACTCCCTATGTCGGCGCAGCGTATGCGACCGAGCAAGGAGAGGCCGTTCGCGAAGCCGTCAACCAATGGATTCGAACCAGCGGCGCCTACGATGGCGTCATCGACTTCGACGCCGCAGTCAAGGATCCGGCCAATCCCAAGCAGATTCGTTCTGCCTACAACATTCGCGACCACTTGCACCCGAATGACGACGGCTACAAAGCCATGGCCGCTGCCGTGGACCTCTCGCTGTTCAAGTCCAAATGAGGGCGAAAGCTCCATACCGTCTTGAGGGGAGTCTTCTAAGGGGCTCCGCGCTAAAGTGGTTTTGCCGGCGCGGAAGGACGTTTGGGCTTCTCAGGGCATCCAAAATCCCAGTTCGATTCGATTTCTATGAGGTGCCAAGTTGAAAGTCATACGAGCCACTCTTGCGGTCTGTCCGGTGGTCTTAGTGTTTGCCCTGGCTGCCGCTCAAAACTCCGCCCCCGTCACGGGTCTGACCTCCAATCCCGCCTACGAGAAGAACTGCGCCAAATGTCACGGCAAAAACGCAGGCGGCCGCCGTTTCGGTGGACCCTCACTCATGTCCATAAAAGTCGCCTCCGCTTCCGACGATGACCTGCACCAGATCATCGCCAACGGCAAAGGGCACATGCCGAAATATGAAGGTAAGCTCTCAGCTGAAGAGATCGACGCCCTCGTTCACGAAATAAGAGGTCTCAATAGCCGGTAAGCGCCGAGCCGGATCGCCCACCTCCGGTGCCAGGATTGATTGGTACCTATTCCTAGGCCGCTTTGCCGTCAATCTTGCGCGGCGAGCTTCGTTCGCGCTGCTCCTTGCCGCGTGCTTGCTCAGCGACATTTTCTGGCCGATTTTCCTTCTCCTCGGCCGGGAGCAGGCCCGCGTCGATTCGGGCAATACTCAATACGCCCTTCTCGATCTCTATCACTTCCCCTAATCGCAGCCTGCTCGCGATTGGCATTTGGCCCTATGTGAGCACATCCGATGTTCGACCGCCATCGGGCCATACAGTCGGCATTCCGAATCAGTGCCTTTCTCTTTCTACATCCACGGAAGGCTTTCCGTTTTCGCCTTCACTTGAGGTCTCCGCCGCCACAGCAACGATTGCTTGACACACGCACCGTCATCCCTAAGATGGTTGCGTGATCATGAGAACCGCTTCGCGTATCGCCATCCTTACCTGTCCGTGTCCAGGCCTCGACAAGTACCTAAGATCGAGTTCAAACACCAGCCGGTTGCGACTCTCTCATCGTCCATCGTGCCGATTAGAATCGCTCCTATCTGTCAATGAGCCAAAACTTGCAATTTTCTAGTCGTCAGAACTCTGAGAGGTTCGCCTCGCCATGATGCGGCAATGGGCTGCCTCGGCCATCGAAACGGCTAAGCACAGGGGCGCTTCTTACGCCGATGTACGCGTCATGGACATTCGTCACCGCGACATCTCGGTGAAGAATGGAGAACTTGGCGCGCTCGCTGAGTCCGAGTCGCTTGGCGTCGGCATCCGGGTGATAGCCAAGGGTGCCTGGGGCTTCGCCTCAACCGATCAGTTGACCAAGGAGGGTGTCCAGGCCTGCGCCGCGAAAGCCGTCGCAATCGCGAAGGCATCCGCGCGGGCTAAGCGCGAGGACGTTTCTCTCGCCCCAGAGCAATCCTACGTTGACACCTGGCAGAACCCATTCCTGAAAGACCCTTTTCGAATTCCGGTCGAGCGGCAAATTGATCTCTTACTCGAGGCCGACAAAGAAATGCGCCGCGCGAAGGGCGTCACCCTCGCCGAAGGCTCGATGTCCTTCCGCCGGATCGAGCAATTTTTCGCTTCAAGCACCGGCTCTTCGATTCACCAGATCAAAATGCAATCTGGCGCCGGCATTGTTGCCACCAGCTTCGCCGGCAGCGAAATTCAAAAGCGCTCCTATCCGAATAGCTTTGGCGGCCAACACATGCTCAAGGGGTACGAACTGGTCGAATCGCTGGACCTCGTCGGCAACGCTCGACGGATCGCCGAGGAATCCGTTGCGCTCCATTCAGCCGCGCAGTGTCCCGAAGGTCACAAAACGATCATTCTGGGCAGCTCCCAGCTCGGCCTACAGATTCATGAATCGATTGGCCACCCGATCGAGCTCGATCGTGTCCTCGGCATGGAAGCGAACTTCGCAGGCATGAGTTTTCTCACCACCGATAAGCTTGGAAAGCTAAGGTACGGCTCGGGCATCGTGAATGTCGTCGCCGATGCTCGCCTCGAGCACGGTCCCGGCCTGGGCACGTTCGCCTATGATGATGAGGGCGTCCCCGCTCAGTGCACGCCGGTCATTACCAACGGCCTGTTCACCGGCTATCTCTCTAGCCGCGAAACCGCTGCGTCGATCGGCGAAAAGCGCTCAGGCGGAACAGTTCGCTGCGAAAGCTGGAACCGCCTACCGATGATTCGCATGACCAACATCAGCCTCAATCCTGGCGCTTGGAAGTACGATGATCTGATCGCCGATACGGATGACGCCATCCTCATGGAGACGAATCGCTCCTGGTCGATTGACGACAAACGCTATCACTTCCAGTTTTCCACTGAAATCGGTTGGCACGTAAAGGGCGGGAAAATCGGCGGCATGATCAAGAATCCGAGCTATAGCGGGATCACCACCGAATTTTGGAACAGTTGCGACGCGATCTGCTCGGGCGATCACTGGACCCTTTGGGGTACGCCCAATTGCGGCAAAGGCCAGCCGCAACAAACCATGGGCACGGGTCACGGCGCAGCTCCGGCACGCTTCCGCGACATCCGCGTCGGAGTCGCCTTCTCCAAGTGATCATGAACAACCAAGTTCTCATCCTGTGTCCCCGGACGAGGGAGAGAGACGCCGCCATGCGACCGCGCTTCTTCCCCCTGGCCGCGGATCCGGCCTGGAAGGGCATGGTTTCAGTCCCCGACGGCTCGAGGACTCCTACTTCCTGATGGCAAACAAGAACGCACAACCTTCGCTGAAAGACCTCGAGCGCATTGCCGAGCGGGTGCTTAGGCTCAGCACGGCGGAGGAGACCGAAGTCGACGTTGGTGCCACCACCGACGCGCTTACGCGTTTTGCCAACAATACGATTCATCAGCACGTCGCCGAGCGAATCCACTCGATTTCGGTCCGTGCCGTCGTGGACGGACGCACGGCTCGGGCGACCACAAACAAGACAGACGAGGAATCGCTGCGGCGTGTCGTCGACTCGGCGATGAGCCTCGCCCGCCATCAACCGAAGAATCCGGATCTACTCCCCATGGTAAGCAAGCAGAAGTACCAGAAGGTCGCGCGTTCCTTTTCCGCCACTCGCAATGCGACCGCTGAAGACCGCGCTCGCGCTGTCGTGCGCGTCTGCAAAATGGCTGAGAAGCACAAGCACACAGCCGCCGGAATTTTTTCGAGCGGTGAATCCCAATCGTTGATGGCGAATTCCAGGGGCTTGTTGGCGAGCTACGAGCAAACTCGCGCTGAATTTTCGGTCACCATGCTGGATAAGAATTCGTCGGGTTGGGCCAAAGCCAATTCGCCCGATATCCGCAAAATCGATCCGCAGGAACTTGCCGAAAGCGCAAGCCGGAAGGCGGCGGACTCGCGTGAGCCTCGCGAAATGGAGCCGGGGCACTACACAGCCATTCTGCCTCCGGCCGCGGTCCTCGACCTCGTAGGATTCCTGTTCTACGATTTCGCAGGCACGGCTGTACGGGATCAGCGCTCCTGCTTCACCGGTCGCCTGGGGAAAAAAGTCCTGGGCGAGAACGTCACTCTGTGGGATGACGTTTATCACCCGTTGCAGACCGGCCCAGCCTTCGATGGCGAGGGCCTGGCCAGGCAGAAGGTTCTGCTGGTCGATCGGGGTATCGTCAAAAACCTGGTTTATTCGCGGGCGACCGCCAAAAAAATGAAAACGAAGGCCACCGGCCACGGCTTCTCATTGCCGAACGAATACGGCGAGGCGCCAATGAATCTCGTATTCTCCGGTGGTGAAAGATCCCTCGAAGAGATGGTCCGCACGACCGAGCGCGGCGTTCTGGTCACGCGCCTCTGGTATATCCGCGAAGTCGATCCCTACGAAAAAATTCTCACCGGCATGACTCGCGACGGAACGTTCCTCATCGAAAATGGCCGTATCGCTGGCGGCATTCGAAATTTCCGCTTTAATCAAAGCATCCTGCAGATGCTCTCGAACGTGGAGATGCTCGGCCCCGCCGTGCGCGCCGCCGGAGAGGAATCGTTCGAGATGGTCGTACCGGCCATGAAAGTCGCCAACTTCCATTTCAGCGAAGTTACAAAGTTCTAGAAGCGCCGTGAAGATTTCAATGCGAACTTGACACGACCTTCGCGCAGTTCCCAGACTGACCGCGACGCTGTCCCGCCCAGTGCCTCTGTCGCTCAGTCCGCGAGCGGCACAGAATTCACGCAACAGAATAGATCCGCTGGCTCATCTGACTTTTCGTCGCAGCCGTTTCAGGAACGTGATGTAAGGCGCGATTTCGACAGTATCTTCAGCCGCTTTCTTTCCGCTTTCCCCGCAAGCGAAGCGTACCGGGAGCGAGGAAACTGAGCCCGCCTCCTGGCCACACGTTTATGCCCCCGGTGAATACGTACATCGACAGGCAAGAGAAAAAGCTCCGGTTCGAAATTGCGCTGCCCGGCATCGATCCAGAGGACGTCTTGCGAAGGAAAGCAAAGAGGCCGATTACGTCCACAGCGAAATGATTTATGGTTCGTTTGAACGGCAGCTCCTCATGCTGGAAGGTGTCGATGCCAACAAACTCACAGCCGAGTACCCTAACGGCGTGCTGGACATCACCGCGCCACTTTCTACCGCGGCATTGCCGCTGCGCGTTGAAATCAAGGGCGCCAAGGCCGCTGCCAAGCAAATGAGTGCCTTAATCGCTGAGCCTTCGATCGAAGGCTCGGGGGGACCAGGCTCCCATCCTTCCGTTTCTTCAGCCGTCTAGTGTTTTGAGCAAGTTGCGCGGTGCTAGTTGGTGAATTGAAGGCTGGCAATCGCGCGCGAGATGACGTTCTCCTGAAGCTGGACGAGATCGTCGTCCGCGCGGGTCATGCCGAATATGGTATAGAGCTTTGTGCCCCGCTCGACCAGGACGACCATTCCTGACCAATCGTGGTGGTCGACGCTGCCTCGAAAGCGATGCTCCATGGCCGTGGCGCCGGAGACGGTGATCTGCTCGGCATCGACCGAACGGAAATTCTCCATCACATTGCGCAGGCGCCGCTCCGTTAGGTCCATGTCCGCGGCGAGCGATTTTCCGGCCGGCTCTTGGCCGATCAGCAGGTAGGTCGAGTCATCCGGTGTGCCCATGGCCGTGATGGCGCCTGGCAAAACCGCAGGTGCTGATGCGATCACGTCCCAATCTGGCGGCTTGTACATACGAAATCGGTAGGTTTCATTTGTGTACATGTTGCCGGTCACTTGCTCTCGAATCGACTCGGGTTCCGCCGGTTTTGTAGGCAGGACGACGTTCTCTGCGACAGGTGCAGCGGGCGCCGCGGGCTTGGCTGCGGACGAAGCGGTCGGGGCGGCTGCTGGCGAAGCGAGCGCGGTTTCGGCCTTCGGCTTTTCCGCCGGCGAGGTTTTTGCGTTTGCCGGAGGTCTGTCCGCAGCCGACTTCGACGCATTGGTGACCACAATCGAGACGACTTGGTCCTTTTCTACAAGTGCATAACCGTAGCTCGTCTTTACCTTGAACGAGTTGTCCTCGAAGCCGACGATGACGCCAGTGATCTTTGTGCCGTCTTTCAGTTTGATGTCGTCGTCCGCGCGAATGACGGGGGCGGTAAAGACCCAAACGGCTGCAAGCGAACACGCCAGGGCCGAACCAACCAGATGGACTCGCTGCTTCACATCTCGAGTATGGCGCCAGAGTAAACAGCCAGCAAGATTCGCGCATTCGGTGTTGCTTGTTCAGTTAGGGTGCCCCTTAGGCGATGTCGCCGGGGCTACCGGCCGAGAAGTGCGCGCAGCCGAGCATGGCCCGCACGGCTGACGGGCAATTGCGTCCCCGTGTTCAGGACAGCGACATAGCTATCTTTGCCGTAGGGTTCGATTCTGGCCACGCGTTCGAGATTCACTATGTACGAACGGTGAATGCGAAGAAAACGGGATGGATCGAGGGCGGCCTCTAAGCTGGAAATGGTCTGCTGCTTCAGGTGCTTTTTTCCCTGCGACGCGAGGGCCACGTAGTCATCCTGCGCCTCTAGGTAATCCAGTTTAACGACGGGAATGATGAACACGCTCGCGCCATCGCGCACGGGAATGCGATCGAGATACTGCCGGGGGGGACGCGCCGCAGCGGCGAGTTCCAGGGGGGGGAGTGCCACCGCAGGCAACTTTCCAGAGAGCCGCTCGGTTGCCCGTTCGAGGGCCGCTTCGAAGCGCTGTGCGCCGATTGGTTTCAGAAGGTAGTCGACTGCGTGCACCTCAAAAGCGCGGATTGCAAAGGTATCGTAGGCTGTGACGAAGATGACCGCGGGTCCTGGGCCGATCAGTTCCAGCACTTCAAAGCCATCGAGCTTGGGCATCTGTATGTCCAAGAACACCAGGTCGGGCTTATGCTCGGCCGCGGCTTTGACGGCTTCGAAGCCATTGGCGCATTCAGCCACGATCTCAATTTCGGAATGCGCCGAGAGGAATTCACGCAGTACCTGACGTGCGAGGTCCTCGTCATCGACGATGACGGCACAAATTTTTTGGCCCGCATGAAAAGTCACGACAGTTTCTCCTGCAGGGCTCCACGAGTGGGGACCCGGAGCTCCTGGGTCTGGACTGGGAGGCGGATGGATACGCGAAAACGGTCATCCGTGGCGCGCGCAGCAAAGCTCGCGTGACCGGCGAAACGCGCTTCGAGACGCTGACGGACGTTCTCGAGGCCCACCCCATTTCTGCGCCGTCGCGGTGCTTCGGGATCGAACTGATTTTCAATCTCCACCCCCAGCATGTCCTCGTGTCGCTCAACGCTAAGCCGAATCCACCCGCCCTCAACGAGATTGGCGACACCATGAAGAATCGCGTTCTCGACAAGAGGCTGCAGCAAAAGAGGCGGTACCTCGGCGCCCAGCGCGGCCGGATCAATCGACTCTTCCATGCGCAAGCGATCGCCATAGCGAATCTTCTCGACGGCCAGAAACGCGTGTATGAGCGACATCTCTTCTGAAAGCGGGATGGCTAGCTTTTCGCCAAGACCCAGCGTGCGACGCAAGAAATCACCGAGGAGGATGCACATTTCGCGCGCTTTTGTTGGATCGGAGGCCGTCAGGGCGCTGATCGAATTAAGACTGTTGAAGAGAAAATGGGGATTCACCTGAGCCTTGAGGGCGCGCAATTCCGCATCGCGAGCAAGCAGGCTGGCTTGCATCACGCGTGCTTCGGCTTGGCGGGAGGCTTCGACGGCGAGCAACACGTAATGAAAACCGACCGCGAGCAAATACAGCAGGACGCCGGTGCCGAACAGTAAAGGCAGATCGCCTGAAAGACGCGCATCGATTCCGTGGAATCCCTGGAGACTCGAAAGCGTCCGTCCGAGAAATCTGGCTACCAGCAACCAAAGAGTGCTGGCAACGATAGCTCCGGCGACGTGAGTAAACAAGAAACGAGGCACGCTTGCGCGCTCCAGCGGCGTGGCGAGGCAGGGGTACCAAGCCGCAAGGCATACAAATGCGTACAACAAACATAGCGGGAATGCGACGGCTCCGGCTTGCCACCAAGTCAACCCGCCGGGAACAGCGAGTAAGTAGGCGAGCATGGCCGCCAGAGGAACCCATCCAAGCAGGTAAAAGATGAGTCGCCTTAGTTCGGTTAAAATTGGGTGCATGGAGAAATCAATTCTTCAGGGTCAGTCCACCGAAAATCGATACTCCCTTTATGATTAGCCTCTTGCCCGACGGCGCCGTTGAGCCCGAAGAATCTTGACTCGCCGGATGGTTGGTGCGATCGCCCGTGCCGCCGAAGATTCCGACGCTATCGACAACAACTTCCCAATTCGCCGGAACGCGAATCTCGCCGCCGCCAAAAATCGTGACTACCTCGATGACGACCTGGTTGTCCTGAAAATCAGCCTGCGTCAAGTCGATCTCGAAGCCGCCGAAAATAGCGACGATTTCCCCGCCCACGAAATTCTTGGAGATGATGCGGCGTCGGGTGCCCCAAAAAACGTTCACATCGTTGAGCCGTGGCTCCGAGGAGTCATACCAATTCGAATTGGACTGCCAATGAGACTGGTGCTCCCAACGGGAGTTTCGCCGCTGCCAGTCCTCATTCATGCGTTGGTTGAACCGGTTCATGCGCTCGTCGAAGCGTTCCATGCGGCGCTGAAATTTCCGCGAGAAACGGTCGTTCCATGCATTAGAGCCACAGCCCCAATTGGGTCCAAAATTCGATTGGGGCGGCCGAGCTTGTGGGTCTGGCCCCGGTTGTTGCGGCCCCGCTGGGGGCGGCGGAAAAGGTGAAGCCGCAGGCTCGGCCTGCGGCGGACCCGCTGCAGTGGACTCGCCGGCCGGCGGTTCGGGGGGCGGCGCGCCAGGACTGGGAGGTCCCGGAGAGGGGGGCGGCGGTGGCGGTCCGTAGTATCCCGGCCAGTGCCGACCTTCGTAGCGTCGCAAGAGCAGGAGCACGCCGATGCAGATCAGGAAGACGGGCCAGACGGTCTCGAAGCGAATTCGGCTATAACCCAGTTCCTGCAACTGAAAGGCGATGCCGAGCAGTGTCAGGAATCCTCCCCAGAAGCGCCCGTTCATATCTGGCCGCTTGGTGAGCTTGTTGATGCCGAAGTAGATGAGCAGGAGAGGCCAAAACTTCGTTACCTGCGAAAGTCCGAGTTGGTCGAGCAGGAGAATGACACCCAGAGCCAGGATGATGATCCCGACGATGAAATGCCGATCTGGGTGCCCTGAACTGGTCACCGAGGATTGCTCCGTGAGGGCTGAAGCGCCAGCAGAATGGCCAACCCGAAGCCCACCAGCAAGAGCGGCCAGAAACGCAGAAGGGGGGCCAGGCCGAGCGTGTTCAGCCGAAGAATCAGCATATCCCAAAGGTTGACGGCGATCATGTGGATCAGCCAATGGCTAGTTGCGCTCAATTGGCCGCAGATGAGTTCGCCCAATTGAAACACAACTCCGATGAAAATCAGAAGGCCGGCCGCGACGAAAGCGCCGGTCCTCGAGATGAGGGGCGCGCAAATCAGCTGGGGACGTGCATCGGTCATTGCCATCTCCTCTCGCCTGTATGCTGCGGTGAACATGGCCAGAGGATAGGAGCGACGGGAAAACGCGTCGTGGGTTATTCGGCAAACGGCGGTTGGTTACCGGCAAAGGGCGGATAGACCGGCCGTTCTGGGCGAGCGTAGCCATGCAAGATCTGGACGAGCTTCCTCGATCGGCTGACCGGACGAGCCCGGCTCCGGTCTTTGCTGGAGCGTGGAAGGAGGCTAGAGGAGCATGCGGACGACAACGGCGGCGGCCACCAGGCAAGCGAGGAACAGAGCCATCCGTACCCGCTTGCGGCGTGCGGCGAGTACAAGAATGGTCATCAAGAGGAGTAGAACGCCCGATTCGATCCAGAAAGGCCAGGAAACGACGCCGCCGGTCCATTGGGCCGCGGCATCTTCGAGCCAAACAGAGGCGAATGAGGCTGTTGCCGCCAGTGAAACGGCGGCCAGCCCCCCCAGAGCCATTCCCCTCGCCCAGTCGGGAACAATCCATCCCTTGATCGAGTCGCGCCAGTCGAGCCAGGTCTGTGCCACTACAACTCCCACGACGATCAAGACGAATAGCGCCACATCGCCTCCCAACTCGCCCTGGTTCCGCGTCTCATCGCGCGACTCGCAGCGCGAACCAGGTTCCCGCCCTAACAGGGCGGAGGATCCTAGTCGACCTGCCGTTTGCTCCTCATCAACCGAGTCTCGGCAAGATCGATAGAGACGCGGGGGCAATCGCCGTACCAAAGCGGCAGCGATTCCGAACGCAGCGTCATGTTTCCTATCTGCTGTTTTTACAAGGACATGCTGGCAGACGAGACTGATCTTTGATCCCGCATGCGTGGAGGCATCACAAGCCGGGTGGAGGAAGAGAAAATTCAGAGCGCCCACCGCGGCAATTAAGAACTGATTTGCATATCGATTCTCTGCGGTCGAGTTCTGTTCGTTTAATACGGTCTAGTACCGGGTTCTAGGCCCATTGTGATCCCGACAACCTGCCTGAAACAGACGCGACGCAGCGCACGAGCGCAAATGCTAGGATGGGTTTTGCATGCGATCTCCCTGGATCATCGCGCACCGGGGCGCCTCCGGCCACGCGCCGGAGAACACCTTTGCTGCTTTCGAGCGCGCTGTGCAGCTCGGTGCGGCCTTCATCGAGACAGACCTGCAGTTAACGCGCGACGCGCAGTTCGTTGCTATTCATGACGCCTATTTGGACCGCACTACCAACGGCCATGGGCCGGTGCACGAGCACACGCTGGCCGAACTTCGCGAGCTCGATGCCGGGAAGTGGTTCGACCGCGAGTTTATGGATGAACGAATTCCGACGCTCGAACGCATCCTGCAATTCGCACGCACACAGGACGTGGTCTTTTATTTGGAGATTAAGTACAGCTCGGCGTGGGGCATGCACCAAACGCTGGTCGGCGAGCTCGGCAAGCCAGAAAATGCGGCGCGCACGATCGTCATTTCGTTCGACGCGGCAACTCTCGATTCGCTTCGACGGCTCGAGCCGGCAATCATGACCGGATTACTGGCTGAAACTGCAAAGAGCGATCTGGTAAGGGCTACGCTGGATGCAGGGGCAAGGCAATTGTGTCCGCGGGCTGGTCTGCTGACACCCGAGTTAGTCGAACGGGCTCATCGCGCCGATCTGCAGGTCGTGACGTGGACCGTAAACGATGCAGACGAAATGCGCGTTGCGATGGAGGCGGGTGTCGATGGAATCATGACCGATTTTCCCGATCGGCTGCGGGCTGTCGTGGAAGACAGGCTGTCGAAACTTTCGTCGAAGTAGCTCGCCGATTCGCTCCCGTGCTCACGTCCTGAGCAATTGCCTGAAAAGTTTCGCGAAGTCTGCGAGCGTAAGCTGCTCGGCCCGCGAGTCAGGGCGAAGTCCGCAAGCGGATACTGCCTCGCGGATAATGTCGTCGGAGAATTTGTCCCGCAGGTTATTTCGCAGCGTTTTTCGCTTTTGACCAAAACACCACTGCACGAACTTGAGGAAGTCTTGTTCGCTGGCCATGTCGAGCGATGCGCGCTCCCCGGGCAGCGTCATGCTCACGAGCGCCGACATCACGCGCGGAGGCGGACGGAAGGCGCCCGGGGGGAGGCGCAGGACTATGCTGGGTTGCGTATAGAACTGGCAGGCCGCCGATAGATATCCGTAGTCATGCCTGCCGGGAGAGGCCACGATCCTGGCCGCGACTTCCCACTGCACAACGATGTGAATGGAGAGGATACGATCGGCGAAACGGAATAGATGGCGCAGGATCGGCGAGGTAATGTAGTAGGGGAGGTTGCCGTAAACGCGGAAGCGACCGCCAGTCAAATCTGCTAAATTCAGCGTCAATACGTTGCCCCACACCACGTCGACCCCGGACCATTTGGCACGGTCCTTACACAGACGAGCCCGCAAGTCCGCCGCTAAGCTGGCGTCTGCTTCGATGCTGATGATGTGCCGGTTGGAGGAGGCCAAGAACTGAGTCATCTCACCGTGGCCGGCCCCGATTTCAACCCATGTTTTGGTGTCTTCTAGCGGAAGCGATTCAATAATGCGTTTTCGCCAGCCGGTGCCGACAAGAAAATGCTGTCCCATGCGTTGTCGAGCCATTGCGATGCAGAGTGTAGCAAGTTTGCCAGGCGCCTTTTGCACAGTGTGTCGGGAGAGAACGAGATTCCGGGGATTTTCTTGACCGTCTTTACGTGGTCCGCTAGCTTCTTATTCAGGGCCCGCGACGTATGAAAATCCTCTTCGTAGCCTCGGAAGGCGCCCCGTATTCAAAGACCGGCGGCCTCGCTGACGTCATCGACGGCTTGCCGCGCGCGTTACATGACCTCGGGCACGAAGCGGTAGTGCTGCTGCCTCGATATCAGGGGAACAGGATCCGATCCACACTCGTTTCCAGCATGACGATTTCGCTCGACCATGAATTGCGTTTCCCCGCAATTACAGAAGGGCAGGCGACGGGGGGCGTACGGCATCTTTTTGTCGAGGATCCCGAGTTTTTCGATCGCCCCGGTCTCTACGGCGACAAGCAGGGCGACTATCCCGACAACGCAGAGCGGTTCTCCGAATTCTCGCGAGCGGCCATCGAATGCATAAAGCGCGTTTGGCTGCCAGATATCGTTCATTGTCACGATTGGCAGGCCGCGCTGGTTCCGGTGCTGCTGCGCACGCAATATGCAAGGGACCCGGTCGTGCGATCACTGCCGGTCGTTCTGACGATTCACAACCTTGCCTATCAAGGGGTCTTTCCGCCGACGGTTTTGCAACGGATTGGCCTGCCCGACAGGCTCTTCACCATCAACGCAATGGAATTTTACGGGAAGGTAAACTTCTTAAAAGGTGGGTTGATATTCGCCGACTATCTGAGCACGGTGAGCCGGCGTTATGCCAAGGAGATTCAAACGAGCGAATACGGCGCTGGGCTCGATGGTGTCATCCGCAATCGCGCCGACAGGCTGGTAGGAATTCTGAATGGTGTGGATTACCGGATGTGGAGTCCGGAAGTAGACAAGCTGATCGCGGCAAACTATTCGGCCCACAACCTTACGGGTAAGGCT
>Ga0306926_10002942_pt1 | contig 17505 bp, 18 predicted proteins | sample flu12Cox44000178_FD_203759 | JGI IMG/M metagenome (GOLD analysis project Ga0306926, IMG submission 203759) | Lab enrichment of tropical soil microbial communities from Luquillo Experimental Forest, Puerto Rico - flux8day.12C.oxic.44.000.178 (v2)... | ecosystem: Environmental > Terrestrial >... | reverse complement strand
GGATTCGTGTATCCCCAGGAACAGATGGTCCGCGAAACTTACCCAAAAAATGCCGGAGCAGTTGGCTCCGGCTTTTGGGCAATGGCCATCCGTCGCAAACGGCCGATCAGGCGGCGTGCTTCTCGGCCATCTTGGCCATGGCGATGGTCAAGGCGGCGCCGCCTAACGTCTTAATGAGCGCGGGATGGTCGGAGTAGAAGGCACTCGCTTTGTCGATGACCGACGGGTCGGATTTTTCGGCGTGGGCGGCCAACTGTTGCACCACCTCGGGCGAAACCTTTTGCGCCTGATCGGGGGTGAGCTTGGATGCTCCACCGGCGAGCAAGGCTACCAGTCCCCCACCGCCGCCGGCGAGCTGCGATAGAACCCCGGGCCCGGCCGAGGACAGCAATTGATTCAGAATGCCGGCCTTCTGATCACCGTTGGATTTATCGAACAGGCTGCCCAGCATCTGCCCGAACTCGGGAGTGCTGTTGGAACGAAACGCGGCGGCGAGCCCGTCCGCAAGGGAACTGTTAGGCACGGCCTGCGCTACCTGGTCGAAGTGCTGGTTGATCTGGGGATTGACCTGTCCCGAACCCTGGCTGTTCGCGTACTGCTGTAATACGCCGCTGAGTTGATCGAATAATCCCATGGCGCTACTCCTTTTTTGTGAAGTGGCGCTCACACGCCTGGCGGTGCGCGCCTGTGATTTCGCTTAGGCGGGAATGGTCAGCTTTTGCCCCGCCTTGATCTTGTCGGGATCGGCAAGACCGTTGGCCTTGGCAATGTCCATGTACTTGTTGGCATTCCCGTAAAAGTACTTACTGATCTTCGACAGGTTGTCGCCAGGCTGGATGGTGTAAACCTGGGCGCCCGGAACGACCTGTATGTTGTGCTTGAGGTCGGCGAAACTGGGATCGACCGACTTGATGCTGTCCCAGACGCGGTTCTTGCTCGCCTCAGAGACGACAGTCGCGGTCAGGGCCAGCTGGTCGCCAGCGAGGCTGAGCGGCTGCACCTGCGCGCTTTCGATTTCCAGCGTGCGCAGCACGGGCTGATACTTCTGTTTGAGTTGTTCAAGGTCTGCCATATACCTACCCTCCCTCCTTTGGCGCCGGATGCTGAGAAACGAATTCCGGCATTACTTCTGACGATTGAATTCAGGTCACGTGACATCGAGACGCAGGGAAACTTTCCGACAAAGTTGCGATGCGGAATTAACGGACAAGGGAGGAATACAGTGCGCAGCGGCCAGACTGCCACTTTATCAGAAAACCCGGTGTTGGCCAAGAAAGAACCGGAGCTACTACCGGCTTTCCTCGATTCTTGACACTGTGTAACTATCAATTTATTCTTATACTTTGCCTTAGTGCGACTCCCGCCTGTCTGTTCCTGCCAGAGTGATCCGTGAGGAGCTTGGCCTGCCAGACCCGGTTCCAGCCGGAGATCGTGGCTATTTGGGATGTGATTGTGCACTAAGGAGTTAGGCAGGTGCTGCTATGCTCATTCGGGTTCGCGATTTGGAACTCCAGAAACTGGAGTTTCACCAGGACTTCCAGCCCGGAGCGATTGATTTTGGTTTCGATTTCCGCCAGGTAGGCCCGTTGCAGACCAAAGGCCGGGCGGAGTTGATCGTCGAGCATCGCGGCCACAAGCAGAACGTGGATGACATCCGTGTGGTTGGCAGACTCGACACCACCCTCGAAGTAAGTTGTGCCCGCTGCCTCGATCCGGTGACGCATACGGTAAACTGGGCCTTTGATTTGCTGTACCGGCCCCTGGGTGTCGATCGCCGGGCGGAAGAAGTCTCCATTACGGAGGCGGACACCGAGATCGGCTATTATGAGGGCGAAGGTCTTCTGCTGGAAGACGTTTTGCGCGAGCAGGTCTTGCTTGCGACGCCCGTGAAATTGGTTTGCCGGGAAGACTGCAAAGGTTTGTGCCCGCATTGCGGGAGCAACCTGAATGTCGAGCCATGTAATTGTCAGCAACCCAGCGATCCCCGCTGGGCTGCGTTGAGTGAGTTAAAAAACAAGCTGCAAAGCTAGAGTTCCGATCGCCGGGCGGTTCCGTGCGATCCTGATGCGAGGTTTTTCATGCCTAATCCAAAACGGCGGCATTCCCAGGCGAGAACGTCGAAACGCCGCTCCCACGATCACCTGACGGCACCATCGCTATCCGATTGTCCTAACTGCCATGAGCGCAAGCTGCCACATCGCGCCTGTCCCAAGTGCGGGTACTATAAAGGACGCGAAGTGATCGCGCAAAAAGAAGCCGCCAGCTAACGCGCCGGTCTAGGGAGACCGGCAGAGACGTTTGAGAACGACAGGCAAGCATGCCAACCACGATTGCCCTTGACGCGATGGGCGCCGACCGCGCGCCCAAACCAGAAGTCGAAGGTGCCATACTCGCCACCCGTCACTACGACGTGGAGGTGTTGCTGGTGGGCAAGGAGAGCCTCATCCTCAACGAACTGAACGCCCATCCGTTGTGGCGCCGCTTGCCGATTGCTATCGTTCCCGCCAGCGAAGTCATTGGCATGCAGGAAAAGGCTGCGCAGGCGGTGCGCTCTAAGCGCGACTCCTCGCTGCGCGTGGGACTGCGCCTGGTTCGCGATGGCCGGGCGGTCGGATTCGTGAGCGCCGGCAACACCGGTGCCTGCATGGCGACCGCCAAGATGGTGCTGGGAGCATTGCCGGGTGTCGATCGCCCCGCGTTGGCTGCGGTCTTTCCGACCGCGCCGGGTACAGCCACCATTCTTATCGACGTCGGCGCAAACGTCGATTCCAAGCCTGAAAATTTGCAGCAGTTCGCCATCATGGGCGACGTGTACTTCCGCACCATTTTTGCCGGGCGATTTTCCACCTCGGATCATCCCCGCGTGGGCGTGCTCTCCATCGGCGAAGAAGAGTCCAAGGGTAACGAGCTCTCGAAAGAGGCCTTCAAGTTGATCAAGGAACTGCCGTTGAATTTCGTCGGCAATGTGGAAGGCCGCGACTTGTTCAATGGCAAGGCCGACGTGCTCGTCTGTGACGGATTCGTGGGAAACGTGGCGCTCAAGATCTCCGAGGGCATGGCCGAGGCGGTGCGCGTCCTGCTGAAGCAGTCGTTACAGGCGACTATCACCCGCCAAGTCGGCTTCATGCTTTCGCGGCAGGCATTCGTCGATTTTAAGAAGCGCCTCGATTACGCCGAGTACGGAGGCGCGCCGCTGCTGGGGGTGAAGGGCGTGTGCATCATTAGCCACGGCTCCTCCAACGCCAACGCCATCAAGAACGCGATACGCGTGGCCAGTGAGTTTGCCAACAGCAGGATGAACCACGTCATCGAACAGCGCATCGCGGCCGCCAGCAGCCAACTCGAGAACTCGGACGGAAAATCTACAGTTGCCGCGCACGCCGGCCGCGGCCTGGATTAGCCGGGTGCGCGATCGTAACGCGGTATCCGATTCAGACACTCCGTTTCTTATCCCCCACTTCAGGTACGGAAGATGACCGCGCCCCCTTTTCCCATTGCGTTCTTGTTTCCGGGACAGGGATCGCAGTCTGTCGGCATGGGCCGGGAGTTGGCTGCCATGTATCCGGTCGCGCAGGAGACCTTTGACGAGGCCGACGCCGCGCTGGGCTACAAGCTCTCACAACGATGCTTCGAGGGTCCAGAAGACCAACTGAAGATGACCGAGATCACGCAGCCGGCGATCCTGGCCGTTTCGGTCGCGGCTTGGCGAGTACTGCAGTCGAAGGGCATAACACCTGCCTACGTTGTTGGACATAGCCTGGGTGAGTACTCGGCCAACGTGGCGGCGGGATCCTTGTCGTTTACCGACGCGGTCAAGACCGTGCGCAACCGCGGCAAGTTTATGCAGGAGGCGGTGCCTGTAGGTGTAGGAGCGATGGCCGCCATCCTTGCACTACCAGCCGAGAAGGTGCAGCAGATTTGCGCCGAAGCCGCGCAGGGCGAAGTTTGCCAGGCGGCGAACTTGAATTCTCCGGACCAGACTGTGATCTCGGGTAACAAGGTCGCTGTGGAGCGGGCGGCAGAGCTTGCCAAACGTCGCGGCGCCAAACGCGCGATCCTTTTGCCGGTGAGCGCACCCTTCCACTGCGCGCTCATGCAACCCGCGCAAGACCGGCTGGCGGAAGACCTGCGCGCGCTCGTCTTCCACAATCCAGAGGTACCCGTGCTATGCAACGTCGATGCCACGCTGGCGACCACCGCCGAGCAAAGCCGCCAGGCGCTGATTCGCCAGGTGACGGGTGCTGTGCAATGGGTCAAGTCGATGCGTGTGCTCATCGAGATGGGCGTGGCCAATTTCGTGGAAGTGGGTCCCGGTAAGGTGCTTTGCGGCCTGATGCGGCAGATCGACCGCTCGCGCACCTGCGTGAACGTGGAAGACGAGGCCTCACTGCAAAAGACGGTCAACCATTTCAGCGCCGCGTTACTGCATGCGGAGTAGTGTTCTCCTCTTCTAGTACGGCGAAAAGCCCAGCGTCTTATCCGACTTCTCCACCCAGATGTGGGCCTTCTGGGCGACGCGCTCGTTGACGGTCACTACGACTACGACGCCGCTGCTACCGACATCGAACTTCGTTCCGGTCCCGCCTTTGGGGACGGCCGACCCGTCCACGTGATAGCTCTTGATCAAGCCCCACTCGCCGCCCGGTCCCCAATCCTGCATGAAGCTGCCGAAGGTGTAATTGGCGTATTTCTCAGGATGCTGCTTCCAGTTCGGGTCATGGTTCCAGATGCCGTAAGCTTTTTCGTAGTCTTTCTGCTGCAGGGCTGCGAAGAACTGGTCTACCTCGTGTTCCTCGGGCCAGTGGCGAAAGTTCCATGCCAGCAGCGCGAGAATCACGACGAGGGCCACAATCGAAATGATGAGATTGCGCTTCTTGCGCGCGGCCACGGGATCATACGGCTTGGTCTCGAACAGGGTCATGTGAATACAGTTTACTCCCTCGCCACTGGGGGTGTACGGCTCCAGGCGGACCTACAGCTTGCCGATGTGAATGCTGCCATCGCCGGTGGAGATCTCCAGCAACTGCCCGCCACCGTTCAGCTTGCCGCGTATGCGGGAGCGTTCCATCGAGCCATTCACTGTCACCGGGAAGTCGAGCGTAATGTGGCCGTCGCCGGTGTGAGCAGAGAGCTCAGCCGCGAAGTCGTCCGGCAGCCTGACTTCCACCCGGCCATCGCTTGTGTGAATCAGCCAGCCGCGTTCCATCTTCGATCCCGGACGAGCAGTGAACTCGATGTGGCCATCTCCACTGTGCAGGTAGACTTCGGTCACGACACCATCGACCGTGATGTGGCCATCGCCGGTTCGGGCGCGGATGTTGCCGCTAAAGTTATGCACTTCCACCGCACCGTCGCTGGTGTCGATGCGAGCTGGCCCGCTGGTCCCATCGAGGTTGATATGGCCGTCGCTGGAATGCAGGTCGAGCGTGGTTTCCGCCGGAACCTGCAGCTCGACGCGAGCTCGGCGGTTGTGCATGCTGATGTGAAACCCCGATTCATTGGGGAGGCGGACGGTCATCTCCACCTTGTCGCCGTCCTGGCGTTCGGTGACACGGATCTCGCCGGGCTTGTATCCGTCGCTGACTACGCGGGCTGCGATGGTATTGCTGGATCCGCGGGTGACCTCGATGGCGGCATCGTTGGTGTCGACGCGAAGAGAGGGCTTTTCCCCCACCGTATAGGTTTTCGACCAGTCGTCGGCAAAGGCCATCGCGGCCAGCAATGGAAGACAGAAGACAAGAACCAGAATGATTTTGCGCACAAGCTCCTCCACTCTGTTGTACGCGGAGGAGCCGGCATTGGTTCCGTCTTACAGGAGAGGCAGATTGCGGTGCCTGGGGCATGCGGTTCCAATGGAGGGGAACAACTGACCATGCCCCGCAGACATCGCTCCCTGCAAAACAATAGACGTGGGAGGAGGAAGAGGGTTAGCGGATGTTGCTATCCGGACTGAGCTTCCGGGATCACCGCTTTGGCTTACCGGCTGTACTGGTTTTGTTTCTTCTCCGCGTGGCGCTCCAGACCAAACTGGATCAGCCGGTCGATCAGTTCGGGATATGACACTCCGCTGGCCTCCCAAAGCTTGGGATACATGCTGATCGAGGTGAAGCCCGGCATGGTGTTGATCTCGTTCACGTACATCTTGCCGGAGCGCGGATCCATAAGGAAATCCACACGCGCCAGGCCGGAGCAATCCACGGCCCGAAAGGCCGCGACCGCCAGCTTCTGCACTTCCTTCATTTTGTTCTTGGGCAGTTCGGCGGGAATGATCGGCCGCGAACCTTCGACCAGGTACTTGGCGTCGTAGTCGTAAAACTCCTTGATGGGCACGATTTCCCCGGGCACCGACGCCATAGGATTTTCGTTGCCTAGTACCGAGCACTCGATTTCCCTCGCCTTGGCCTTGCTGCCGCCTACACCCTGCTCGATGACCAGCTTGCTATCGAAACGCGCGGCTTCGTCCATGGCGGCGGGCAATTCGGAGCCGTTGTGAACCTTACTGATTCCAACCGACGAGCCCAGATTCGCGGGCTTCACAAACACTGGATACTTCAGCGCGCGCTCGATGAGCCTGCGCACCTTCTTTGGTTGCTCCCGCCAGGCGCTACGCAGCACGGTGACATGCTTCACGATCGGGAGCCCCGCATCGCGAAACAGGCGCTTCATCAAGTCCTTGTCCATTCCAGCGGCCGAACCGAGTACGCCCGCTCCGACGTAGGGTATATCAGCCAACTCCAGCAGTCCCTGAATGGTTCCGTCTTCGCCGAAGGTTCCATGCAGCACGGGGAAAATGACATCCACATCGATGGCGTTGACGGCCGCATGAACTTGCGGGGCGTCATTCTCGAATGGAACCAGCGCGCAATGGTCGTGGCCGGGCATGGGAGGTACGACCACGCCTTCGCCTTTGGCCAGCACCGCCGCAGCCGAAGTGGCTTGCGGATCGCCCGCGCGCAGATGGCGCGGCCCTGCTTCGGTGGCGGCGCTGCCCTGGAGCAGACGCTCGGCGCGGACAGCTGTAACCCAGCGGCCTTCCTTGGTGATGCCAATGGGGACAACTTCGTATTTCTTTCTGTCGATTGCGTTCAGGACCGAAGCCGCCGACAGCAGCGACACCTCGTGCTCGCCGCTGCGTCCGCCAAACAGGACACCTACTCGGACTTTCTTCATGCTTGCAGTGTAAATCGGGCAGCTGTGGACAGCGTTAGCTCGCGAGATTCGCGGCTGCCTTTGGGTTCAACTCCAGCACCCGGACCTCATCGTCACGATGGATCGTGCCCGCGCTCTCGGGACGGAAGTATTGGCCGAAAGCGACGTTTTGTCCCTTGCGGCGGAATGTCGCCAGCGTCTTCAACAGCTCGGGGCCGGTGAAGACCCCGGCCGCCTGGTCAACCGTGGTAGTGACACAGCGTTCGCATTGCTTGACGGCGCGCAGCACGGTGTCGCCGATGGCGATGCGCTGCCAGAGATCCTCTTCGAACGGCTTCGAATCGGTGACCACCAGGTTCGGACGGAAGCGGTTCATAGGCAGGGGAGAGGGCAGACGGCGGTTGAGCTCATCGAGCGAAGTTTGGCTGATGACCAGCACCGGTGAGTCGTCGTGGAAGGCGACCTCATACTTGGTGCGAAAGACGTCGCTGCGAATGGAAGCCAGCCGACATGCCGTAGCGATGGCCTCGCTGAGGGCGGCGTTGATTGGCCCGGAAGCGACAACGCCAATGTACACGTGGCCAAAGACGTCAATCGTTACCTGCTGGTCGGTCGAGGCATCGGCGGTAAAAGGGACGAACACTTCTCGGCCAGAAGGCAAGGTGATCCGCAGTTGCTCCGCCTCGAGATGCGGCACGAGCGTCGCGATGAGTGGACATTCGCGTTGCGTGATCATCTTCGACTCAGAATCAACCAACATCCACTGGCGGTCGTACTCGAGGCCGTAGCCGCAAATCAGTGCTTCGTCCACATCACTGCCGCGGAGGGACTTGATGGGGTAGACCGTGATTTGCGCGATGTTCATCGGCGGGAAAGCTCACGTTTATTTCGCAATTCCTAGTTATCACAAGCTGACTGTCACTCTACGATGATCCGGTCCGCCCATTCCACCATGGAAACGAAGATTGCCGGGTTGCCGAACTTCGCTCCCCATTGAGTCAAGTCTGTTTCCGTGACCCCACGGGCCCGAGAGCAGGCTCCTCAAGGGAAGATGGGAATGCGTTTGGCCACGACCTTTCCCAGTGTTTCACTCAGTGGTGGCCAGCCCACCGGAAAAACCTGATCTGCCAGGGACTTTCTCATCAACGCCGTTGCCTCGGCCAAAAGGAAAATTTGAACGTCATGCCCAGCCTCTGCCAGTACAAGACCGTGCGCGAACGGAAATGCAGCGCGCGTCGGGTCGTCGGATCCCCATGCGCTTTTCATCATGATCTTCAGAGGCTTTTTGGGTTGCGCTGCCTGAGTTCCCAACGCCAGCAACGGAATACCTGCAAGGAAGGGTAACCCTGCCAGCTGGGCCAAGAATTTGCGTCTGGCCATGTGCTTGTCTCCTGAACTTGGATCTGGTGCGGCGAGTGCCACTATACACCTGTTTTTCGACCGCTGTACCCGCACAGAAGTGACGTTCGGGGCCCGCCCGACTGTTCCACTATTCGTAATGGCTACTCTGATTGGGCCCGGAAAAAGGAAATCTCTAGGCTGGAAAGATGCCGCGTTGAAAGTCTTCCCCGGCCTGATTCAGGCTCTCGAGGGTTCCCAGATCGCGACAGTAATACTCATCCGCACGAAACGGGACGATTCTCTCGTTGCGTCCGGTGAGGCGCAGATAGGTCTCAATGATGGAGAACGCGCCTTCTTCGGTCATCATCTGCAGTAACCGCGGCGAGATTACATGGATGCCGGAAAACGCCAGAGCCTGCTGAGATTCCGCGGATCGAACCAGTTCGGTGTGGTTATCGTACTCAAAGCGCCGGCCGCAAAGTTGCCCCTGCTCGTCGAACAGCAGGTAGCGTGAGCTCGTTCGCTGCTGCACCGCCAACGTGGCCAGGGCCCGATGCTCTTTGTGAGATTGCACCATGCGGCCGAGATCGATGGTGCTGAGCACATCCACGTTGTGCAAAAGAAACGGCTCATCCCGCTCGCCGGACGCCTCCAGAAAGAACCACGCGGCCTTTTTTAGCCCGCCGCCAGTGTCGAGCAAGACATCTTCACGCGAGACCTCAATCCCCATGCCGAAGTTATCATTCACTTGCAAATACTCGACAACCATGTCGGCGAAGTGATGCACATTCACGATCACTTCGCGAATCCCAAACGCGCGCAAGCGCGAGATTGTGATCTCCAGCAGAGTACAGCCCTCGATTTCCACCAGCGCCTTGGGGCGGTCGTCAGTCAGCGGACGCAGGCGCGTGCCCAGCCCGGCCGCCAGCACCATGGCTTTCATTGGCCCAGGCTTTCCAGTTCGCGATGCCGCAGCACTACCTCGACGCCGTTCCGGTCGCGCAAGTGCTTCGCCAACTGCTCTGCCAGGTAGACCGAACGATGCTGGCCTCCGGTGCAGCCGAACGACACCGCCAGGTTCTTGAAGCCGCGGTCCTGGTAATTGATGATGGTGGCATCGACCAGCGAGATCACACTGGCGAGGTACCGGTGCACGCTCTCGTACCGGTTGAGGTAGTCGGCAATCCGGGCTTCCTTGCCCGTAAGCGGCTTGAAGCTCTCTTCGCGCCCCGGATTGGGCAGGCTGCGCGCGTCGAAGACGAAACCGCCGCCGTGCCCAGTTTCGTCCTTGGGCAGCCCGCGGTGGAAGGAGAAGCTGGTGATGCGTACGGTGAGCTTGTCGGACTCGATGGCGATACCCTGCAATCTTTCCGAGCCCAGCATGGCGGTAAACGCTGCCATGAGCGAAGGCAGCTCGACGGGCAGCGTCACGTTGTGCGACAGCCAGCGAATGTTTTTCAGCGCGTATGGCACGCTCTGTAGAAAGACCGGCTTGCTCTCGTAGAAGCCGCGAAAACCATAAGCACCCAATGCCTGCATTACGCGGATGTACACGTAGGCATAGTAGTAGTGCAGGAAGATGCCGCGGTCTAACGGGATGAACGTGGCCAGAGCGTCGAGGTAATGATCGAGCAATTGCTGGCGCAGCTCCGGCGGCAGGTCAGCTTTGGCATCGAACAGCAGGGAAGCGATGTCATATTGCAACGCGCCCTTGCGCCCGCCCTGATAGTCGACGAAGTACGGACCTCCGCCGACCAGCATCACATTGCGGGATTGGAAGTCGCGATAAAGAAAGTAGTCGCGGTCGGCGGTGAGCAGGAACTTGGTGAGGCGCGAGAAGTCGTTCTCCAACGCCTGCTCGTTGAAGGGGATGCCGGCAAGCCGGAGAAAATAGTACTTGAAGTAATTCAGGTCCCAGGCGATGGACTGGCGATCGAAGCTGTGGCGCGGATAACAGACCTTGTAATTTACTTGTTGCCTCATCTCCACCTGGAAACGCGGGAGAATCGTTACGACCTTGCGATAAAGCTGGACCACCTCAGCAGAGATGTCGTCAGCGCTGCGATTCTGCGAGAGAAAATTGTAGAGCGTAACGTCACCGAGGTCTTCTTCGAGATACGCGCTGTGTTCAAGGTCTTCTCCGTAGATCTGCGGAACAGGCAGGCCATATCTGCGGAACGTGCGCGAGAACTCCAGAAACGCCACGTTCTCTTCGCGGACGCCGTGCAGGATCCCGATCGCCGTATGTTGGTCGTTGGCTAGACGGATAATGTTGCGCCCCGAGCCGCCAAGCTGCCCCTGTAGCGGCTGCACCCGCGTTGCCGGAGAATGGAAGTGCTTCTCGAAGAGTTGCGTAAGGACGTCCATAGATGTGGCTACGCAGAATTAGCTCTGGACGATTCTGTCGTGTTTTTCAAGGTTGTGCCTCGCACCCAGTAATTGGACGTTTTCTTTTGTTATGGACGTCCCGCCTTTTGACCAAGGGAGATCGTGATCAAAATGGAGATCATCCGCTGCGCCGCACATCACGCACTTCCCCCCGTCACGCTTCCATACAGCAAGCTTTACCGAAGTTGGGATTGATTCTTCGACGCGGCACGGGTGCCTTCAAGACAATTTCGGAGTCCTCATCTCCCTCAACTGCTTCTAGCCGAAATTTGAAAACGGACCGGTATTTGTCGTATTCAGTCCAAGAATCAACTAGGTGAATCATGCCGTTATAGGACCAGATGCCGCTGTGAGCCTGTTCGTAGAGGCGAACTCGCTCTGGCGAGGGTAGGTTTCTCTTCGCTTCCTGCGCTGCCAAGTGAAACCTGCCGTTTTCGGTGAGTGTGCCGGATGGATAGCCCTCCGGTTGGTCTATTCCTTTTGGGTTCGGGCAGTTCCCAGTCTCGGACTGATCATGCCTTTCGTAAATCAGGGTCGTGCCACCATCCTCGATTCGATCTCGATACGGCGCATTGTGTCTCAAGGACATGAGTATTACAGAATGATGCCCAACCTGAAATTCATCCCCCGCTGGAAGCTGGCTCCTCGCGGCGGCACATTTCGACATAGGAGATGACGTTGTCGCTCAATCTATGATCTCCCGTAAATGTCGTTATAGGATCTTCTTCCCAAACGCCGAAAGGGCCAGCTCCACCGCCAGCTCGGCCGTCTGGTTGCGCTCGTCGAGCACCGGATTCACTTCGACAATTTCGAAACTCAGCATGCGTCCGTGGTCGGCGATGATCTCCATTGCCAAGTGTCCTTCGCGGTAGGTGGCGCCGCCCCACACCGGAGTTCCCACCCCCGGCGCATCTTCCGGATCGATCCAGTCCATATCGAGCGAGACGTGATAGCCAACTGTGCCGCGTCCGGCGAGACGAAGCGCTTCTTCCATCACGGTGCGCATGCCGCGCTCGTCGATGTCGCGCATGGTGAAGACATGTACGCCCGAGCGCTTGATGTTTTCGCGCTCGTGGCTGTCGACATCGCGGATACCCACCAACACGCAGTTGTCGGGCTTCACCTTCGGGCTGAATCCGCAGATGTTGCCGAGCGGCGAGTCGAACAGACCCATGATCGCACCCAGTGGCATGCCGTGTACGTTGCCGCTGGGAGAGGTCTCGGGGGTATTGATATCGCTATGAGCGTCGATCCAGATGAGGCCGATTTTCTGCTTCTGACGGCGATAGAATTCGGCTACGCCAGCAACGGTTCCGGCGGCGATGGAGTGATCGCCCCCTAACACGACAGGAATCTGCCCCGACTCCAGCGCCTTAATCACTAGTTCGGCTTCCTTGGTGCAGGTCTCGGTGATCTCGGTAAGGTACTTGGCGCTGGGATCACCTTCGGGCCGGGTCTCCAGCACGGCAACGGGAACATTACCGCCGTCTTTCACCCTGTAACCCAGCGCTTCGAGCTTGCTCTCGAGCCCAGCCACGCGAACGGCTGAAGGCCCCATATCAACGCCGCGGCGCGACTGCCCAAGGTCGAGAGGAACGCCGATGATGCGAACCTGCTTGGGTACGTCGATGTTCAGAAGCGGTTTCGTGGCCGGACTGGTTGCCATATGTCATCCTGAGCGAGGTCGCCGCGGCGACTGAGTTGAAGAGCCTGCCCTGAGCTCACCGAAGGGACCTCTTTAACTACAAAATTTCTTAGTCATGTTGACCGCCCCTTTGCTCAAAACGCACTGCCGCACTACGGATACATCCGGTGCAGCGTGCGGGCGAAGGGGATGGTCTCGCGCACATGCTCGAGGCCGCAGACCCATGCTACTGCGCGCTCGATACCCATGCCGAAACCGGCATGCGGCACGCCGCCGAACTTGCGCAAGTCAAGGTACCACTGGAAGGCCTCTTCCGGCAGGCCATGCTCGTGAATTCGCTTCCGCAGCAGATCGTAGGAAGCCATGCGCTGCGAGCCTCCGATGATTTCGCCGTAGCCTTCGGGCGCAAGGACGTCGACGCACAAAGCCAGGTCAGGCCGCTGCGGATCGGGCTCCATGTAAAACGCCTTCACTGCCGCGGGATAACGATGCACCATAACCGGACGATCGAATTGCGATGAGATGTAGGTTTCATCGGGCGATCCGAAGTCGCCACCGTACTCGAACTTGTTTTCAAGTAGTCCTTTAGCGTGAGCCTCCTGCAGCATCGCCACTGCGTCGTCATAGGCTAAGCGGGGGAAGGGCGTCGCGATGTTCCCCAGTTTCGTTACGTCGCGACCGATGGTATCCAGTTCCGGACGTCGCCGCTCCAGGCAGCGCTTCACAATGAAGGTGATAAACTCTTCCGCCAATTGCATCAGGTCATCGAGCGTAGCGTAGGCGACTTCCGGCTCCACCATCCAGAACTCGGTGAGATGGCGGCGCGTCTTTGACTTCTCGGCGCGGAACGTGGGCCCGAAGCTGTACACCTTGCCCAGCGCCATCGCCGTGGCTTCGACATAGAGCTGGCCCGACTGTGTCAGGTATGCCTGCTCGTCGAAGTAGTCCACCGGAAACAGGGTCGAAGTGCCTTCGCAGGCTGCCGGCGTGAGTATGGGCGGATCGGTCAGGGTAAATCCGTGATCGTCGAAGTAATCGCGCACTGCTTTGACGATCTCGGCGCGCACCCGCAGGATCGCTGCCTGTCGCGGCGAGCGCAGCCATAGATGGCGATGCTCCATCAGAAAATCGACACCATGCTCCTTGGGCGTGATGGGATACGGGTCGTCGGAGTTGACACGCTGCACCACCTGGGCGTCGGTGACGTCGAGCTCGTATCCGCCAGGCGCGCGCTTGTCCGCGCGTACCTTTCCAGTAACGATCACGCTTGATTCCTGGGTCAGTCCTTTGATCGACTCAAACAGCTCGGGAGAAACAGCATTCTTGGCGATGACGCCCTGGATCAATCCGCTGCCATCGCGAAATTGCGGGAAAAGCAGCTTGCCGCTCTCGCGCAGGTTATAAAGCCAGCCGCGTATGGTGACGGTCTGATCTTCATATTTGCCGACTTCGCGGATCGTAGTGATGGTTGCCGCCGAGGTGTCCATGAGTCCTGACTTTTGGTGCCGAGATCAGTTAGTGCCGCCACTTCGCGGATCGGATCACTGCTCCGACCCAGTGCTTACGCGCCGGACTCACACCATGCCGCCGCTTGCTGCTGGAAATCGGATAAGACGTTCGCCTGTGTCAGTACAACCCGATTAAACTCTAAACTTCCAACGCCCCGTACGTCTCCGCCATTTTCTCCGGCACGTTCTCGCCCTCGACGCCTTCGATCTCCAGCACCAGCGGAGGCAGGTGCGGAGCGGTGCGCAGCAGCGCCAGCACTTCTTTCCAACCGATCGTGCCCTTGCCCGGCCACAGATGCGAGTCGCGCTGCTGATCGTTGTCGTGAACGTGCGTGGTGCGGATCAGGTCCTTCAAGGTCTCGAAGGCTCGCGTGATTCCCGGCCCTATGTGCGCGTGCCCCACATCGAAGCAGACGCCCACATCGGTGAAGTGGGCTGCGCGTACTAACTCCACCAGACCTTCGGGCGTGGAGAGCTCGTTGAGAATGTTCTCCACCACGACTTGCACTTGCAAAGGCTTGGCGAAGGCACGCAAATGCTCCAGTGAGGTCACGGCCGCTTCCAGCTTTTGTCCAGTCGCATACTCGCCACCCACACCCACATGCTGCACCAAGAAGTTGAAAGGCGACTGCTCGGCGACTTCAATGGCGCGCTTGATCTCGTCCATGGCGGCGATGCGGTCCCGCTTCTCGATGGCAGCGATGTTCAGCGGTGGGGTCCCACTGCGTCCCCACTCGTCGTCGCTGTGCATGGGTGAGTGCAGGGAGTGGAAGCCGACGCTGGTGCCGCGAAACCAGTTGGCGATCTCTCGCACATGCCGGCGATCAGAGTAGTTAAAGTGGCCGCGTGCGGCGAAAATCTCGATCGCTTCAGCGCCGCCCGACGCCATCTTGTCGAGCAGGCCGGGGTGCAGACGCTCACGCCGTGCATAAACCAGGGTGGACATCGCGCGACGCATCAGAATCCAATCGCCTTCCCGTTATTGCGACCATCGCTCGCGCCCAGGCGCTCGCCCGTCTTTAGGTCGATTGCGATGCACTCGGCGTCGCCCCAGAAATCATGATCGGCTTTGATTTTGTGCCCCATGTGCTCGAGAATGTGCAGCGTATCGGGCGAGATGCCGTACTGCTCCAGCATGATCTGATCGGGCAGCCACTGGTTGTGGAAGCGCGCCGCATTCACCGCTTCTTGGATGTTCATACCGTAATCGATGACGCCCATCAAGACGTTGGCGACGGTGGTAATGATGGTCGCCCCTCCGGGCGAGCCCAGCACCAGAAAGAGCTTACCGTCTTTCAGCACGATGGTCGGCGTCATGGCCGACAGCGGCCGTTTATTCGCGCCCACGGCATTTGCCGGTCCCTGGATCAAGCCATAGAGATTGGGCACACCCATCTTGGCGGCGAAGTCGTCCATCTCGTCGTTCATGAGGAAGCCCAGGCCTTCGGCAGTGACGCGCGACCCGAAGCTGTCGTTGAGCGTGGTGGTAACCGAGACTGCGTTGCCATCCGGATCCACGATCGAGTAATGCGTAGTATGCTGCGACTCCGGTATAGAACTCGGCTGCGGATGCTCGCTGGCGTACTGGTCGAGCTGGCTGAAGATTGCGGGACGTTTCAGATCGCCACTGGGTGTGGCGTTACGCAGCGGAATGGTACCGCGCCAGGCCGCGGCATAGCGTTTGTCAATCAGTTGCGCAACCGGAATCTGCGAAAAATCGGGATCGCCCAGAAACTCGGCGCGATCAAAAAACGCGCGCTGGAAGGCCTCGGCGGTCAGGTGAATACTGGCGCCCGAGCGGTTGCCCTGCTTGGCCAGGTCATAGCCTTCTAAGATGTTGAGGATTTGGACCAGCGCCACGCCTCCGGACGACGGAGGAGGCGCGCTGATGATGTCATATCCGCGATACGTCCCGCGGATGGGCTGACGCTCTTTTACCTCGTAGGCCGCGAGGTCTTCTGCGGTGATCAGTCCGCCGCCCTTCTGCATGGCTGCAGCTAGTTCACGCGCCAGGTCGCCATGATAGAAGTCGTCCGGATTTTTGGCGATGCGCTCCAGGGTACGGGCCAACTCCGGTTGCTTGAAGACTTCGCCAGGCTGATAGAAGTTGCCGTCGCGCTGATAGATGCGCCGCGACTCGCGAAACTTCGCAAGATCATCATCGTGCAAGTCCATGGCTCCGGAATAGTCGAGCACGAAGCCCTCACGCGCCAGCCGGATGGCCGGCTCCATCACCTGCTGCAGCGAAAGCTTGCCCCAGTGTTTCTGCGCATAGGCCAGTCCCGCCACCGATCCTGGCACCGCGATCGCTTTGTAGCCTACGGTGCTCAGGTTCTCAATCACCTTGCCGTTCACGTCGAGGTACATGTCGGCAGTGGCCTTCGACGGCGCCTTCTCGCGGTAATCGAGGAAATGCACTTCGCCATCCGGGCAGCGGAAGAGCATGAAGCCTCCGCCTCCGATGTTGCCCGCCTCGGGATGAGTGACAGCCAGGGCAAATCCGACCGCGACTGCGGCGTCCACTGCATTTCCACCCTCCCGCAAAACTTCGACGCCGGCATTGGAGGCGTCAGCCTGCACGGTGGTGACCATGGCCTTGGGGGCGTGTGTCGGATGCATCGCACTCGCCGCTAGTGCCGGCGCGCACAGCGCGAGGGCCACGACTCCTTGCAGGATGGAAGGTTTCAATTTCATAGTCAGTGCTGGCGGGAGAACCCGAATATCGTTCGCTCGTGAAACGGGACGCGTGTGCCGTTACGCTTCCTTCTCAGGAGCAACTAGACAAGCTTATGCAAAGTATTGAGGCTAGACCACGGCAGAAGCAGAGTCAAATGCAGTGATGTATCGTTTTTCCAGCCTGCGTCGTCTAACGACTTCGATCCTCTTCGGCTCTAATCAACCCGCTCCTCATCGACCTCACTTTCAGGCCGGAGAAGCGATGAAAGCCGTCGTTGCCCAAAGACCCAATACACCCGTCGTTATCGAAGACTGTTCCATTTCCCCAACCCAAAGCCGGAGAAGTGCTGATCAGGTCGGCGACCGCGTCGCATGCCCTGGCTGTTTTCGGCCTGCGGACACTGCCATCAGTGCGTGCGCGGTGCGGAGATCCTTTGCCCGTTTGCCACGATAACTGGCGTTACGCAGGACGGCGGCTACCAGGAGTACATGATCGCACCCGCGCTGTACGTCGCGCCCATACCCCGATGAGTTGGGTTCCGCGGACGCCGGTACGCTGATGTGCGCCGGGCTAACCGTCTTCAATGGCATGCGGCTGGCTGGCTTCAAGCCCGGTCAGAAAGTCGCTGTCATCCGCCTGGGGGCCTCGGCCCTGCGCGTCAAGCCCTTTAAGAATGTAACCGCGGGCTAGGCTGTAGAGACATTTGAAATGTAACCGTGAGCTGGAGAATGGGGGTCTGGGGGAAGGGGGCCGGCGTTGGAGGCTCCCTTCCCCCAGCCTCGGTTCCGAAGCTCTTG
>Ga0306926_10002940_pt1 | contig 17513 bp, 13 predicted proteins | sample flu12Cox44000178_FD_203759 | JGI IMG/M metagenome (GOLD analysis project Ga0306926, IMG submission 203759) | Lab enrichment of tropical soil microbial communities from Luquillo Experimental Forest, Puerto Rico - flux8day.12C.oxic.44.000.178 (v2)... | ecosystem: Environmental > Terrestrial >... | reverse complement strand
AGACTTTGAAAACATTCTCCAGGCGCGCCGCGGCAGCCAATCCGCGCGCCACGGGAGCCGAAACGACGCCAGCCTCAGGTTTCATATCCGATGGCCTAGGCCGGGAGAGCTACGGCTTGAAGAACGGGTAGGTTCCTGCCTCGATGCTTTCCACCCATTTTGTCCAATAGGCGCCGGGATTGCGCGCATATTCGTCGTAGGTGCCAGGCGCGTTGATACCGGGAAGTGCTGGGATGTAGTCGCGGCGCAGGATGCTGCTCACATTGCCATATCGTGATGCGAGTGCGCGCACATAGACATCATCCATGGCGGTTAGTCGACCGTGCTCGATGAGCGTCACCCATTGGTCGAGATCGCGAATGCGCACCTGGAACGTGGGCAGCAAGTTATGCTGATGCATTGAGTGGCCCTTGGGTAACTGGTGCTTCTCGGCAAAGTCCTCGGTTTCCGGCGCCCAAACCCCGACCTTGTCCGGCCCCATCGCAACCTCCGAGCCAAAAGCCCAGTGGATGACGCCGGCGACGTTGCGCTCCGAGAGGTTGTTGCCCTCGCTCACCTCAGCAGGATGCTTGAAGTATTTCGGGTTGGTGCCGAGGCCGGCTTCGTAGAGCCACCAGTAGCCAGGCTTCTTCTCGAACGGCCAGGTGAGCTCGTTGGTGCCCGGATAGCGCAGCATTAGGCGCATACCTTCGCCATAAAGGCCGCCGCCCTTAATCTTACTGATCCGGCCGTTGCTAACCTGGATCTCAATACGCGGGAAGGTTGCGGCGTGACTCGATGTCGCCGCAATGATCCCATTCACCTCAGGCTGAACCGCGTGCAGATACGTGCCACTCATCCTCGGATATTCGATGACCGAATAGGGGAAATGGCCGCTCGCCTGCGCCGGGAACATGTAGAGGTGACCCTGGTTATAGACGCCCGCGGCCCAGGTCTTCGCCATGTCCTCATCTAGATCGTAGCCAAAAGCAGTGCCTTCCGGATCGGTCACCTCGGCACGGTCGACGAAGCCGAGCGGTTCAATTGTCTTCGTCTCGATCAGACGCCACACATCGGCTGGGAACCCCGGCACCTGGCTCATGAGATCGTACAAGTTGAGATAAGTGTAATTGCCGAGGAATTTTTCACCGTGATGACGGAGCATTTTGCGCGTGTTCGGCCGCCCTCCGCTGCGCCAGACGACCCAGTCGATTTCCGGATGCTTGTCGAGCCAAGCGACGAGCGCATCCCCCACGACTGTGGTCACATTACGCGCAATATAGGCGAAGCGCTCATTCGTGAACTTGGGCTGCGGCCAAGTGGCATTGTATAGATCGCGATCTTGCTCGCGGATCCAATCGCGGCCCTTCTGGGGATTTGGCATTAGGCCCGTGACTGTGAAGAAATACTCAAGTTCGCGCTGCCCGTCAGAGATGGTGTAAGTGCGGATGCCGCTGCGCAGCTCAGTATATTCTGGCTCGGTGAGATCCAGCAGGTTCCATGCCGTAAGGACAGTGGTCTTGACGCCGCGCTCCTCCATCGCCCGCTTAATCGCCTCCTGCACCATCATGTTCGGCTTGGAGTCGCGGAACTCGCCGACGACGATGAGCAGGTGCTTGCCTGGATCGACGAGGCCAAGCGGCGTGCGCCCGCCGGTCTGGCGCGCGGCAGCGCGCGCCTGTGGCATCAGCTGGTCGACCGAGTCCGGCTTTTTGAGATAGGAGGGGAAGGCAGGCGCCGGCACCGGCTTCGTCGTCCCCGGGCCGATGAGTCCTGCCTCCTTTCGGCGCAGCTGCATCTGCTCCGGAGACCAGGGGGCATAGATCGCCTTGCGTTGATCGAGCGGCTGATCTTTTTCTGCCAACGTTCCTTCTGGCAGCACCATCACCGAGCCGGCAACCGCGATGGCAACGGTTGTTCCTGAAAGCGCTGCTCGATTCGTCTTGGCCATGTTTCCCCCTCGCGGCTGCAACATCGGCGATCGGATTTGCAGATAACCAACAACGATACCCCGCTTCATCTCAGTCTGGAAGGCGAAGGAGAGGACAGATCATTGGCCAATTTCCGTTTTCCGTCCCCCGTCCTCGCAATCGCCTTTACATCTCTTGGGTGATCTTTTTGGCGTATCCAAACAGCACCACGGTGTTGTCGCGGTAGAACGACGTGTTGTCGATCCCGACACAGGACGGCGAAAGTGACGTTCCATAACGCCTCATTTCCGCGAATCCCTGGACTTCTTGATGCTGATGATGGAGAGCAAAATTATCAAACTACCCCAAAATTACGAATCTTCGATAACCGTGGATTGAGACATAGATTTCGTCTGGGAGCGGTTCACCATCATCGGCGGCGCTGCAATTCCTAAAGCGCTCTCTCCTGAACCAGTCGCGTCCCTTCTAGTGGTCGCCTTGTTGCCGGCTCAGATCCTCCAAGAGCCTGCGCATCGCGTCGAGCTCCGTGCCGAAGCTCGCCCAGTCTCCCGATTTCAAGTGGTCGATTGCTTGATTGTAGTGGTCGAGTGCCTCGCGCGCCCGGTCTGCCGCGGGACCTGCGAGCGGCGTTCCCGTTGTGGCGCTCGGGGTCGTCGGCACCGCGCCAGCTTCGAATAGCGCCGATAATGCCTCGGCAAGCGTCTCCTTCATCACCACATGATCGCCATAGGCTGCGATCACGCGTTTAAGCTCCGGCAATTGCCCCCGCTCTGCCCGCAAATAGAGCGGGGATACATAGAGAATCGAATCCTCGATCGGGATTACAAGCAAGTTTCCGCGGATCACCCGCGAGCCCATCTGGTTCCACAGCGTGAGTTGCTGGGAGATGTAGGTGTTTTGATTGATCAGCGCTTCGATCTGGAACGGCCCATAGACGAGCTTGTCCTTGGGAAACTCATAGACGATCAGCTTGCCGTAGTCGGGAGGATCGCAGCGCGCGGCGAGCCATGCGATCATGTTGTCGCGGCGGCTCGGCGCCATGGGGAGCATGATGAAGAACTCGGCCTGCGACTCTCCGGGTAGCCGCATGATGATGTAGTAAGGCACCATCATGGTGGTGTCCCTGCCGCCGGGCTGGCGCGGGATTTGCCAAAGATCCTCGCGGTTATAGAAAACGTCGGCCGCCTCCATGTGGTAGGCTTGATAGAGCCGCGCCTGAATCAGGAAAAGGTCCTCCGGATAGCGAATGTGCTTCTGTAAGTCCTGCGTCATGGCCGCGAACGGCTTGAACAAACCAGGGAAGATGCGCTGGTAGGTCATGGCGATAGGGTCCAAGGAGTCAATCAGATAAAAGTCGACGGTCCCGTTGTAGGCGTCGACGACAATCTTTACCGAATTGCGGATGTAGTTTAAGTCGAGCCCCTGCGCGGGCTGCGCATAAGGAAAATAGCTGCTCGTCGTATAGCCATCCTGTATCCAGAACAGCCGCCCGTCGCTGATCACTAAATAGGGGTCGTGGTCGAGATGTAGGAATGGAGCGATCGTGCGCACCCGATCCTGGATGTTGCGGCGGATCATGATCCGGGTGTCGCCGGTGATGTAGGTGGAGAGCAGCAGGCTCACATCGTTGAAGTACCAGGCGAAGAGGATTCGCCGGGCGATCCCGCCGACGCGAATGCCACCGATACCGTCATAGGCCGCATAGATGTTATCTTTGCCCTTCGGATAGTCAAACTCCGGCGTGCTGCTCTTGACGATGACGTAGTCGTCGGTCTCTTCCCCGTAGTAGATGCGAGGCTCGCGGATTTCGGGGCCACCGGTCGCAACTGGAGGGATATCGCGCAGATAGAGAACTGGGAGCCCTTCGGCGCTCTTGCGGGTGACTGGGCTGATCACGACCCCGTTGCCGTGGGTGAAGAGCACGTGACGGTTAACCCAGGTCTGCGCGTTCGGTGGCAGTAGCGCGGATTTCAGCTCGCGCGCCGAAAGCATCACGCTTTGGTAGGCGCCGTCGAGCCAGTAGCGATCCACGTCCACGTCATGGAACTTGTAGTAAGTGCGGATCTCTTGCAGCTGTACGTAGGCATCCATCAGAGGCTGCCAGTCCCATAGCCTTATATTGTCGACTGTTGTCTTATTGGCCTCGAGTGTCTTGACGGTGAGGCCCTGTTCGGCCGGGAACGGCTTCGCCGTGATTTGACGAAGATTGTAGGCCTGCTGGGTCAGCGCGATGTTGCGCTCGATATAGGGCTTCTCCAGCTGCAGCTCGTTCGGTTTGACGAACAGGCGCTGAAATAATCCTGGAACCACGCCGGCCAGCACGAAGGAGCCGCCGAAGACGAGCGCTACCGCTGCCGCGGGAAGTCGGTACGTGCGCGCCCGGACGTTCGCCCACGCGACGAGTGTCGCGACGACCGAAAGCCCGATCAGCAACCACAGGGCGGGTAGCTCCACATGGATGTCGGTGTAGCCCGCGCCGACCACCACCCCGTTGTCGCCGTAGAGGAGCAGATAGCGGTCGAGACTGTACGACCAAGCCTTCACCGCAAAGTAGAAGCCGAGCAGCACCGAGCCGTGGGCGATCGCTGTCGGCGACATCGACCAGCGCTGGGCGTTGTACTCGATGTCGCCGTGGACCCAATAGACCGCGCTGGCGAACAGCCCGCTCAGGAAGAGCGTGAGCAGCATCCAATTCTTGATGGCGACATAGGCGGGAAGTGCAAAGAGATAGAAGCCGATGTCCTTGTCGTAGAGCGGGTCATTCGCGCCATAGGGCACGTGATAGAGGAACCGCAGGAAGACACTCCAGTTGTGGATCTCTCCCCAGGCGACAAGCACAGCAAGGAGGCAAGCGCTACTGGCGATGACAAGGGGCCACGGTAACCGACGGCGCATGACTTCCAACACGTCGGGGAACGTCACAATGCCCGTGCGCTTCCAGTCGAAGTCGGCGGGACGCTGCGCCCATGCAGACCGGGCGAAGCGAGAGGCGAGCGACCCATTCGCCCACAGGATGATTGCAGTCGCCGCAAAGACGACGAGGAAGACTACGGCTTCAGCGACGATCGTCGTCCGGAAGACGTCCAAATAACCGATCGCGGAAAACCACAGCCAATCGACCAGGAAGTCGCCCGTGAGCCCCAGCAGGATTAGGCAGATTGCGACGAGGCCGGCAGCGATGATCAGCCCGACCATCGCGCTTCGCCACCGCGACCGCCGCCTGGGTCCGGTGATCCCGATCGTCATGGCTGAATGATAGCAGAAGCCGGAGCCGCTCACTGCCCCATTCCCGCATCATAGCTCGCGTTCGACACTGCCGTCGGCAAGATCGACTGCTGCGGAAATTCTGGGTTTACATGCGTTGTGATTCCACCGAGGCTATCAGGGACAACATCTGAATGCGGGAGTTCCTCGGATGGCGACCACGGTTGAGGTCCTCGCTGAAGCCTTCAACGAGGTCGGCACACCATTCATCGTCGGACATCCGGGCGGAGAATCGGTCGAGCTGATGGAAGCAGCGCGACAGCGCCAGATGCGTTTTCTGCTGATGAAACAGGAAGTTGCTGGCGGCATGCTGGCTTCGACGTGGGGAGAGATCACTGGGCATCCGGGCATCTGCCTATCGACCCGTGGTCCCGGCGCCGCAAACATGGTCAACGGCGTCGCCCACGCCTTCCTTGACCGTGCTCCGCTTATCGCGATCACGGATTGCTATTCGCGGCCGACTTACGAGATCGGCCTGCGCCAGCGCATCAATCAACTCGCAATCTATGCGCCGATCGTGAAATGGAGCACGACCATTGACGCCCGCACAGTTCGCCAGCAGGTCCGGCGCGCGATCCGAACCACCACGACCGTGCCGCCCGGGCCAGTGCATTTCGAACTGCCGCAGAGCGAAACGACGCGGGAGGCAGGCGACTATACGGTCGAGCCGCCGCTCGTACCGAATGTTCTGCACCCGGGTCCCGATCGCGCGGACCTGAAACCCGCCCTCGATGTGCTCGCACTGGCGAAGAGGCCGGTGCTGCTCGCCGGCCTCGGCATCTTTTGGGCAGGAGCATCGGCCGATTTCGTGAAATTTGCGGAACGTATCGGTGCACCTGTGCTCACCACCTCTAAATGCAAAGGCGTGATCCCGGAGGACCACCCGTTGCGTGCCGGCTGCATCATAGGCGGACTGATCGAGCGCAATCTCGTCAACGAATCCGATCTGATCATCACCGTCGGTCTCGATGCGGTCGAGCTGCAGCCGAAACCGTGGCCATACGCAGTCCCGGTCCTAGCGCTCTCATCGACCCCGAGCTTGGATGCATTCGTTCCCGCCAATCCCGAGATTGTCGGGGACCTGAAACTCCTACTGGCGCGCCTCGGCGAGTGGGCACCCGAGGGAACGTATTGGGGCGAACGCGCCGCCAAGAACTTCCGCAAGCAGGTCGATGACGCTCTCAATGTACCAAGCACCGGACTGTCGCCGCAGCGGACAATGGAGGTTGCTCGGGCGGTGCTTCCACGCAATACCGTCGCCACCTGCGATGCTGGCGCCAGTCGGCTGCTCGTGGTGCAGAAATGGCAATGGACCGCGCGAATTCTTGACGTCGAACGGTCTCGGCTCGATGGGCTACGCCGTACCCGGTGCACTCGCAGCGCGCCTCGCTTATCCGGATCGGCCGATCGTCGCGTTCAGCGGCGACGGCGGTCTCCTGATGGCCGCCGCCGAATTACAGACCGCGCAACGCGAGAACCTGCCCATCATCATTCTCGTGTTCGACGACCAGGAGATCGGACTCATTCGCGTCAAGCAGGAAATCAAGGGCATTCCACCGCATGGCATCAAGCTTGGCGGTGTCGATTGGGAGAAGCTCGGGCAGACCTTCGGTGCCGATGGAATCGTGGTGAGCACCGAACAGGAGTTGAGCAACGCGCTCAGCGCCGCACTCAAGAACGGTCGTACCGCCGTGATTGGCGCGCGCATCGATCCTTCGGGCTATGTAGCTCAGTTCAACGCCTTACGCGAGCTATGAGATCGGCGCCCTCGTCTCGCTTGCCGGCGATCGCCCGCTTCGTATTTGACTACCGTTGAAGGTGCCGTAGCGGTGTCTCCTGCCCGTTCCATAATCTTTCATTCTGCGAAATCCAATGTCGGGCAGCGTATGTGGGTTAATTTGCGGGAGCGCCACGACTTCATGGTCGAATGTATTGAAATCGCTCAGGGAGCGGCGGAGGCTGCCTCCGCCACTCTAACTCCTCCACTTCAATGACGAGGAGACTTTAGTTCCTTGGCGTCGATGACCTGCTGCCCCAAACGAGAGGGCTTATTACGGTGCCTCTTGAAATGACTCGGGTTTTTCGTGCCATTTTCTCCTTGGCGTGATCCCTCTCACCCGTACAATTGAGATTGCCGGATCACCGCGCAAAACGACATCAGCTTCGGAAAGACGCTGAATGAAAGCCCTAAGCATTCATCAGCCGTGGGCTTGGCTCGTCGCCACGGGCCATAAAGACATCGAGAACCGCACCTGGCGCACCCGTTATAGGGGGCCTTTGCTCGTTCACGCGACCCTCCAGCTTGATGTCGCCGACTTCGATCGCGCGGCTGCCTTGCTCGCACAAACCAACCCGGCCATCATTATTGATCGTGCACAGCTGCAATTCGGCGGGGTGATCGGCCGTGTCGAGTTGGTCGACGTCGTGACGCGCTCGGAGTCGCCCTGGTTTGTCGGTCCCTTCGGCTGGGCGCTGCGCAGCGCACAACCACTCCCGTTCCGCCGCATCCGCGGCCGCCAAAACCTGTTCGACGTTTCCGACTGAAGGTCAATTTATTCTTCCCGAGCTGCACATTCATCGAGCTCTCAACGCTCCACCTTGGAAAGCCGGCCTTTGCGAGTCCACCGGTGCGTTTTCGTCTCGTCATTGCGTTTTTGGCTTCGCGCTGGCCAGTGCATTCCGCACGAGCGACTACCAACGGTTCGCGCAGCAAAAAAAGTTTTGCGAATTTCGCGAAATTACGTGCGCGACTCCCACTCGATCGAGGCGCCTCCTCCTTGTGGATGAAAACCCCCTTTCCCCACACCATTCATTCATAGGTCACACCGTTCACAGTGATCATAGTTCTCTCTTGAGCGGTCATGCTCGATCACACTCCGATCACAATAGGGGGTGCCCGGAATCCAAGAAACTTCGCGATAAACGGTACACTGTGAGCGGTGTGACCGGTGTCACCGGGGACCAGGGGTTAGTCCTTCGAAATATGACTGCCAGTGTGACCAGTGTGACCGGCCGTTGCGGCCCGATAACGTCCATAGCCCGTCCTCTCGATCTCGCCCGCTGCCACCATCTTGCCCAGGAGCTGACGAACGTTTGCATCTTTGAGGCAGGCTACGCTTGCCAGATCGCGCGGGCCAAGCGGCGCGACCGATGCGTTGAGGGCAGCCAAGAGCTTGGTGCGTTCGTCAGAACGATGAACCTCGGACGCATTGCCCAACGCGCTCCACAGGCCTGCGACGCGATCGAAAGCCAGGGCTGTCTCAATCTCTTCGATGTCGCGACCACGACCGTAGAGCGTGGTGCCTTGAGGGTTGCGCGACAGGACAAGCACCGTGTCCGCAGCGCCGGTTAGGCCGGTGGTGCCCGAAACCGCGTCAAACGGATCGTAGGGCTCATCCCGCTTGTTTATGTGGTGTATGACCAGGACGGCCAGCTTTAACTGATCAGCAAGCGCCTTGAGTGGCTCGATCGCTTGGTAGTCTTGATCGTAAAGGTTTTCTTTGTCGCGCCGTTGCGGACGAATTTTGCCGAACACGTCAACAACGATGAGGCGCGGCCGTTCGACGCGCTTGCACCATTCGGTGATCGCCTCGATGCCCCCGGCGCCCAGGCGCGGCCATTGTGTCGCAAGAACCAACCGCGCCGGCTTCTCGATGTCGGGCATCATCTGCTCGAGCCGCCGCTTTAGTCGGCGATAATTATCTTCGAGGGCGAGATAGAGCACGTCGCCGGCTTCGACCTCGATCGAGCCCAACGCCACGCCGCCTAAGGCGACGGCAACCGCCCAGCCGAGCGCCAGCCAACTTTTTCCGGTCTTCGGCCGGCCCGCGACCACTGTAAGCCCCTCTGCAACATAACGCGGAATGACGAATGCGACGGGAGGAAAGTCTTGTGCAGCGAGCTCAGCAGCCGTCATTGTCACAACGGTTGGACGCGGACGCGCGTGCGGGAGTGCCTTCAATTTTGACCGCCCGTCGATCTCGGTTATCGGCGCAAATTCCTTCATTCGGCATCCAGCGGAGCAAGCACCCGTGAGGGCTCGATGTATGGATGAAGCAACCGCGCGAGTTCGCGTGCATGGCCTAGGTCTTCGCCGGCGATTGATCCCAAGGCCGCGCCAAGCCAACGCGGCGCAGTAGCGAAATTCAGGATCACGGTGCCACGACAGCCTGCTTTCAGCCATCGAAGCGGCGTTCGATGCACGGTTAAGTGCTGCCCCGCGAAATAGCTCGCTGGATTGCGTACCTGGTCAGTCCCGAGGCCGTCCGCCTCGCCGAGCGCTGTGGCAAACTTGCTGGGCTGATGAAGGGGCCACGCAACCAAATCGACGACGGTTTCAGCATCGTCACTGATTACCTGGCACACTGCGGCCGGAATACCATCGTCATCGAAGTCAAAGCGCCGACCGGGGAACAACTTGACCCGGGTAACCGCAAGGATTCCGATGAACGGGTAAGTGGCCGTGAGATCGATGGCTTCGGCTCGGACATAATTCAGCCAGGCGAGGCCGCAATCGGCCCGCTCGTAGAGATCTGCGCGGAGCTCGATGGAGAGCAGGTTCATCGCCTTTCTCCGTTTGCCCTGCCGAGCGCATCGATCGCCGCTTTCAGTGTCGGGAAAACGCCAAGCGAACTTCCGTCAGTCGCAATCGCCCAACGTTGGGCACCAATTTCGATGATGCTGCCGAGCCGTTCGCGCCCGTCATAGAGTGACAGTTCACGCCGTGCGAACGTGTTACGCGGGCATTCTGCGGGCGGCACCTTGCCATCGCACCCCTGCGCGGTAGCGCTGGCGCGCTCGGCGACATTCGACCTCACGACCTCTGCCTTCGGAGTGCTGCAGCGGCGCTTGGAAGGTTTGGGGAGCGTGCCTGAAATCCTTTGAAGCTCAATGAGCTCGATTTCCCCCAAACTTCCAGCTAACCTATTGATAGAATTCAGTTCGTGCGCTTCCCTAGGGAGCGCCAAAAAATTTTTTGCTCCTGATATTGCTGTATTTTTTATTCAGAAAGTCCCACTTCCAAAAAGCGGACTCGAACCTTTGAAGTTCGCTCGTACTGGCGGAATTTCCGCTTAATCACCCACGAGCCGACGAAGGCCGGCGCTCTGGCGAGATGGAAACGCTACGCGCGTCCTTGCCAATACGTGGAAGGTCGCCGGGAATGAAAATCGTTGGCCCGCTCGAAGGCGCCGGCGATTCGAAACAGCAACTGCTCCTGGAAGTCGTTTGCCACGATCTGCAGTCCGATTGGTAAACCGGAAGCGCTAAAGCCGCACGGCAACGTAATCGCAGGGAACCCGGTAAAGCTCACCGGAACGGTGAACTGGCGAACACCGGGGTCCGCTTCGGCGTCCACTGTGAGCGGTGGGGCCACGAATGGATGGGTTGGTGTGAGGAAAGCATCGACTTCTTTGAACACTTCCCTGATTTCGGCAATCTCCCTCGGCCGTTGATCGATCGCAGTCTGGCAGGTGTCTTTGCTGATCTTCTCGGCCTGGGCGATATTCGCATGCACCACGGGTCCGAACAGCGCTTTGTTCTCGGTGCTGCGATAGGTGTCCCCCAGGATCTGGTTGAACTCGTAAAGCAGGATCGTGAGCGGATATCTGAAGTCGATCTTCCCGCTCAAAAGGGGAATCTTCACGGTCTTGACCACGGCGCCGAGTCTTCCGAACTGGTCGATCGAGGCCTGAACGGCTTGGGCGACTTCGGGGTCAATCTTGCGGAAGGTGAAGTCTTCGACGATTCCGAGACGAAGCCCATTTACACCGTTCGTCAGTTCGGCGCTAAAGTCGCCCGCTGGTGCGCGAACCGCGTATCGATCCTTCTCGTCATAGTCCGCGATAGCCTGAAGCAGGATTGCTGCATCAGCAACGGTATGCGTCAGCGGACCGACGGTATCGAAACTGTACGCGCGCGGAAACGTCCCGCGTACGCTCACGCGACCATATGAAGGGCGTACCCCGACGAGACCAAGCCAGCTGGCCGGACCACGGACAGAAACTCCAGTGTCCGTGCCGAGGCCCCCGAGACATAGCCCCGCGGCTGTCGCCGCGCCCGTTCCACTGGATGAGCCGCCCGGCCAGCGACTGAGATCCCACGGATTGTGGGTGTCGCCGAAATATTTATTCCGCCCGGCAACACCAGCGGCCAACTCGCTCATGTTCGTCTTGGCGATCATGATCGCCCCGGCCCGTTTCAAGAGGCTGACGACATGGGCATCCGTCGCAGGCACGCGCTTGCTGAAAAACTCGGAGCCTGCCGTTGTCAGCGTGCCCGCCGTATCGATGTTGTCCTTGTACACGATCGGAATGCCATGCAGCGGACCCCGCGCGTTGCCGCTCGCGAGTTCAGCTTCAAGCACGGTGGCAGTCTTCAAAGCCTCGTCTTCGGTCAACGTGATAAACGCATTGAGTTTCGGTCCAGTTTGTTTCGCGCCATCCAGGTAAGACTTGACCAGTTCCGCAACGCCGAGGGAACGATCGCGAAATCTCTGCCCTGCCTCCGCGATGGTGCGTGGGAGGTCGCCCGGTTTGCCCTGCGCTCCCGCTTCGCTTGGGAAGAAAGGCGAAAAAGCCGACATCACCGAAGCCGCTCCGATACGACCGAGGAATTTGCGCCGGTCCGGGGATCGGCAGATGCGTTGCAGGCTCGATCGCATCGCATTGTCCTCTCGTTTTCGCCGGTTCACGCCTCGTATTGCTGCGTGAAGGCGTTGGTGCTCTCGCGTCGGATATGATCGAAGCAGCGGCGCTTGATCTGATTGAACTCGGGGAGGAACATCACGTCGTCGGCGCGCGGCCGCGCCAGTGGTACCGCAATATCGTCGATGATGCGCCCGGGGCTCGCGCTCATCACCAAGATCCGGTCGCCGAGCGTGACGGCTTCATCGATATCGTGGGTGACGAAGACAACGGTGACGCCGAATTCCGCCCACACGTCGAGCAGCACATGCTGCATCATGGTTCGGGTCTGGGCATCGAGCGCGCCGAACGGCTCGTCCATCAGTAGCACGCGCGGATTGTTGGCGAGTGCGCGGGCGATGCCGACGCGCTGCTGCATCCCGCCGGACAAATGCTTGGGAAAGCTCTGGCAGCGCGATGCCAAGCCGACCCGGTCGAGCAGCTTCCGGCCGATCCGCTCCGCTTCCACCGCCGCGACCCCCGCAAACAACGGGCCGAGGCTGACATTCGCGAGCACCGTCTTCCACGGAAACAGCGTCGGGTCCTGGAATACGACGCCGCGGTCGGCACCGGGCGCGGTAACGGTATCACCGTCGACCGCAATGCGGCCCCCGATGGGTTTGACAAAGCCGGCGAGCGCGTTGAGCAAGGTCGATTTTCCGCATCCGGACGGACCGAGCACACAAACAAACTGACCGCTGGGAATAGCGAGTGAGATGCGATCGAGGATGAGCCGCGGCTGCGCTCCGAGCCGCACGGTTACCTCATGAAAGCTGACATTGCCCGGACGTGGCGGCATTCCAGCGGGCAGCTTCGGCAGGCGGGCGCGCGGGTCCCGAGCAGTCGAAGGACCGTGCTGCAGGTTCATGACTTGCACTTGCGATCGCGCGCGGCGCTCATTTGCCCAGGGCGGCCTCCAGGTATTTCGGCGTGACAAAGTCTTCGTAACTCTGGCGCGCTTCGACTTTCGGAAGACGTTTCTGTTCGGTCAGGAACGTTGCCGTCGCCATCAGCGTGTCGACAAATTTTCCTTTTGCTTTCGATGTGCCGAGATAGGACTCGGTGATCTGCTTGTCGCATGGAATGACGCCGGTGCCCTGCATCATGCGGCGGGCGTCGTCCAACGGCAGGCTCAATTCTTTGGCGATGATGGTAGCGGTCTCCTCGGGCTTTTTGAGCCAGAAATCGACCGCGGCGCATTCGGACTTCACGAACTTGGTGACAAAATCGGGGTACTTGGCGGCGAAGTCATCCATGACGACGGCCACGTCCCAGGTGGGATAGCCGCGCGTCGCCATCGTACCGCTGTCCATGAGAATTTTGCCGCCGTTCGCTACCATCTTGTTGAGGGACGGCTCCCACACATAGGCAGCATCGATGTCGCCGCGAAGCCAAGCGGCGACCGCGTCGCTCGGCGGGAGGTCGAGAAGCTTGACCGAGGTGGGATCGACACCGGCGCTGCGCAGGTAAACGATTATCAGGTAGTGTGTCGTCGATCCGAACGGAGCGGCAGCCGGTTTGCCGACGAGGTCCTGCGGCTTCTCGATGTTCTTGCTCGTTCGCACCACGAGCGATTCGACGGGACCGAGCATGTTGAGGACGAAAATGCCGCGGTAACCGAGCCCGCGCCCGATACCGATCGTGGCGGGTGGATTGCCGACGCCGCCAAAGCTGAGCTGGTTGGCGGCAACCGCGCGATTGACGTCGCCGCCCGAGCCGAACTTCACCCACTCGATCGGGACGCCCATTTCCTTCTCGTGCAGGCCGAGCGCCTTGCTCACGAGCTGCGCGTTGACCAGGTTGAGATATCCGATTGTGACCTTGTCCGGCCTCTGCTGTGCCGAAGCGCCGTGCGCCAGCACAGCGCTGACGACCATGGCGAGGAGGGTACGTTTGCATGCCATCGGCTTAGGTCCTCTGTGTCGAAATACTCAGGCAAACCGCCAGGGTGTAATGAGCCGTTCGAACTGCCGGATGGCCCAATCGAGCGCGACGCCGGTCAGTCCGAGCACGAACAGTCCCATGATCACCACGTCGCTGAGCAGGAATTTGCTCGCGTCCCAGATCATCCAGCCCATTCCCGCGGTTGCGGCGACGATCTCGGATGCGACCAGCACCGTGTAGGTGAAGCCGAGGCTGATGCGCATGCCGGTGCAGATACCCGGCAGGCAGGAAGGCAGGAATACGTGGCGGAACAGTTGCGCGCGGGTGGCGCCGAGCATCTGCGCAGCGCGAATGTGTCCGAGGTCGATCGAGCGCGCGGCCTGCATCGCACTGATCGAGAGCGGCGGGAGCGCGGCGAGAAAGAGCAGCGCGATTTTTGACGTGTCGCCGATGCCCAGCCACATGACGAGCAGGGTGTAGAGCGCAAGCGGCGGCAGCGGCCGATAGAACTCGACGATCGGGTCGAACACGGCCTTTACCCGCGTGCTCAATCCCATGAGCAGGCCGAGCGGAATGCCGACGGCACAGGCGGCGAAATAGCCGGCCAGGATGCGTGCCAGGCTAGCCGCCATGTGCTGATGCAGCTGCTGGCCTTGATAACCGCTGGTCAAGACCTCGACGAATGAGCTCCACACCGCCTCCGGCGGCGGCAGGAACAGTGGGTTGACCAATTTGTGGTGGCTCAGCCACGTCCACAGGATGAAGAGGCAGACCACGGTTCCTGCGGTGAGCAAGTGTTCGACGCGCAGGCGCAGGACGAAACGCGGCTTCGCCGCGGCAAGCTCCGTCGGGGCCTCGTCGATGCTCGTCATTCGACGACCCCGAGAATGTCCATGACGGCAAGTGCCAGAATCTTTGTGGCTGCGACGGACTTTTCGATTCGGATGTACTCGTTGAATGGCGGCCAGCCGTCCTCGCCGGGACCGAAGGTTACCGCGGCGATGCCGCGCTCGGCGAAGCGGATGGTGTCGTTGAAGGCGTTCTTGCGATAGTGCTTCGGGTCGGCGCCCAGGATCGTTCGATAGGCGCGTGCAAGCGCCGCTGCCGGCTCCGCATTCGCATCGAGCTCCGCCGTGCCGGAAACGAACAGCGCACCGGGAAACCGGCGTGTCTGTGCCGACAAGCCGTTACGCTGGCGGGTGAAGGCTTGCACCACCGCGTCGATGTCGGCTAGCACGCCGGCTTCGGTCATTCCGGGAAGCAGGCCGACGACGGCGAACACCGCGCTGCAGCGATCCGGCGTGAACTGCATCTCTCCCGGCACGCCGCCGCCGATGCGCACGGGCGTGAGCATGGGCGGCGTGCCGCCGGGAATCTTGGCCGCGCGATATGTGAACCGGGTCGTCTCCAGCGCGGCGATCAGCGCCGCCATTTCCGATACGGCATTGATGCCGGTGTCGGGACGCCAGATATGCGTCTTGATGCCCTGCGTCTCGATCGCGACGAGGAAGTGTCCGCAGTTGGCGACGCCAATGTCGATTCCCCATGAACCATCCGGTTTGGTCCAGCCGGTCGGCTCGCAGGTGATTTCGTAATCGGCGCGTAGTCCGCGATCCTCGAGCAGGAAGATCGATCCGTCCGGACCATTCTTTTCCTCGTCTACCGTGTAGACGCACTTGAGCATGCCTTTCAGGCGAACGCCGGCGCGGCGCAGCGCCTCCACGGCGAGAATTGTACAGGCGAGATTGCCGCGCGTGTCGGAGGTGCCGCGCGCATAGAGAAAATCGCCGTCGCGCGTCGGCCGGAACGGGTCTCCGCCGGTCTTGTCCCAGCGCGCAGGATCGCCGGCGGGATACGTGTCGAGGTGGTCGTTGAGGATCAGGGTCGGACCCGCGGATGCGGCGCCGGCCAGCGTGCCGATGACGTTCGGGCGGCCTTCGCGCTTCGCCACCAGTTCGACCGACAGTCCGAGATCGGCGAGTTTTGCCGCCACGAGCTGCGCCACCGCTTCCTCTCGTCCCGGCGGCATGTCGGGATCGAGCGGGTTCTCGGCGGCCGGCTGACCGGAGACGACGAGCGCGCGCGCAAGCGCGATCCAGCGCTGCTCGGTGATCTCGGCAATCACCTGCTGCGCTCGATCGGCGCGCAGTCCCCCGGCAAGACCGCTCGGCGCGATGTTCATCCAGTATCTCGCAGCCTCGACGATCGCGGACTCGCAAAGGACGTGCCAGTCCAACCCCGCGCTGCATCCTCCGGGCTCATTCGCCGGAATCGACAACGCATTCAAATCTAAGGGTCAATTTTGCCAGGCGCGGCCCGCTGCCGCGGGTCGGTTTGGCACGCCGTTTGCTCCGCATGCGCTCACAGGGAGAGCGGAGCAGCGCATGCAGCTCAATGCCGCTGGCGCCGAACGGGAACGCACGGTGGTTCGGCGCGCGCCGCCATCTCAGGCCGGCGGCCAGCAAGCGCTGCTTTTGAGCGAGAACGCGGCGCTGCTGGCGGGCCCTCCGCCGCTGTTCCAGTGGCTGTCGCCCCGCGAGCGCGAACTGGTGCTGAGCTATGGCCGGCGCCGCGTGCTCAATCGTGGGCAAACCCTTTTTAGCCAGGGTACTACCCACGAGGGCATCTACCTCATCGAGAGCGGCCGGATTCGCGTGTTTTACAACGCGCCGTCGGGGCGCGAGATCACGCTCGCCTATTGGTATCCCGGCAACTTCGTCGGTGGTCCGGATGTTTTCGGGACCAGCGTTCATTTGTGGTCCGGGGTTGCCACCACCAATAGCTGCGTGGTTCAGCTGCCGGGCAAGGCGCTACGCGACCTCGTGATGCAGGTTCCGGCGCTAGGAATCGGCTTGATCGAAGGCCTTGCGTTCAAAGGCAAATGCTATTCCGCCCTCGTGCAGATGCTCGGCACCCGCTCGATTACCGAGCGGCTGGTGCATCTGCTGCTGCATTTGGTCAATGCCTACGGAATCAGGGATCCCGACGGAACCCTCATCGCCGGTGCATTTACCCATGCTGACCTCGCGCACATCGTCGGTGCGACACGGCAATGGGTGACCATCAGCCTGCAGCGATTGCAGGAGCAGGGCGTCGTGGTGTGCCGGAAATCGCAAATCATTGTGCGCCGTCCCGAGGCTCTCTCGGAGATGCGGGACGGGGCTAGCCCTCCCTGCCCAGGGAATAAGCGGACTGCTGAAAATATGCGCAGGAATGCGGGCAACTAATTGACTGTAATCGGCAGTCTCGATTTGTCGCGCAAGAAGTGCAGACCAATAATCCCGGAAAAGGGGAGAAAGCACCAGAAGCACACGGAAAGAGATCACCGATGGGACCCCGCAGCTTTGCCACCTCTACGGTCACGATGCGCACGGAGGCTTCGATGAGTCACAAATGCGTTCTGCTCGGAACGGCGCTGCTGCTGGGAGCTGCGATTCCCTCTGCGGCCGAGACCATCGATATCGGGATCGGGCACCAGAGCATGTGCACCGACACCTATACCGGCGGCATCGTGGTCAAGGAACTCAAGCTCCTCGAAAAACACTTGCCGAGCGACGGCAAGTACGCCGGCGCAACCTTCAACGTCACGTGGGCGGATTATCCGTCGGGTGGACCGATCACCAATCAGATGCTTGCGGGCAAGCTCAACTTCGGCGTGATGGGAGACTATCCGTTGATCGTCAACGGCTCGAAGTTCCAGGAAACCAAAAGCCTGCGAACGGTCTACGTTTCGGGCACCGGCTACAATCTCAAGGGAGCCGGCAATGCGATT
>Ga0306926_10002938_pt1 | contig 17518 bp, 15 predicted proteins | sample flu12Cox44000178_FD_203759 | JGI IMG/M metagenome (GOLD analysis project Ga0306926, IMG submission 203759) | Lab enrichment of tropical soil microbial communities from Luquillo Experimental Forest, Puerto Rico - flux8day.12C.oxic.44.000.178 (v2)... | ecosystem: Environmental > Terrestrial >... | reverse complement strand
TGCGCCAGCACGGGCGCGAGCCCCTGGAACGGCTCGTCGAGAATGACAAGCCTCGTTCCGAGCATCAGGGCGCGGCCCAGCGCCACCATCTTGCCCTGTCCTCCCGAAACCGATCCCGCCGGGCGATTGGCAAGCTCCTTCAGCTCCGGCAGCACGGAATAGGCGCGATCGAGCCTGCGCCGGCTTTCCTGCGGACCAAGCTTCGCAACGCGTCCGGGCAGAAGGATGTTTTCCTCCACCGTGAAAGCGGAAAACAGGCGACGATCTTCCGGCGCATAGCCGATCCCGAGCGAAGGCCGGCGATGAGGCGGAACGCGCCCGAGGTCCTCCCCGCCCAAGCGCATCGTACCGGTTGCTTCGGTGAAGCCCATGATGGTCCGCACCGTCGTCGTCTTGCCGGCGCCGTTGCGTCCGATCAGCGCGGCGCTCGCACCGGCTTTCAATTCAAAGCTGACATTGCGCAAAACCGGCGCGCCTTCGAGCGCAACGTTGATATTTTCCAGGCTCAGCATCGCATCATATTCCGATTACGTGCTCGCGGACTTTCGGATCGGCCAGAACTTGCGCAGGCGTACCGACCTTCTGAATTTTTCCCATGCTCCAGACAGCAACCCGATTGGCATAGCGCTCCACCACATCCATGTCATGCTCGACGAAAACCGAGGTCACCTTCTCCCTCGCAAGTGCCCGGGTAAGAATGTCCATGATGCCGAATTTCTCGGACGAGGCGACACCCGAGGTCGGCTCGTCCATGAGCAAAAGTCTGGGTTTGAGCGCAAGCGCAAGCGCGATATCGACGAGCTTGCGCTGTCCTTCGGGCAATTCTCGCGCCTTGCGGCCTGCAAATTCCCCGACCCCCACGAGATCGAGGAGCCGTCCCATCTCCGGCATCTGCGGCAGGCTCGACAGAGCCTTCACGCCCGACGGGTGTCCGTTCAGCGAAACAGCCGCGATCAGCATGTTTTCCATCACGGTCTGATCGAGGAACAGTTGCGGAATTTGAAAGGCGCGCGCGATGCCGAGCCTGGTGACGGTGCGTGGCAACTGCGCAGTAATATCGCGGCCGAGAAAACTCACGCTGCCGGCCTGCGGCCTGAGGTAACCGGTCGAGACGTTGAGGAACGTGGTTTTGCCGGCGCCGTTGGGACCGATGATGGCGAGATTTTCGCCCTCATAAACATCAAGATCGATTCCATCTGCGGCGACTACCCCGCCGAAGCGAATTTCGATCCCCTTGGCCGAGAGCAGGACGTTCGCCATCAGCGCGCCCCTTGCTTTGCGCGTTTGCCGCGCTGCCTGAGGCCGATCAGGCCGCCCGGCGCGTAGAGAATGATAACAATCAGCACAACGCCGAGAATGAGCTGCCAGGCATTCGCCAAGTGAGCTGCCGCATAGAAACGGACGGCCTCGAACACGGCTGCACCTGCAAAGGCGCCGAACGCATGCGCACCACCGCCGAGAATCGCGATGAACACGAACTCCCCCGACTTGGTCCAGAAGCCGAATTCAGGGGTCGCGATCTGCTGGATGATCGCCACCAGCGCGCCGCCGATACCGCCGAGAAAAGCAGAGAAGACGTAGCCGATAAGGAGCACGCGGCGTGCTGAGGTTCCCAGATATTCGAGCCGCGTCTCGTTCGACTTGATGGCCCGCAACATGTGCCCGAGCGGACTGTCGAGATAACGCTGAACGCCGAGGAATGCTGCAACCGCGGTGAGCAGGCTGACGTAAAGGATGACATATTGGAAGATCTCTGGCGTAAAGGACATTCCCAGCAACGCCGGACGCGCCACGCGAATGCCGTCGGCACCATTGGTATAGCGGAACATCTTCTCAAGCAGCGACCACAACACCATCGAGAAGGCAAGGTTGAGCATCCCGAAAAAGATCTCGCGGTAGCGCACCACGAAGAGACCGACGATCAGGCCGAAAATGGTGGACGACGTGGCGCCGAGCAGAAGATAGAGCAGGATGTCGCCGTCACCGACGTACTTGCCCCAAAACGCCGCGGCGTAGGCTCCACACGCAAAAAACATCGCGTGTCCGAACGACACCTGTCCGGCCTGCAAGAGCAGGATTATTCCGAGCACGACGATGCTTTTGGCGAGGATCAACGCGAACAATGTGGCCCAGCTCGGAACAAACAGTGGCGCGACGGCGGCTGCCAGGAAGAACAGGACGGCGGCGAGCGTAATCGGCTGAAAACGGCGGCCTCCCATCAGATTTTCCTCAACTGGGTGACGCCAAACAGGCCGAACGGCCGCACCAGGAGCACCAGCACCATGATCAGGTAAGGCACCAGAACCTCGAACTCGGGCTGGATGTAGATGATGAAAGCGCGTGCCAGCCCGATCATGAGCGCGGTGACGGCAGCGCCCTCGATCTGGCCGAGGCCGGCTGTGGCGGCAACGGCGAAGGAAAGCACGATCATGTCGGCACCCATGCCGGGCACGAGCGAGGTGGTCGGTAACGCAAGCGCCCCGCCAAGCGCCGCCAGGCTCGCCCCGATCATGAACGTGACCAGGTAAACGCGCCTGGCGTCGATTCCAATCGCGGTAGCCGCCTCACGATCTTCGGTGACGGCCAGAATCACGGCGCCCGCAAGGCTGTGACGCAGAAAATAACGCAAGCCGATCAGGGTCAGCACGGCCACGCACGGCAACAGCACGACCTGGTAGGATGTGTAGGTGACGCCGAACACGGAGATGTTGGGGAGAAGCTTCAACGGCTCGGCCGCGAAGATCGGCTGAACGCCCCAGATCAGGCGCTGCAGATTGTCCATGATCATGAAAACCGCAAAGGTGATCAGAAGCTGCAGCACATCGTCACGGCCGTAGACCGGGCGCAGCAGGAAGCGCTCGATCAGCCCGCCGCAGACTACGCCGATGACGATGGACGCAGCCAGCAGTGCAGGATAGGTGAGCCATGGCGACAGCGGCGCGACCGCGAGGCTGAAGGTGGCGGCAAGATACGCTCCGAAGGCGTAGAAGGAGCCATGCGCCACGTTCACCACGCGCAGCACTCCAAAAATCAGGCTGAGCCCGACCGACACCAAAAACACCAGCGCGGCGTAGCTGATCCCGTCGAGGACCGCGAGGATAGCGAGAGTCGAGTTCATCGGAAGCCTTGCAAGGTCCGTCCCCCGGAAAGGAATCCGAAGGGACGGCGACAGCTAGTGCGGTGGATTTGACATTCGCTTAGTATCGCCGCGAGTCCTCATAGCGAATGTCAAATCCAAAACCGCTACTCAAAACCTATATATGCCAGTGTCCCTTTGGTTCTGACATTCGTAAGAACGCCCGCCGCGGCATGATACGAATGTCAGAACCGGGACACTAGCTCACTGCTTGTAGGTCGGCACGTCCATCTTGACGAACTCGGGCTTGAGGGTCTTGAGCCACTCGACCGAACGCATGCCCGGCGGCGTCGTGATGATCTTGGGATCGAACACCATCATGTTGTCGAGCACCTTGAAGTCATAGCCGGGCATCGACTTGGTCACGCCGACAAGCTGGGCTTCCAGACCCTGGTTGTCCTCCAGCCGCAGCGTAACGGGCCTGCCGAATCCAGTCGCGAACTGATCACCGGCAACCGCATCCACCACCTGCTCATGCGTCGGCCACTTGCCGCCGTTGGCCTTGATGGCCTTGTCGTAGGCCGTCTGCAGCGCCGCGAACGCCTGGGCCATGTGATAAACGGGATAGATCGGCCACGACCCGGTCTTTGCCTTGAACGCCTCATTGAACGACTTGAAGGCCGGATCGTTTTTCTTCTCCGGATGCAGGAACCAGTGATCGCCCCGGGCACCGATGATCAGGCCCTCCGGCAGATCCTTGCCCAGGCGCTGGATCGATGATTCTCCGATGGCGAGCACGAAGGCGGATTGTTGCAACAGCCCGCGCTGGCCGGCCTGGCGGACCAGCGTGTCGAGATCGCCGCCCCAGCTCGTGGTCAGCACCACGTCGGGACGAAGCGCCATCAGGCGCGAAATCTCGGTCGAGTAATCGGGAGAGCCGAATTTGGGGAAGAGTTCGGCCACCACCTGCACGTCGGGTTTCATGACCTTCAGCGCTGTCGAAAAGATCTCCCAGCTTTCGCGGCCCCAGGCATAGTCCTGATTGACGACGGCAATGGTCTTGAAGTCCGGCTTGGTCTTGAGGAGATAGATGAGAACGGCGAGCATCTCCGGCGTGGCGTTGGCCTGCGTGCGAAAATTGTAACGGTACTTCTTTGCCTCGAGGATCGAAGCGGCGCCGCAATCCCACATGAAGTTCATGACCTTCAGATCTTCGGCGACCGGCACGAGCTGGTTGCAGCTGCCTGACGAGATAGAGGCAAATGTCGCATCCACCTTCTCGTCCTGCACCATGCGGCGGTAATTCGAAACGAGCGCCTCGCCACCCGCACCTTCATCCACGAAGGACAGTTTTATCGGCACACCGCCAATCCCGCCCTTTTTGTTGATGTCCTCCGCAATCATCTCGGCTGCGGCCTTTCCGGGCACACCAAAGACAGATGCCGGTCCCGACAGGAAGGTGGTGATGCCGATCTTGATTTCGGCGGGCTTGCCCTGCGCATACACGGGGCCGGCAAGCGCGACCAGTGCAAAGCCGGCGGCGAAGGCAGTCTTTAGCAATCGCATTGAAATCCTCCCTGCTTTTTCAAATTCTGCATGCGGCCTTCATCGGCCGTCCGGGTGATGAACCAGCCAAAGCCGATCCGCCCTGCAGGCTCTTTCTGTTCCGTCATTATGAGGCGCGCTGCGGCGAAGTAAATGGACTGCTTTCGGAACCCTTTGTCGCCTCTACAGCTCAGGCTATGAGCCCGACCACAAGCGCCAAACCGCTGAGATAGGTGAGCAGTGCACCGAGAAAGCGGGCGGGGTTCGGCTTCTCCAACGATTTGCCCCACAACAGCCCCGCCACCAGCAGGTACCTCGCGGCGGTCGCGACCACAATCGTCACCTCTATCCAGACTGGCGCCGGTCGCACCGCGAACCAGAGAAACAAGAGGCCCAGAAAGGGCGCGTATTCGGCCGTGTTGCCATGGGCGCGGACGGCTCGATAAAGCGGGTGGATGGGGCTGGCCTCGTGCCCAATGTTCTGCGCATAGCGTTGCCTGAGGATGGAAACGTAAAGTCCCAGCCCGAACAACAGCACACCGAGCAAGGCCGTGCAGATGATGGGGGTGCTCACTGATCCCTCCCTTGAACGACTTCGGATCACCGCTGCGTGCAGACGGCCGAAAAGAGCCAATCATGCACGCTGAACTCACCAACCGTGAATTCCGCCTCCCCAGAGAGGGAATTCACTTTCGCCGTAACCACAAGCGGGGCAACCGAACCAGCCTGCCAAGTGATTCCATCAGGTGGTGCGTCAACAGCGCGCGAGCCGGCCGTCATCACGCCGATCCTGCCGAACAAGTCACGCATAGGTCACGCACAACTCGTGCATCACTCCGCTCGGGCGGCAAATGGGGCAATCAGGACCGCACCACCGCCCGCAGCGGTTCCGTTCCCGACATCGCAAATCCCTCATACCCCTTCGCCGCGACGTCGTCGCAGATCCGGCGATAGACGCCGACGCCGCCAATATAGGGCATGAAGATCCGCGGCTTGCCCGGAATATTGGCGCCCATGTACCAGGAGTTGGCCTGCGGATAGAGCGTCATGTGCGCGACTTCATTGACATGCGCGACCCAGCCCTCTTCGGCGCCTTTGGTTGCTTCCACCAGGTCGAGGCCACGCTGGCGCATCCAGTCCATGCAGCCGGCGATCCAGTCGACATGCTGCTCGATCGAGACGATCATGTTGGAAAGCACCGAGGGGCTGCCCGGTCCCGTGATGATGAAGAGATTGGGGAAACCCGCACAAGTCAGGCCGAGATAGGTTTTGGGGCCCTCGGCCCATTTCCCTTTCAAGGTCTGTCCGCCGCGGCCGCGAATGTCGATCCTCGCCACCGAACCGGTCATCGCATCGAATCCAGTCGCCAGCACCAGCGCGTCGACCTCGTAATCCTTGCCGCCCGCTCGCACGGCATTAGGCAGAATCTCCTCGACGCCGTCGGTCCTGATATCGACCAGCGTCACGTTGGGGCGATTGAAGGTTGCGTAATAATCGGTATCGACACAGATGCGCTTGGAGCCGATCGGGTGATTGTCCGGCTGCAGGAGTTTTGCGGTCCGTGGGTCCTCGACGATTTCGGCGATCTTTGCGCGGACGAAAGCCGCAGCCGTGTCGTTGGCGGCCTTGTCGAGGATCAGGTTGTTATAGGCGAGCATGAAGGTCAGGCCGCCCTTGGCCCAGCGCTGCTCATACCTGGCGCGCCGCGCGTTGTCGCCATCGTCGAGCGCGCCGCGGTCGGGCATGTCGGCATAGATGCCGTTACGAGATTCCTCGCGCGCAAAACGCCTGATTTCCGGATAGTTCTTTCGAAACGTCTCGCGCTCTTCGGCCGTCAGCGCGCTGTTGTGCGCAGGAATGGAAAAATTCGGCGTGCGCTGGAACACAAAAACGTGGCGAGCCTGCTGGGCGATCACAGGTATGGATTGAATCGCAGACGACCCGGTGCCAACGACGGCGACGCGCTTGTCGGCGAAATCGACCGCCTCGTGCGGCCAGTGGCCGGTGTGATAGACCTCGCCTGCAAAATCCTGCAAGCCCCTGATATCGGGCAGGCGCGCATTCGACAGACACCCGGTGGCAAGCACGACGAATTTCGCCGTCACGGTCCTGCCGCCGGATGTCGTGACCTGCCACTCATTCGCATCCTCGTCGAAAACCGCGCGATCGACGCAGGTATTGAGCTGAATGTCCTTGCGCAGATCGAACCGCTCGGCGACGTGGCGAGCATATCTGAGAATTTCGGCCTGCGGCGCGTAGCGCTCGCTCCAGTCCCACTCCTGCTGCAATTCGTCGGAAAAGGAATAGGAGTACTGCATGCTCTCGACGTCGCAACGCGCGCCAGGATAGCGATTCCAGTACCAGGTGCCGCCGACGTCCCCGCCCTGCTCGTAGACGCGCACTTTAAGTCCGAGCCCGCGCAACCGGAAGAGCATGTACATCCCGGCAAATCCGGCGCCGACCACGACGACGTCGCAGGAATCATTCTCCGCGAGATCGCCCTCGACCGACGTGAGTGGCAACGCCGACATTTTTTTTCGCTCCCGGAGTTTCATTCTTGCGAGCCAGCATTCCCCTGCTCGCGCGAAAGCGCAAGAGCAAATCGGGCGCATGGCCGCACGCATAATTTGTTGCTGATGGCTTCTTCCTGACGGCGAGGAGCGCGTCTTCGCGCTCAAAACCACGAGACGACGATGTCATCCTCCTCGGGAGGAGGTCATCCATTTGACTGCAGTTGGCAAGGATGCCCCTAATGCGCTAGCGTTTGCCGAGAACAAGCCTCAAAGGCGGACAGGGAATGGAAACACGATGAAATCGCCGGTTTGCGACATGCTGGGCGTCGAATTTCCGCTGTTCGCCTTCAGCCATTGCCGCGACGTGGTCGCAGCCGTGAGCCGCGCCGGAGGTTTTGGGGTTTTGGGCGCTACCGGGCACACGCCGGAAACGATCGAGCAGGAGCTGAAATGGATCGACGATCACGTCGAGGGCAAGCCTTACGGGCTCGACGTGCTGATCCCCGAAAACACCTCCACCTCAGGCGAAAAGGATGTCACCTGGAAGAGTCTGGAGACGCGGATTTCACCTGAACACCGCGCCTTTACCCGCAATCTTCTGAAGAAGCACGGCGTCGAACTCACCACCAGGCCCGTTCCCGACAACCAGCCGCAGCCCTTCGATGCGAAGCGGGCGATGGAGGTTCTCGAAGCTTCATTCCGTCATCCGATCCGCCTGATCGCGAACGCGCTGGGCGTGCCGCCGAAGGCGATGATCGAGATGGGAAAAAGGCACGGCGTACCGGTTGCCGCACTCGTCGGCGCCAAGGAACATGCGCTGCGCCAGGTCGCCGCCGGCGTCGACATACTCGTGGTGCAGGGCACCGAAGCCGGCGGCCATTGCGGCGAAGTCTCGACCATGGTGCTGGTGCCCGAGGTGATCAAGGCGATCAAAAACATCCGCGAGGTGCCTGTGCTGGCCGCGGGCGGCATCATGACCGGACGGCAGATGGCGGCGTGCATGGCAATGGGCGCTGCCGGGGTGTGGACCGGCTCGGTGTGGCTTGCAACGGTCGAATCCGAGGCCAGCGAAATCTTTCGCGAAAAGATGATCGCCGCCTCTTCGCGTGACGCTGTCCGCTCCAAAAGCCGCACCGGAAAACCGGCACGGCAGTTGCGCTCGGTCTGGACCGACGCCTGGGACCGCGATCCGACAAGTCCAGGTGCGCTGCCGATGCCGCTGCAGAGCATCATCAGCCGCGATGCCTTCAACTCGATCGATCGGTCGGCTGCTGCGGGCAACACGAGGGCGCACGAACTGGTCAGCTATTTCGTCGGCCAGGGTGTCGGCCTGATCGACAGCGTGAAGTCAGCGGGCGCGGTGGTGCAGGAATTCAAGGAAGATTTTGCTTCCGCCCTGCAGCACTTGAACGCGCTGGTGGAGGGGTAGAAGGCCCAACCCGTCATTGCGAGGAGCGTGAGCTCCCGAAGCAATCCAGATCGCCGCAGCAAGATTCTGGATGGCTTCGCTTCGCTCGCAATGACAGCTTGTTCAACTTTTTAGGAATCAAGAAGAAATGCCGAAAAACCAATCCTTCAGCCAGGAAGACCGCATTCCCGTCATCGTCGGTGCCGGTGAAATCGTCGATCGCCCAAAGGAAATTGCAAAAGGACTCGAACCGCTCGCCCTGCTGGTGGAGGCGCTCAAACGCGCGGAAGCGGACTCTGGCGCCAAGTTGCTCGGCGAAATCGATTCCCTCGACATCGTCAATTTCCTGAGCTGGCGCTATCGCGATCCGGAGAGGCAGCTCGCCGCGCGTCTTTCCATCAATCCGAAGCACAATTATTACGGGCCGGTCGGCGGCGAGAGTCCGATGCGCTACCTGCATGAAGCGGCGCAACGCATCGCTCGCGGCGAATGCAGCGTCGCGGCGGTCTGCGGCGCCGAGGCGCAGAGCAGTGCGACGAGGGCCGAACGCGCCGGCCTCACACTGCCATGGACGCCGTTCGCCCATGACGTCGAAGAGCCCAAGCGCAATGCCGCCTTCCAGAAGCCGATGGCCGTGAAACTCGGCGTGTTCCGTCCGGTGAGCGTTTACCCGTTTTACGAGATGGCCACCTCGGCGCATTGGGGCCAGACACCGCGGGAAGCCATGGCGGAATCCGGCGCGCTGTGGTCGGCTTTTTCGCTGGCCGCATCGCACAATCCCAATTCGTGGCTGAAACGACACTTCGCGCCTGACGAAATCACGACGCCGACATCCGACAACCGGCTGATCGCCTGGCCTTACACCAAGCTCATGGTGGCCAATCCCATGGTCAATATGGGCGGAGCCGTATTGATAACCAGCCTTGCAAAGGCTCGCTCCGCGGGCATCGATGAAGATCGAATAGTCCATGTCTGGGGCGGCGCATCGGCGGAAGAGCCGCGCGATTATCTGGAACGCGACCAGTTCGTCGAGAGCCACGCACAAAATGCCGTGCTTGAGGCCGCAATGGAGTTCGGCGGCGGCGATGGCAATGCTTTTGACGCGATCGAGCTCTATAGCTGCTTTCCCTGCGTGCCGAAAATGGCGCGGCGAACGCTTAAGCTCGGCGCCGACGTGCAGCCGACCGTGACCGGCGGCCTCACTTTCTTTGGCGCGCCGCTCAACACCTATATGACGCACGCGGCTTGCGCGATGGTGCGGAGACTTCGCGCCGGCGCCAAGCTCGGTCTGCTCTATGGCCAGGGTGGTTTTGTCACTAAACATCACGCGCTGGTGCTGTCGCCAACGCCACCACCTGAACCGCTCGCGCAAGAAACGAGCGTGCAAGCCGAGGCGGAGCGCCGTCGCGGCCAGGTGCCGGAATTCGTGACCGAGGCCAGCGGCAAGGGAAAGGTCGAAAGCTTCACCGTGCTCTACGGCCGCAACAACGAAGTCGAGCACGGCGTGGTGATGCTGCGCACGCCTGAGAACCGGCGCGCGCTAGCGCGCGTGCCGACTCACGACCGCGAAAGCCTGGCGCATCTGTTGAACCTGGACCGCACGGCGATCGGCTCATCCGGCGATATCGCCCGTGCTGATGACGGGGTGCTGGAGTGGCGGGTTGCGTAAATCTGGGGTTCCCTCACCCGCGCTTGCGGGGAGCGCGGGTTGTGCTCAACGCATCAGCTTGAGTGCGTCGGAAAAGAATTGCGGCCCGCCGAAATTGCCCGATTTGAGCGCAAGCAGCATTTCGCCGTCCTTGACGCCGACTGCGCGCAAAACCGGTACGCCTGCGGCGATTTCCGCGCCCACCAGAAAACCGGGAATGCCCAAGCGATCCACAACCGCGCCTGAAGTTTCGCCGCCTGCGACCACCAGGCGTCGCACTCCCGACCGCACCAGACCTTCAGCGAGGTCGGCCATCGCCTGCTCGATGGCGTGTCCGGCTGCATCGCGGCCGTGACGTGCCTGCACGGCTGCAACCTGGTCCGGCGCCGAACTGCTCGCGATCAGGATCGGGCCGTCGCTGAGCCTCACCTTCGCCCAGGCCAGCGCACGGCTTGCTTCGTCCCCGCCTGCAACCACTCGCTCGGGATCGAGGTGCAGCACCGGCATCACCTTTTCCGCGTTGGCGATTTGTTGAAGCGTCGCCTGCGAACAGCTTCCTGCAAGGCACGCCGACGGCCCGCCGACGGCCGCATCGGAAACCGCGCTCGACACGCCTTCTTTTACCTTGTGTGACGTGACGAGTGCGCGGGCAACGCCAAGTCCAAATCCGGATGCACCGACGGACAGGCGATGGTCCAGCGCGACATTGCCGATCGTCTCCAGATCGCGGTCAAAGACGGCATCGATGATGGCCGCACCAAAACCCTGGCCGGAGAGATCAGAAAGGCGCGCGCGCACGGCCTCCGCTCCGCGCGTCACGGTCGCAAGGTCGACCAGACCGATCCTGATCTTGCTCTGGCGCGCCAGCACCCGCACGAGATTGGAATCGTGCATCGGATTAAGCGGATGGTCCTTGAGCGGGCTCTCGTTCAGCGGCACCGAACCCACGAACAGATTGCCCTGATAGACCGTGCGGCCGGTCTCGGGAAAGGCCGGCGTCACCAGCACTATTCTGTCATCGGAGTCGTGGCGCAATGCGTCCATCACCGGTCCGATATTGCCGGCGTCAGTGGAATCGAAGGTCGAGCAGATCTTGAACAGCACGTGGCCGGCGCCTCGCCCGCGCAGCCATTTGTCGGCGGCGCGCGAGCGCGAAACCGCAAGGTCCGCTTCGATCGAACGGCTTTTCAGCGAGACCACGACCGCGTCGACCTCAGGAAGTTTCAGTTCGTCCGCGGGAACGCCGATCGTCTGCACCGTGCGCAGGCCGCAGCGGGTCAGCGTATTGGCGAGATCGGATGCGCCGGTGTAATCGTCGGCGATACAGCCCAGTGCCAGCGTCACGTTTTTCCCCTCCTGGGCTCACGAACCAACATATGGCTTGAACCAGCCGAGGCCGTCGGTGGTCTTGCCCTGCGGGTTGTATTCGCAGCCGACAAAGCCGCCATAGCCGAGCCGATCGAGCTCGGCGAAGATAAAGGGATAGTTCAGCTCCTCGCCGTCCGGTTCGTGACGCGAGGGAATGCTGGCGATCTGGATGTGGCCGATCATCGGCATCATCTCGCGCAGGTGCATGGTGACGTCGCCATGAATGATCTGGCAATGATAGATATCGAATTGCAGCTTCAGGTTCGGAATTTTCAATTCGTTGATCAGGTCGCGTGCGAACAGGAAATCGTTGAGAAAATAGCCTGGCACGTTGCGCGGATTGATCGGCTCGATCACCACGTCGAGCCCGTGAGGCGCGAAGAATTCGCTGGCCCAGGCTAGCGACTTGTAAAACGCCTCGACCGCCCTTGTATCCTTGCGGTTGGCAATTCCCGCCATCAGGTGCACGCGCTTGACGCCGGTCGCCTTCACATAAGGCGATGCCGTTTGCAGACTTTGCTTGAGGTCGTCAAACCGCTCAGGCAGCGCGGCAAAGCCCTTTTCGCCGGCATCCCAGTTGCCCGGTGGCAGGTTGAACAGCGCCTGCGTCAGGCCATTGGCGCGCAGGCGCTTGCCGATCTCTTCGGGGGGAAACGCATAGGGAAACAGGAATTCGACTGCCGTAAAGCCCGCTTTCGCCGCTGCCTCAAAACGGTCGAGAAACGGCACCTCGTTGAACATCATGGTGAGGTTGGCGGCAAAACGGGGCATGGACGTTCTCTACATTTTTCGGAAACAGCTATGTTGGCTCGCCTGGCAATTTCGTGCCGGTGACACGGGCATAGATCCGTGCCACCGAGGCATCGTCGTCGCGCCCCATGCCGGCGGCAGCCGTCATCAGGAACATCTGGAGCGCGGCGGCGGCGACCGGCACCGGGAATCTCGCATTGCGCGCCATGTCCTGAATGATCCCCAGATCCTTGACAAAAATTTCCACTGCGCTGCGCGGTGCGTAATCGCCGTCGAGCACGTGCGGCATACGGTTTTCGAACATCCAGGAATTGCCGGCGGAGGCCGTGATCACGTCGTAGACCTTGCGGATATCGAGCCCCTGCCTGGCTGCAAAGGCGATGGCCTCGGACGCGGCCGCAATATGAACGCCCGCCAGCAGCTGGTTGATCATCTTGAACGCGGCGCCTTGCCCCGCGGCATCGCCGAGCTCATAGAGCTTGGCCGCCATCGCATCGAGCGCGGGGCGTGCCTTGGCGAAGGCGGTGGGACTTCCCGAGGCGAGGATCGTCAGTTCGCCTTGCGCAGCGCGCTGGGCGCCGCCGGAAATCGGTGCGTCGAGATAGTGCCTCCCTGTCGCCTCCAGCTGTTTGGCAAGGCGCCGGGCGACGTCAGGGTCCATGGTCGCAGACGAGATGAACACGGCGTCTTTGGCGAGCGTTTCGGCGACGCCATTTTTGCCGAACAGGATGGTTTCGGTCTGCGCGGCGTTGACGACGACACTGACGACGATGTCGGCTTCCCGAGCGGCTTCCGCCGGCGTCTTCGCCCCCTTGCCGCCTTCGGACACGAAACGCCCGACCGCGTCAGCCGAGACGTCGCAACCAGTCACCTCGAAACCGGCGCGCTTGAGCGAGGTCGCCATGCCGAAGCCCATCGAGCCGAGCCCAATGACGGCGATGCGGGGTTTTTTTGGCGCGGACTGAGACATGCGGGCTTTCCTTGAGGTTCCTCTTGAACCGTCGTCTGCGGTGCTTGGCATCCTGCGTATCACGGCTTGGCCGCGCTGCCAAAGCGTGAGACAAGGCAGAAGGATTACCGCCATGAGCGAGACCAAAATCCGCGAGGAAATCTGCCGGCTCGGCCGCTCGCTGTTCGAGCGCGGGTTGACGCCGGGCTCATCGGGCAACATTTCCGCAAGACTCGACGACGGCGGCTGGCTGGTGACGCCGACCAATGCCTCGCTCGGTTTCCTCGACCCGGCGCGGCTGTCGCGGCTGGACGCCGCCGGAAGGCTTCTGTCCGGCGACGCCCCGACCAAGGAGGTGCCGCTGCATACCGCGCTGTACCAGACCCGCACGGCGGCGCGCGCCGTGGTGCACCTGCACTCGACGCACTCGGTGGCGCTCTCGATGCTCCCGGAAATCGACCCGCGCGCGGCGTTGCCGCCGATGACCGCCTATTACCTGATGAAATGCGGCGCAACCGCGCTTGTGCCTTACTACAGGCCGGGCGATCCGGCGGTCGCAGACGCGATCAAGGGCTTGGCAGGAGAATATTCATCCGTGCTGCTCGCCAATCACGGCCCGGTGGTTTCCGGCGATACGCTGGAAGCCGCGGTTTTCGCGATCGAGGAACTGGAAGAGACGGCAAGGCTCTATCTTTTGCTCCGCGGCCTCAACCCGCGCTACCTGACGCCTGCGCAGGTGGCGGATCTGGCGAAGGTGTTTGGGCTGGAATTGCCGGAAACTTAGCCTGGGCGAAATTTGGCTAAGCGCCGCCATTTATCCACGGCGTCATTGCGAGGAGCGTCAGCTCCGAAGCAATCCAGTCCTGTCATTTCGAAGTATCCTGGATTGCTTCGCTTCGCTCGCAACGACGGCTCACAGCCCCAGATACGCCTTCCGCACGTCGGGATTGTCCCTGATCTCCGCCGAGGTGCCCTGCATCTGCAAGCGGCCTGTCTGCAGAATGTAGGCGCGGTCGGCGATATCAAGGCATTCGGCAATGCGCTGCTCGACGATCAGGACCGTCATCCCGGCGTCGCGGATCCGCTTTACGGATTGGAAGATCTCATCGACCAGCTTGGGCATGATGCCTTGCGAGGGCTCGTCCAGCATCAACAGACGCGGCCTCGTCATCAGGGCGCGTCCGATTGCAAGCATCTGCTGCTCGCCGCCCGAGAGCGTTTCGGCGCGCTGGTCCAGCCGCTCCGACAACCGCGGGAACAGCTTGAACACCAGCGATTGCGGTTCGTCGCGATTGCTTTCGCTGCGGTACAGGTAACTGCCGAGCCTTAAGTTGTCCCGCACCGAAAGCCGCGGAAACAGCCGGCGGTTTTCCGGCACGTAAGCGATGCCGCGCGCGGTGATCAGATGCTGCGCCAGCCCGTCGATGCGCGTTCCGTCGAACGTGATGCTACCCGAGCGCGGCCGTTCCGCGCCGGCAATGGTCTTCAACAGCGTCGACTTGCCTGCGCCGTTGGCGCCGGCAACGCAGACAATCTCGCCCTTCTCGACCTCGATCGAGACCGAAGAGATCGCCACCAGGCCGTGATAGGCGGTGGTGACTTCATGCACCGACAGCATGACGATCCCCAAGATAGGCGCTGATGACTTTCGGGTCGCGAACGACGTCGGCAGGCTTGCCTTCGACCAGCACCTTGCCGAGATCGAGCACGATGGCGCGATCGACCAGTGGCATCACGATCTCCATGACGTGCTCGACCATCAATACCGTCACGCCGGTGGAGCGCACCTTGCGTACCAGTTCGACGCCTCTTTGTGCCTCGATCGGGGTCAGCCCGGTGAGCACCTCGTCGAGCAACAACAGCTTCGGTTCGGTGGCGAGCGCGCGGGCGACCTCGAGCCGGCGCTTTTCGGACGGGATCAGCTGGCTCGCGGGCACGTCGGCGCGAGCCGCAAGGCCGCAGAATTCCAGCACCTCGTACGCCTTGGCCCGCGCCTGGCGCATCACCGTGGTGCGGATCAACGCGCCGACGATGACGTTGTCGATCACTGTCATGGTCTCGAAACTTTTTACGACCTGAAAAGTCCGTGCGATGCCGCGCTCGCAGCGCTCCGCGGCCGGCAGGGCGGTGACATCCTCGCCGTCGAAGATGATCGAGCCTTGTGTCGGCGGCAGCACGCCCGCGATCAAATTGAACAGGGTCGACTTGCCGGCGCCGTTGGGACCGATCAGCCCGACGATTTCGCAGCCTTGGACGGAAATCGACACATCGCTGTTGGCGATCAGACCGCCGAAGCGCTGCCAGACGCCTCTGGTTTCGAGCAGCGCAGTCATCGCACCGCCTCCTTGCGCCGGCGCGAGAACAGTCCGACCAGCCCTTCGGGGCGCGCCAGCGAGATCAGCACGATCAGCGTGCCGTAGACGATCAGGTCGACCCCGCGACCGGAGCCTCCAATGAAGGATCGTGTCAACTCGGTGAGTGGAATGAGGATGATGGCGCCCAGCACCGGTCCCCACAAGGTGCCGATGCCGCCCAGCACGGCCGGTAGCGCCATCAGAAGCGAGAACTGAAAGCCCATGACGCTCTCGGGATCAATATAGGAGACGAACTGCGCGTAGAAGCTGCCGCCGACTGCGGTGAGAAACGCCGAAACCGCTGCCGCGCCCATCTTGGAGTTGAACACCACCACGCCAAGGCTTTCGGCGGCATCCGGATTGTCCTTCACGGCGCGCCACCAGTATCCCCACTTGGAATCCTCAAGCCACCACGTCACGAACCAGGCGATGCAGGCCAGCACGAGCGCAAAATAAAAGTATGGCAGCTTGCTGCGCGTGAACTGGAATTTGAGCCAGCTGTCGCCGCGCACGGGGATGTCGATGCCGAGCGCCGCACCCGCCCATTCCCAGTTCTGGAACAACAGCAGCGCGGTCTCGGCGATGACGATGGTGGCGATGACGAAATAATGGCCGCGCAGGCGGAAGCAGGGATAGCCGAGCGCAAGCGCGATCGCCGCCGAGATCAAGCCGCCGCCGAGCATGCCGAACCAGGGCAGCACGCCGAACTTGGTGAACAGAAGCGCGGTGGTGTAGGCGCCAAGGCCGAAATAAAGCGCGTGTCCCAGCGAGATTTGCCCGCAATAACCGGACAGGATGTTCCAGCTCTGCGACAGTGCCGCATACATCAAGGTCAGCACCATGATGTTCTGGACGTAGACGTCTTTTACGAACAACGGCACCAGCGCCGCGATCACGGCAAAGCAGGCGGCGATGATCAGGTCGCGGCGGCGGCGCTGGGCGAAGGCCGTATCCATCAGAGCGACCCGAACAGGCCGCGCGGCCTAACGAAGACGACCAGGAGATAAACCGCGTAGATGCCGACCGATTTCAGCGAAGGCGGCAGGATCAACGCGGTGGTTGCCTCGACGAGACCGACGAGAAGCCCACCGGCAAAGGCGCCGAACACGCTGCCAAAGCCGCCGAGGGCCACGGTGACATAGGCAATAAGCGCAAAGGAGGCGCCGACGTCGGGATAGATGTAGAAGAAAATCGCCATGATCGCGCCGGCCAACCCGACGAGCGCGGCGCCCAGACCCCAGCCGAGCGCAAACACCCGGTTCTTGTCGATGCCGACCAGCGCCACCGCGCCGGCATCTTCGCGGGTTGCCTCAAGGGCGCGGCCGAAATCGGTGCGGTTGATGAAGAACCATAGCGCACCAAAGGCTGCGATCGCAACCAGCGCACCGAACAATTGCGGGACGGGCAGGAAGATTCCGCCAATCGAGAGGGTTTTGCCGCCGAGCCATGAATGCGTGATGCTGCGATAGTCGGGCGTGAAGAAGAACTGCGCCAGCCCGCGCATGACGATGGCAAGCCCGAAGGTCGAGAAGATCTGCACCATGCCGGCATTGGCCTTCGCCCGCATCGCAAAGCGCACGACCAGAAGATAGACCACCGCCCCGAACACGAACAAGGCCGCCGCAACCAGCGGGGCGGAAAGCAGGGGATCGACGGCGAAGAACGCGAACAGGAAGAACGTCGCATACATTGCGATCATGAGAAATTCGCCATGAGCGAAGTTCACGACATCCATGAGGCCGAAGATCAGCGCCAGCCCCACGGCGATCAGGCCGTAGAGCAGCCCCATCAGGAGGCCGCTGGCGAGACTTTGGATGATGGTCTCCGCTGTCATCCCGGCCCCTCCTCGTCCTGTCGCCTATTTCATTGGCCAGACGGCTTCGGCGACGGCGGCCTGCGGCGGGAAG
>Ga0306926_10002936_pt1 | contig 17520 bp, 12 predicted proteins | sample flu12Cox44000178_FD_203759 | JGI IMG/M metagenome (GOLD analysis project Ga0306926, IMG submission 203759) | Lab enrichment of tropical soil microbial communities from Luquillo Experimental Forest, Puerto Rico - flux8day.12C.oxic.44.000.178 (v2)... | ecosystem: Environmental > Terrestrial >... | reverse complement strand
TGCGGGCCTGCTGCCTTCCTATCTTCGCTTCGTGCGCGGGGTGATCGACAGCGAGGACATGCCGCTCAACATCTCGCGCGAGATGCTGCAAAACAACCCGCACGTGGAGCATATCAGGAAGGCGGTGACCGGACGCGTCATCACGGAGCTGCAGAACCTTGCAGACAAGGAGGCCGAGCCGTTCGCCAAGGTGTGGGAGGCGTTCGGCAGGGTGCTCAAGGAAGGCATCTACGACGACCACGAGCGGCGCGCGGCATTGCTCGCGCTCTGCTGCTTCGCCACCACGAAGGGCGGCGAGCTGCGCACGCTCAAGCAGTACGTCGCCGATCTGCGGCCCAACCAGACCGAGATCTATTATCTCGTCGGCGAGAGCGCCGAGCAGGTCAAGGCCAATCCAAAGCTCGAAGCCGCGCGCGCGCGCGGGCTCGAAGTTCTGATCCTCACCGATCCCGTCGATGCGCTCTGGACGTCGATGCCGCAGGATTACGAGGGCAAGCCGCTCAAATCACTGAGCCAGGGCGAGGTCGATTTCAGCCTGGTTCCGATGCTGGACGAGGCTGCAAAGCCGCAAGCCGAAACCAAACCGGAGGGCATCGATGAAGCGGCGGTGATCGCGGCCGTTAAAGCGGCGCTCGGCCAGCGCGTCTCGGACGTGCGTGCCTCGCAGCGGCTCACCGATAGTCCTGCCTGCCTGGTCGCCGGCGCCGGCTTCGACCGCGAGCTCTCGCGCCTGCTCGCCCGGCAGAACCGCAGTGCCGGTCCCAAGCCGGTCCTAGAGCTCAACATGCGCCACCCCATCGTGTTGGCGGTTGGGCGCGCCAAGACCAACGCGCACGAGGACGAGGTTAATGACCTCTCCGCGCTGCTGTTCGAGCAGGCCAAGATCCTCGACGGCGAGGTGCCCGATGATCCGGCCGCATTCGCAACGCGCGTGAACCGCCTAGTCATGCGCGGGCTCACCACGTCGGGCGCCGCAGGCTGAAGGGTTTCAACGTGCCTACTCGATCACCTCGTCGGCGCGGGCGAGCAGGGTCGGAGAGAGATCAACGCCGAGCGCCTTTGCCGTCTTAAGATTGATCGCCAGATGAAAGCGTGACACCTGCACGATCGGCAGCTCCGCTGGCTTGCGGCCTTTCGCGACCTGATCGACGACGTTGGCGACGTCGCCGAACACGCCGGCCAGATCGACGCCGTAGCTCATCAGACCTCCTGCCTGTGCGAGCTCGCGGAAGGCGCTGACCGAAGGAATGCGTCGATCCAGCAACAGGCGCTCGATGCTTTCGCGGTCGCGCAGGAATATCGGTCCTGCCGGGATTGCGACCGGCTCGCCCGGCGCGTCGGCCATCTGCGCAAGCGCCGCGGCATAGTTCGGCGGCTGCCCCGTGACCTCGATGCGGCGTGGCTCAAAGCCCAAGGCAGGGGCGGCGTTCGCCGCCGCCTCGGCCTGGTCGCGCGAGGCCGCGTCCCAGACCAGGCCGAGCTTGCGCGCGGCCGGCAACGCCGCACGCAACAGCTCGATGCGCTTTGCGGCAAGCTCCAGCGCGTGGACGAACATACCGGTGATGTTGCCGCCCGGCCGCGCCATGCTCGCCACATAGCCGCGCGCCACCGGATCGAAGTCGATAGCCAGGACCACGATCGGCAGATCGCCGGCGATCGCGCGGGCGGCGCGCAACGCGGGCTCGTTGCCGACCGCCATCACGATGTCAGGCTTGCGTGCGGCGAGCTCGCGAAAGCTCGCCTCGTAGTCGTCGATGCTTGGCGTGCGGACGTATTCGAAGCTGAAGTTGCGTCCTTCCTGATAGCCGAGCTCCGCCATCCGCTTGAGGAAGGCAATATAGATCGGGGCGTCACGCCCCTGCGCACCGACAACACCGACGCGGAGCATCTTGCCCGACGGCGACTGCGCGGATACGGCGAACGGCCAAGCTATGGCGCCCCCGAAGAGGGCAATGAGCTCACGGCGTCTCATGGCAAATCGCCGGCCGGGATCGAACTGTCCGAGCGAGGACGATAGCACGGCCGGAACCTGCCTGTATGCGGCAAATCGCAGGCTTGAGCCGCGAGGCCCTGATTGTCGGATAAGATTAGCGGCCGTCCATGGCTGCAAGCTTGGACGGGTCGCGCATGCCCCAGGTCATTCGCCGCAGTACGTCGTTGCCCTTGAAAATGTGGTGGCGCAGCGCCCCTCCAATGTGGATGAGGACCACGGCAGCCAGCAGGTAGGCAAGCCACTTGTGCGAGCCTTCGATCCACTGCCGCATGGGCCGTTCGACGCTGGTCACCAACGGCGGAACTTCGATGCCGAAAATGTCCCTGGTCATAGGGACGCGAAAGGTGGTCGCGACCAGCCAGCCGGTCAGCGAGACAATGAGCATCAGCACGTAAAGCGCAATGTGGCCGGTATGCGCCGCCGCGCGCTCCCACGGCTTGAGGCCGGACGGCAGCTCCGGGACCGGGTTGAACCACCGCCACAGCAGCCGCAGCACGAGCAGCGCGAGCAAGTCGTAGCCGAGCGCGGCATGGCCTGCATAGTTGGCGAGCCGCTCCGGCCGGGGTGTCATGTGCGTCATCCACCAGCCATGGCCGAGCAGCAAGAAGATGATGGCGGCGCCGACCCAGTGCAGGGTCTTGGCTGGCCAGCCCCAGCGGGTCGTCGAATTGAATGTCATCGAACGATCAAATCACGACGGTGTTGATCGTGCGAGCCTCGATTTCCTGCCGCAGATGCGCGTACAGGCGCGGGTTGCGGGCGGAGAGGATCTGCAGGGCGGCGAGCACGGCATTGTCCGGCTCCAGCACCGTCATGACCGGGACCTTGCTCGGCGCCCGCAGCGAGGACCATACGTCCTCGGGAAACTCCTTGGCGCTGGCCGGCACCGTGATGACGGGAATGGTCGTCATGGCGGAAAGGGTCGGACCCGCGCCATTGGATCTCCCGATAAAGGCAATCACCACCGAGTCCGGCACCTCCTGGGTCATGCGCTGGAGTGTGGCTGCCGCGGCCACCGGCTCCTTGTGCACGGAGCAGGTTACCATTGTCATCATCTCGGCAAGCTCGCCCAGTGCGCGCGAGAACGGCTCGGCGGTGTCGCTTTCCGATCCGCGCCAGAGAATGATGCGCTGGCGCGGCAGCCGGAAACGGCCGGTCACCTCGGCGACGCGGCGGTATTTGGCCGCAACGTCGTCGAGCGCGCCGCCGTCGCGATAGACCTGCTTGTCGATGTAGAAACCGTCCTGCAGCACCCGCCAGGAATCGTTATCGATGACGTCGGCCAGCAGCAGCCGCCCGCCGCGGTCGAAGCCGAATTCCACCTTCAGGTCGACGAGCGTGCCGCCTTCGAGCTGCCAAGCCTTCTCCAAGACGAGAAACGCATGGCGCGCGATGCGCCCCATCTCCGGCAGGACTTTCCATTCTTCGTCGCGGCCGAAGACCTCGTGTTCATTCAGGACGAGAAACGGCTCCTGTCCCTGCATCGGCTTTGCCGGATGGAACAACCGGATCTGCGAGGCCTCGCGTGCGTACAGCAGAAGCGGGTCGTCGCAGACGAGCGGCTTTCCCTTCCAGGTCCGATCCTTGGTCTTGAGGAAGAGTTCGCCGATCAGATGCGGGAAAAGTTGGCCCCTCCGAAGATGCGGGTTGCGCTTGAGATAGGAGCCGTGCGCCTCGCGCCGCACCACCACCTCGTAGGGCAGCATGGTGCAGCCTGGCGCAATGAACGAATCAGCGCTGTCCTGCTCCTCGAAGGCGACCGGCAGCCCGCACGCCTTGAGCAGCCGGAACACATTGCAGGTGGTCTCGTTGGCGAGCCTGCCCTTCTGCGGGATGATGTCGTGCTTGGCACCGTCGCCGGCGGTGATGTCGTCCTTGGACAGGATGGTGACGAGATCGGGACTGCCGGGGACCTGATGAATTTTCTTCGTCTTGCCTTCCGCGACAAGCGTACCGAGCGGATATCTCGTGGCAATGCCCTGCGTTTGGACGTCCACTGGTGGTTCCTGTTGTTGCTGCTGCATCAGTGGCCCTCTCGCAGCCATTAAGGTCGCAACGATTGCCCATTCCCGCAAGGGTCGTAAGCCCGCAAACCTGTGGATGCATGCGCGCGGGGTGCGCGATGAGGAGGAAGCACTACGCGCGCCGCGCCGAGGGCAGCCACGGCACCCCAGCCAGTCGGGCGGCTTCGAAATTTTCGATTGCGTCGCGCAATTCCAGGGTCACGTCGATATCGTCGAGCCCGCGCAACAGCCGCTCCTTGCGTAACGGGCTGATGTCGAAGGGCCATCGGGTCCCATCCGGACCAAGCAGCGTCTGCTGCGGAAGGTCGATGGTCATCTCGGCACTCGGGCGCTGCCGCAGCTGCTCCTGGATGGTGTGAATGGCCGGCTCGGCGAGGATGATCACAGGAATCCCGTTCTGAAGGCAGTTCACCTGGAAGATCTCGCCGAAGCTGGGACCGACCAGCGCCCGCAGGCCAAAATCCATGACCGCGAATGCAGCCCCCTCCCGCGAGGAGCCGCATCCGAAGTCGGCAGCGGTGACGAGGATCTTCGCATCGCGATAGGCGGGCATGTTGAGCACGAATTCCGGACGGGGATGTCCGCCGTCGTCGTAGCGCAGGTCGTGCAGGAAGGCGGCGGAATAATCGTGGCCTGGTCGCCGATGGCGCCGCATGAAACGGCCGGGAAGTATCATTCCGGTATCGACTTTGGCAATTTCCAATGGAGCAGCGACCGCGGTCAGGACTGTGAACGAAAGCATAAAGTCCTCTCATCGAAGCGACATTCGGGGCTGGGCATCAATTAACCAACAGCCGGCGCACGTCGGTGATGTGTCCGGTGACGGCGGCAGCGGCTACCATTAAGGGGCTCATGATGTGCGTGCGGGCCCCGCGGCCTTGACGACCTTCAAAGTTCCGGTTGGTGGTCGAGGCACAGCGTTCGCCCGCTGCGACAATCTCGCCGTTCGAGCCGTTGCACATGGAGCACCCCGACTCGCGCCATTCCAGCCCGGCGGCCCGGAAGATGCGATCAAGCCCTTCGGCTTCCGCCTGCCGCTTTGTCGCGCTCGACCCGGGGGAGACGATCCCGGGGACTGTCGAGCGTCGCCCTTTGAGCACCAAGGCCGCGGCGCGAAGGTCCTCGATGCGGCTGTTCGTGCAGGAGCCGATAAAGACGCGGTCAATCGGAATCTGTTCCAGCGGCGTCGCCGCCTTGAGCGCCATATAGTCCAGCGCCCGCTCGATGTGCCTGCGGCGCTCGCCGTCACCCATGTTCGCGGGGTCGGGGATGCAGCCATCCACCGGCGCGCAATCCTCGGGGCTCGTTCCCCAGCTTACCATGGGGGCGAGGCGGCCGGCCTCGAAGCATAGCTCGCGATCGAAGACCGCCTCCGGATCGGTCGGCAGCGTCCGCCACCAGGCAAGCGCACGCGGCCAGTCCGCTCCCTTCGGCGCGTTCGGCCGGCTGGCCAGATAGTGATAGGTCGTATCGTCGGGGCCGATCATGCCGATGCGCGCACCGGCCTCGATCGACATGTTGCAGATGGTAAGGCGCGCCTCCATCGACATGGCGCGCACCGTGGACCCCGCGTACTCGACGGCAAAGCCGGTCGCGCCGCCAACGCCGATCTCATTGATGATGGAGAGGATCACGTCTTTTGCCGTGACTGCTCCAGGCAGAGCGCCCTCGACACAGATCCGCATCCGCTTCGGTTTCTTCATCCAGACGGTCTGGGTTGCAAGCACATGCCGCAGCTGGTTGCCGCCGCCGATCGGGATTGCAAGCGCCGCGCAGGCGCCGTTGGTGGCCGTATGCGAGTCGTTGCAGGTGATCAGCATGCCCGGCTGCGCGAGCCCCAGCTCTGGTGCGATGACATGTGCAATGCCCTGATCGGGATGATGCCAGCCGATATGCGGCAGCGCGAATTCGGTTGCGTTCTCGTCGAGCATCTCGACAACGCGCCTGATCTCGGCATTGAGGATGGCCGCTGGACCAAGCGACCGGTTGGTGGTGGGCAGGTAATGGTCGGTGACGGCAAGATGCTGATGCGGGCGGCGGACGCTGCGTGCCTCCATCCGAAGCTGATCGAACGCGAGGAAGGACTGACCTTCGTTGATCAGGTTGAAGTCGACATAAAGCAGGTCCTCGCCTTGCGGCGATGTCACGATGGCATGATCGGACCACAGCTTGTCGAGCAGCGTGCGCCGGGGCTCGCTCATTGGATCATCCCGAGCTCCTTCAGGATGCCCCGGTTCTCGTCGTAGTCCGCCTGCATCCATTGAACGGTCTCGGGATATCGGATGGGCTCGAGCACCCAGAAATTACGATCGAGATCGAGCTTGAAATCGGCATCGGCAATCACGCGATCGAGCGCGTCGGTCCAGAATTTCAACTGCTCGGGCGCAAGGCCGTTCGGCACCAGCACCGTGTAGGGATTGGCGGCAATCACGTCGAGCCCCTGCTCGCGCAGGGTGGGATAGCGCGCCAACGCGCCGGCAATGCGCGCAGGCGAGGCAATGGCCAGCATCTGCAGCCTTCCCGCCGCAATCAGCGGCATGGCGCTCCCGATGCTGGTGATGCCGATGTCGACATGCCCACCCGCAACCTGCGCGGCGACATCGGATCCGGAATTGTAGACCACGGTCACGATCTCGCTCGCGCCCGCGCCGGCCGCCTTGGCGACCTTGACTGCCGAGACATGAAGCGGCGTACCGAGGCCGACCGGAAATGCGAAGGTCACCGACCGCGGGTCGGTGCGCAGGCGGTCGCGGACATCGAGCATGCTCCTGAGCGGAGAATCGGCCCGCGTGAAATAGCATTGATACGCATCGAAAAGTTTCATCAGCGGCGTCACCTGCCTGTGCAGGCTCGATCCGGTGCGAGCGATCGCGTTGATGAAGCTGCCCGAGGCAAGGCCGATCGCATGCGCGTCGCCCTTCTTGCCTGCGAGATAGCTGATCGCGATGGTCTGCGTGGCGCCGGGCCGGTTGAGCACCGTCATCGATTCGACGAGGTGCTCCCTCGACAACGCATGCTGGATGGCTCTTGCAATGCGGTCATTCTCGCCGCCTGCGCCCGCACCGACGACGAATTCGACATTTGCCTCGGGCTTCCATGCGGGCTCGGCATGCTGCGCCTGCGCATGGGCGGCGGCATTCGCCAGCACCACGATTGCGGTAGCCACTGCTGCGGCTCGCGTGCTCGTCATTGCTCCCCCGCAGTGCGGCGGTTGCCCGGTGCCTGCCGCGGGCCAGCGCAATTTAGCAGCATAGAAGGCCCATATGAATTGCGTTCCGCCGCTGCCGGCGTAGAATGCCGACACTATCGCTGCGGGAGAGATCGGCTTTTCGCCGACGCCGAAGGAGCAACCGCCCCGGAAACTCTCAGGCACACGGACCAGGCGATAGACGAGAAGACTCTGGAAAGTGGCGCTGCTTGCGCCCGCCGACGGGATAACGTTCTCAGGCAAACAGACAGAGGGGGCACCCGGGAAGATCCGGCCAGTGGCTGGATCGCAAGGTGCTCCAATGTCCTCGCAACCGCAGCCAGCCGTCACCCCGCAACTCAAGCGCACGCCGCTGCATCGTCTGCACGCCGAGCTTGGCGCGCGCTTCGTGCCGTTCGCGGGCTACGAGATGCCGCTCAGCTTCCCCGCCGGCATTCTCAAGGAGCACCTGCACACCCGCGTGGCCGCGGGCCTGTTCGACGTCTCGCACATGGGCCAGCTCGCGATTTTTCCACGCGCGCGCGATATGGCGGATGCGGCGCGCGGGCTGGAAAGCCTCAGCCCCGCCGATGTGCTCGACCTTCCGACAGGCCGGCAGCGCTACGCGCTGCTCACCAATGCGGCGGGCGGCATTCTTGACGACCTGATGATCGCGCGGCTTGCCGAGCGCTTCATGCTTGTGGTCAATGCGAGCCGCAAGGAGGTTGACGAGGCGCACCTGCGCGCGGCCATTGCCGAGCATTGCAGCGTCGAGCGGCTGGACGATCGTGCGCTCCTGGCGCTGCAGGGTCCGCTCGCAGAGGCGGTGCTGGCGCGCCTGTCACCCGAGGTCGCCGCCATGCGTTTCATGGAAGTCCGCACCCTTTCCCTACTGGGGGTCGAGTGCCTGGTCACGCGCTCGGGCTATACCGGCGAGGACGGGTTTGAGATCAGCGTTCCTGAATCGCACGCCGAGCCGCTCGCCCGCACGCTCTTGTCCGACGACAACGTTGCGCCGGTCGGGCTCGGCGCCCGCGACAGCCTGCGGCTGGAAGCCGGCCTGTGCCTCTATGGTGCCGACCTCGACACGCAAACCACGCCGGTCGAAGCGAACCTGGAATGGGCGATTGCGAAAGCGCGCCGCGCCGGCGGGGCGCGCGCAGGCGGTTTCCCCGGCGCCGATGTGATCGACAGCCAGCTTGCCCAGGGCGCATCGCGGCGGCGCGTCGGCCTGCGTTCGCGGGAACGAACCCCGGTGCGTGGCGGCAGTCCGTTGTTTGAGGGCGCGGGGAGCGAGACACCGCTCGGGCAGGTGACATCCGGCGGCTTCGGTCCGAGCGTGAACGGGCCGGTCGCCATGGGCTATGTCGCGCAACGCGCGGCAAACCCCGGCAGGGTGCTGTTCGCCGATGTCCGCGGCAGGCGCGTTCCCGTCGAGGTGACGGCGCTGCCCTTCGTCCAGCAGCGCTACAAGCGCCGGCAATGATCTCCGAGCAGGGAAGCGACACATGCTGAAATTCACCAGCGATCACGAGTGGCTGCGCATTGACGGTGACACGGCGACCATTGGCATCACCGCCTATGCGCAGGAGCAGCTCGGCGATCTCGTCTTCGTGGAGCTGCCGCAGCCCGGCAGAAAGCTCGAGCGGGGCGCGGCAGCGGCAGTGGTGGAATCGGTCAAAGCTGCCTCCGATGTCTATTCTCCGATCAGCGGCGAGGTCGTCGAGGTGAATGAAGGCGTTGTGGGCGAGCCCGGGGTGGTGAACGCCGATCCCATGGGTAAGGGGTGGCTGTTCAAGCTCCGGGTCGCCGATCGCTCCGAGATCGAGACGCTCATGGACGAGACCGCCTATCGTGCGCTGACCGGCTGATGCCGTCGGCTGCCGATCCACACGACGTAAAGGTTGCCGCATGACCTCACGTTCCACGCTGCTCAAGGCACTCGCGCAGAACGCGTTTGCCGCTCGCCACATCGGTCCGTCATCGGCGGACATCGGCAGCATGCTGGAGACGATCGGCGCCGCGAGCATGGACGAGTTGATCGAGCAGACTCTGCGCGAAACGATCCGGCAGAGTGCGCGGCTTGATCTCGGCCCTGCTTTGTCCGAGGCCGAGGCGCTGGAGAAAGTGCGCTCGGTCGCGTGCAGCAACGAGGTAATGACCTCGCTGATCGGGCAGGGCTATTACGGCACCATCCTGCCAGCGGTGATCAGGCGCAACATCCTGGAGAACCCGGCCTGGTATACGGCCTACACCCCTTATCAGTCGGAGATCAGCCAGGGGCGGCTCGAGGCTCTACTGAACTTTCAGACCATGATCGCCGATCTCACCGCGCTCGAGATCGCCAACGCCTCGCTGCTTGACGAGGCAACCGCCGCCGCTGAGGCGATGTCGATGGCGCGGCGCATCTCGCGGGTACAGGCGGCAGCCTTTTTCGTCGATGGCGATTGCCTTCCGCAAACCGTCGCCGTGCTGCGCACGCGGGCGGAGCCGCTCGGCTGGGAGATCGTGGTCGGCGATCCGCTCACCGACCTCGATCCGGGCGCGGTGTTCGGAGCGCTGTTCCAATATCCCGGCAGCGGCGGCGAGATCCGCGACTACCGAGCGGCGATGGCGGCCGTGCATGCGGCCGGCGCGCTTGCGGTCATGGCGGCCGATCCGCTGGCGCTCGCCCTGCTTACGCCGCCGGGCGAGCTCGGCGCCGACATTGCGGTGGGCTCGACGCAGCGCTTCGGCGTGCCCATGGGCTACGGCGGCCCGCACGCGGCCTATATCTCAACGCGCGCGGCGCACCAGCGCGCGTTGCCGGGCCGCATTGTCGGGGTCTCGGTCGATGCGCGCGGGCGCGCCGCCTATCGGCTTGCGCTGCAGACCCGCGAGCAGCACATCCGGCGCGAGAAGGCGACCTCCAACATCTGCACCGCGCAGGTGCTGCTCGCCGTCATCGCTTCCATGTATGCGGTCTATCACGGACCCGAGGGGCTCGCGCGCATCGCCCGCAATGTGCATCGCAGTGCCGCGGTGCTGGCGCACGGGCTCGCCGCGCTGGGCTGGCGTATTGCGTCGAAGCATTTCTTCGACACCGTCACTGTCGAGACCGGCGGCCCGACGGAGGAAATCCGGCGCCGGGCAGTTGAGAACAGGATCAATCTGCGCGTGACCGGCGATCGCATTGCAATGAGCTGCGATGAGACGACCACGCCCGAGATTGTCGAGGCGGTGTGGCGGTCGTTCGGATCAGCGGTCGGCTCGCACGCCGAGATTTCATATCCGGCTCTCTCGAGCGAGACTCCCGATGCCGTGCCGGCTTCGCTGACGCGCGCGAGCGCTTTCCTCACCCACCCGGTCTTCCATCGCCATCGCAGCGAGACCGAGATGCTGCGCTACATGCGGCGCCTCGCCGACCGCGATCTCGCGCTTGACCGCAGCATGATTCCGCTCGGCTCCTGCACCATGAAGCTCAATGCCACGACCGAGATGATGCCGCTGACCTGGCCGGAATTCGCCGACATTCACCCCTTTGCGCCGGCCGATCAGGCGCGAGGCTATGCGGAGATGATCGCCGACCTTGAGGCCAAGCTGTGCGCGATTACGGGGTTCGATGCCGTATCGCTTGAACCCAATTCCGGAGCGCAGGGCGAATATGCAGGCTTGCTCGCCATTCGCGCCTGCCACCGCAGCCGCGGCGAGTCGCAGCGCAACGTCTGCCTCATCCCGTCCTCCGCCCATGGCACCAACCCCGCTTCCGCCCACATGGCGGGGATGACGGTGGTGGTGGTCGATTGCGATCGGGAGGGCAATGTCGATCTCCCGGATTTGCGCGCCAAGGCCGAAAAGAATGCCGAGCGCCTCGCCGCGCTCATGATCACCTATCCCTCGACGCACGGGGTATTCGAGCCGGAGATCCGCTTGATTTGCGATATCGTGCATGCCTGCGGCGCCCAGGTCTATCTCGACGGCGCCAACCTCAACGCGCAAGTCGGGCTCGCGCGGCCTGCCGACTACGGTGCCGATGTCAGCCATATCAACCTGCACAAGACATTCTGCATCCCGCACGGCGGGGGCGGGCCGGGAATGGGGCCGATCTGCGTAAAGGCGCATCTGGCGCCCTTCCTTCCTGGCCGCGCTGGGGGCGCGGTTGCGGCGGCGCCCTACGGCTCGGCGTCGATCCTCACCATCTCCTGGATCTATATCCTGCTCATGGCCGGCGAAGGCCTCACGGCGGCGACCGAGGCGGCGATCCTCAGCGCCAACTACATCGCCGGGCGTCTCAAAGAGCACTATCCGCTCCTGTTCAAGGGCTGCAACGGACGCATCGCGCACGAATGCATTCTCGACACGCGCCCGCTCAAGGAGGCGGCCGGCGTCACCGTCGAGGACATTGCCAAGCGGCTCATCGACTATGGCTTTCATGCTCCGACCATGAGCTTTCCGGTTCCCGGCACGCTGATGGTTGAGCCGACGGAATCGGAATCGAAGGCCGAGCTTGACCGCTTTTGCGATGCCATGATCGCGATCCGCGAGGAGGTTCGTGCGATCGAGGAGGGGCGTTTGCCGCGCGACAATAATCCGCTGAAGCATGCCCCGCATACGGCGTCCGACCTCGCCGCCGAGAAATGGGAGCGCCCCTATCCCCGCTCGCAGGCCTGCTTTCCCCTCAAAACATTGCAAGCAGACAAATATTGGTCGCCGGTCAACCGCGTCGACAATGTCTACGGCGACCGCAATCTCCTGTGCTCCTGCCCGCCACTCGAGGAGCTGCGCGAGGCGGCGGAGTGAATATTCCGCGACGGCCGCCAAGCGAATATGTCCGCAGCTGGCGGAAGCTGACATAAGCGCGAAAACGGCGGATTCTCGTTTTGACCCATCTCGGACCTCGGCCGTCCGAGTTTGCTGTGATGCACAACGCGGCATTCCCCTAGTATGGTAAGAGCAAACCTCGGATTGAGGACAGCACATGAGGCGGCGCGAATTTCTCGGTGCACTCGGCGCGGCGGCAGCGTGGCCGCTCGCGGCGCGCGCACAGCAGCAGACGCGGCGCGTCGGCGTGCTCATGAATACGGCTGCTGACGATGCGGAAGGCCAGGCACGCCTCATTGCATTCGTACAAGGCCTGCAGCAATTAGGGTGGACCAACAGCCAGAACATGCGCATCGAAATTCGCTGGGGTGCTGGCGAGGCCGAACTCTTTCGCAGATACGCAGGCGAACTTGTTACCTTTAAGCCGGATGTGATCCTAGCGGGTTCGGGGGCGGCAATGCCGGCATTATTGGCGGCAACGCACACCATACCGATCGTGTTCACGCAGACTGCCGATCCGGTCGGTGCTGGATTTGTTGCGAGCCTAGCTCACCCGGGCGGCAATGCCACCGGATTTACCCAGATTGAATTCAGCATGAGCGGGAAGTGGCTGGAACTGCTCAAGCAGATCGCGCCCGGTACGAAGCGTGCGGCAGTCATTCGTGATGCCAGCGATCCGAGTGGGATGGGTCAGTGGGGAGCAATTCATGCCCTGGCGCCATCACTGGGCGTCGAAGTGAGCCCGATCAATGCGCGGGACGAGGACGATATGGAGCGCGCTATCACGGCTTTTGCGCAGGCCTTGAACGGAGGGCTTGTGGTGACGGCGGCCGCACCAACCTTAGTTCATCGCGACAAGATCATATCGCTCGCTGCTCAGCACAGCCTGCCTGCGATCTACCCGTTCCGCTACCATGTCACCAGCGGCGGCCTGATTTCCTATGGGACTGATACGATTGACCCTTACCGACGCGCCGCCTCTTACGTCGATCGCATTCTCAAAGGTGAGAGGCCGACCGACCTGCCGGTGCAGGCGCCGACCAAGTACGAGTTGGTGATCAACCTCAAGACTGCGAAGGCGCTCGGCTTGGAAGTGCCAGCCACGTTGCTTGCCCGTGCCGATGAACTCATCGAATAAACGGGCCATTGCTGCATCTGCTCACGTCCAGTTATGGCACAGACCCGAAGTGCCCGGGAGCTCTCGTTACGTCCGCACCTGATTGAACTGCCGACGCACTCAGAGGGCCGGGAGTCCTTGCCCGTGATCTTTAGTGCAAAAGGCGAGGGCGGCACTCAACCTTATCGCTCGGCCATCTCATCCCTCATCTGCCGACTGGTTGCTTGCGCCCTGCGAGGTTTGACCCTCGTTCCCGCTCTGTTTAGAGCGGGCAGACAGTAATCAGTCACCAATTCCACGAGGCGGTCGCAGCGGTCTTCCGTGGAAGAAAAGGGGTGGAAAAAATGAGCCGGGGCGTGGCGTCGCGACCCTGCGGACGCCGGATCCGGCAGCAACCACCTGCTCACTCCTACCCTCTGAAATCGGCTCGATGATGGCGCGCTCGCTTCTGATCGCTGCGATCGTCCGGCTGTCAAGATTATAGACGTCACGGCGCATCTGCAGCTTCCCATCATCGTCCACAAACGCGGTTTGATACGTGAGATGAACCCAGATCTGCGCCGGTTGCAGCTGAATGTCCTGCTCCACCCTGCCGAACATGCTTGTGACCTTCTCCGCCGTCCAGTGGTCGTCCGGGCGCGCAATGTTGAAAAGAACCTCGGCGTATTTTGCCGGATCCTGCACGCGCATACAGCCGTGGCTCTCCGTGCGAAGGTCTTGGCCGAACATGTATTTGTCCGGGGTATCATGCTGGTAAACGAGGAACCGATTCGGGAAGTTGAAGCGGATACGCCCAAGTGCGTTCCCGGGGCCTGGCGGCTGCGTGATCTGTACCTCGCCACCACTATAGCTGACGCGCAGGCCCATGCGCGCGAGCACCGTCGGATCCTGCGCCAGCGCCGGCAGATATTCATTATGCACAATCGATGGCGGTACGTTCCAGGTCGGATTGATGGTGATGGATTTCATCGTTTCGCTGAGCAGTGGCGTCGGCATGCTGGGCTTGCCGATCACGATGCGCGTGGCCCACACCTGCGCGCCGTTATGCATCACCTTGAGCGTGAAATCGGGCTCATTGACGAGTACATGCGCGTTACCGAGATCACGCGGAAGCCAGCGCCAGCGCTCCATGTTCGCGATGATGGTTTCGATCTGCCTGCTGCGGCTATAGCTGAGCACCGGTCCTTCAGCGATCTCGCTCCCTGCGCCGCCTGTTTTGCCCCGCAACTCCGCGAGTGCCGTCCTCAGCTTTCGATAGGGCTCCTGCTGCGGGCTGAACTCGTCGAGAGCCTTACCGGGATCCGCAGCAGCCGAGATTCGGCTGAGGACATCGGAAGGCTCCGGCGGAGCCTGCGGCAGCTGGATGTTGCGGCTGACGAAGTGATAGGGAAAACGGCCGGCCTGCAGATGGCGGGCAAAGGTCAGTACAGTCTGAGTGAGCTTGACATCGGCTTCAGCCAGTGCTTGCGGGCCGAGGCCGGCGAAGTTGGGCAAGTTGTAATCCCTGAGCTCGAGCCCGTCGGTATCGGCATTCGTTATGCGTGCGATGATCGATTTGGCCCGAGCGTTCTCTACGCCCTTGTCCAGCCAAAAAGCTCCAAGATTGCGTTTCTGATAAAATGCTTCGATGGCCTCGCGGTCCTTCGTACTGGCAAATATTCTGCGTGACTTCTCTGCCAGGAGATCTCGAATCTTCTCGGCGATCACGCGATCGGCGGGATCGGCCAAAGCCAGTGGGCCAGGGACCGCGCTCTGCTCAGTTGCACTCGCTGGGCCCGTGGTTGTGAGAGCGGTCGCCGAGGACGCTTCACTCGTAACGGCTGTGGGAGTCGAAGATGTTTCCGTTGAAGCCTGCCCGGCATGCGACACTCCCGTCGGGACTGCGGCTATGTTCCTGCCTGGCGCGAAGGCCTGGAGCAGGATTGCAAGAATCAGAGCACAAGCCGCACCTGACAGTATGTAATTGCGACGGGGGCCACTAATCACCTCCTCTGCGAGCACGAGCAGCTTCGGCGACAAGACGGAGTGAAGGGCCTCCGCGATCTTGCGGGTGTTGACCATATTGTACTTGGTCGATTTCTCGACTGGAGAATCGGCCGATTTGGGCGCCCCGGCACATGCAGACGAGCGAAGCGTTACGGTCGTTTGTGCCCATGCATGTCGAGCAGCGACTAGCACTCTCTTCACCAGCACGGATGCTGAAAAGGTGCCATAGCGAAGGGTCCGGACCATGCACGTCCAGCCGTTCCGGGATACAACAACCGTTTTGTGCATCAGAGGTGTGACTAGCGGTAATGTTGTCGAGGCAAGCTGCATTCGTTCAGTTAGAAACGACCCGATACTGTGGGCAAAGAGAAGTCGTCGTTCGGTGCGCCCGCAATTCGGGCACTTGAACGTGTGCAGTTCGCGCGCCTTTACGATTGCCTGGTATGTCACTACTTCCACAGATCGCATTTCTGTACCGCAAGGCAAACAGCGCATCACATTCACCTCAGCAATCACGACGCGACTCAGCTCACAACTAATAATCCTCAGTCACCAGTTAGGCGTCGAGATGGCATATAGTGCAGGTAACTCGTTACTGATAATCTGCTGCGCTGCATGAGTCTGGTTGTGCGGCGCGCCCGCTCCCGGCGTCGAATCGCCGTAAGATGATATTGGTTAGAAGACGATCGAGTATTGGTACTTAGGTAGGTCGCGGAGACTTGGTAAGCCGCGAAGCCGTCACATTACGCGTGCCCAATAAAAGTTGCAGTATGAAATGGGGAACCAAGGGGGACTTCAAACATGAGTATCTTTGCGCGTAAGGCAAGTGAACCCGACGAGAAGGTCGCGGCTGATGTGAAAGGGAAAATCGGCGAATTGGTGAATTCCGACATTGCAGAGCCGCAGCGCCAACCTGTGAATGATGAAGAGATGGTGGTCAGCGATCTCGGTTTCCTGCTGCAGCGTGTGTCAGGGAATTCGATGCAAGAGATCGATTGGATCATCAACGACCTCACAGTGTTGCGCGAATGGCTGCAACACGAGGGCGACCGTATCGCGAACGAGGTCGTTTCATACGCGAGCTTGAGCCACGCGGCTATCCAGTCGACTGAGGCTATCTCGGCAAGGCTGACCAAAATGGACAGAAAATCCTGACCCCCCCCCACCGTGCGTGCCATCTCTCTGGTCGGCTGGCGATTGCGCTCGCTCATCATCATCCTGGCGTTGGCGGGCGGGGCTGTGCGTGCAGACGGTCTCGACGAGGGCAAGTCTGGAGCGGAACTGTTCAAGACCATCTGCGCGGACTGCCATCGCAGTCTTCGCGGCCTCGCCAAAGGATAGATTCAACTGGACGCTGTCCAACTTCCTGCAGCAGCACTACACGAGCAGCTCCGCCTCGGCACAGGCACTCACCGCTTATCTGCAGGCGGTCGATGCCCGCGCGCCAGTCGATGCCTGCTACCCGCAATTAGCACATCGGAGCCGTCACTACGTCCGCCGGCGCCGGCGCCGGTGCCGGCGCATTAGGCAGTGAAGAATTCCCGTACAGCATTACTCCGAGCCCGAAGGCGAGCGCCTGTACATATGGTTGGCGTGAGTTTCTCTGGAATGCAAATAACAACTCCCACCTCGCCTGGGGGACTTACACAGGGGTAGGCTGCCCCCGAGGGGACGGCATGTACATCCAGAGAATTATCTACCTGCCTCGCCGTCAATCGACGATTTTTGCCTTGGACCTCCGGCCTTTCGCTCGATCGAACAAACAATAGATGGCTGCTGAGTGTCTTATGGTAGTTGCGCGTTTCTCTGATAAAATGAAGCGAGGCTGTAAATGGCTGTCACTCATTTACAGCCTCTCGCCGATGAAATACCGGAAAGTGACAGCTCAGCTATGACATAGGCTAGGTCCTAGCCTACCCGCTCAAGCACTCAGGGTAACCCTGGAAATGACCATTTCGGACACCTTACTGATTGACAGAATCTCTTCGATTGAGATGATTCGTGAGCAGAGCGCAGCAGTGAATCTATAACTTGCGGACCTGTTGTGAGACGTTGAAGCTAATCCACGCTTTCTCTGGCAAAAAAGTCCAAACCGATCGGCGACCCCCGTTCAACGGAAGCTCGGCAACACATCTCTGGCGCGGGCGAGCGCGTGGTTTTTTTCGAGAGGCGGCGGCGCGAGCGACCGGGGTTCGCCATGTTTATTTTCCGTTGAGAAGAAAATGCGACTGACGCTTCATACCGATTATGCTCTGCGCACCCTGATTCACGCCGCGATCGCGGACGGCAAGCTGATAACGATCAGCGATATTGCGGAAAGCTTCGTCATCTCAAAGCAGCATTTGATGAAGGTCGTGAGCCATCTCAGTCAGAAGGGCTATCTCGATACCGTGCGCGGTCGTGGGGGTGGCAT
>Ga0306926_10002933_pt1 | contig 17524 bp, 21 predicted proteins | sample flu12Cox44000178_FD_203759 | JGI IMG/M metagenome (GOLD analysis project Ga0306926, IMG submission 203759) | Lab enrichment of tropical soil microbial communities from Luquillo Experimental Forest, Puerto Rico - flux8day.12C.oxic.44.000.178 (v2)... | ecosystem: Environmental > Terrestrial >... | reverse complement strand
TTCAAAATCGGTACGGCTGGTGGTTTCTCCCGCGTCAGTCACCATAATAATGACACGGCGGCGCTCACTCGGTCGTTTCTCGAGCGTTTTCGAGCTCAGCAGAATGGCATCGTAAATCGAGGTGCCTGCCCCGTCGGCGATCTTGCGCACCGCGGACTGCAGCGTGGCGACATCCGGAGAATAGGAGACCAGCTGCACCACATTTTCGTCGAAGGCAAAGACGGAAAGGCGGTCGTCGGGACGCAAAACTTGCCGGATAAAATGCGCGGCGGCTTCGCGCTCGAAGGTAATCTCCTTGTGAGCACTCATACTGGAGTCGATCATCAGGGCGATGTCAAGCGGCAGCTTGGTTTCGGTCTCAAACACGTCGATTTTCTGCTCGACGCCCTCCTCAAAAACTTGAAACGCGTCGATCGGCAGGTTGGGAGCAGGCCGGTTGTGCTCATCAAGAACGCTGACCAGCACATTGACGAGGTTCACGTTTACCTTGACCGTGCCACGCGGCGACTCGGTACTCTTTTCCTTTGGCGTGGACTCCGCTGGTTTTCCCTGTTGCTGGGATCCGGCCGGTTGCGCCCAGGGAGGACGGTCGGGCTTGTCTTGAGCAAGGAAAGCAACCGGAAAAGTGAAGAGAAGAAGCGCGCTCGCGAATGTTCGATTCACCTGGAGCATGTGCTCGATAAGATGCCGCCTATGGGTTCGCGGGTGGTGCGGGGGGCAACTCGCCGTCCGCCCAGACCGCACCATCCTCAAGGTACTCCTTTTTCCAGATGGGTACGGTACGTTTGAGGGTATCGATCGCGAAACGGCAAGCTTCGAAAGCCGCGGCCCGGTGGGGAGCACTCACGGCGATAAAGACGCTGGTTTCGCCGATTTCGAGGCGTCCCAAGCGATGCAGGATGGCCATGCGGTGTATGGAGAATTTCTGGTGAACCTGCGCACCGATCTCGCGCATTTTACCCAAGGCCATCGGTTCGTAAGCCTCGTACACCAGGTACAGCGCGCGGCGGCCATGCGATTCGTTGCGAACGAAGCCATCGAACGTGACAATCGCGCCATTTTGGCCTCCGCGGACGTGCTGAACCGCGAGAGACGGATCGATCGGCGTATGGAACAGCTCGAACCAGTCGGCTTCGGCGGTGGGGCGCATGCGGAGTCGGGGTCAGCCTCCACTCACGGGCGGCAAAAACGCAATGTCGTCGCCTGGGCACAGGCGCGTGTCCCATGTGGCGAATTCCTGATTTCGTGAGGCCACGAGAGACGGGCGAAACGCTGCCAGCTGGGGGTAACGGCCGGAATAGACATCGAATACATCGGACAGGGTCGCGCCAGCCGACAGTTCAACCGATTCTTCGTCGAGGCCGGTGAGTTCGCGAAGGCGCCCGAAAAAGAGCACCTTTACAGTAATTTTGGAAGCGACGGTAGACACCCGAAAATTGTAACCTGAGGCAGGGCGTCCTACTAGCCCGGAGCTCGCCATGACAGGCGAACAGATCGCGCCATGAAGATTCTGATGACAGGTTCGACCGGCCTGTTAGGCACAGCACTCCGGCAGGAATTGAAGCGCGGCGGGCACAACGTGTGCCGGCTGGTGCGGTCGGACACGAACGTCGAAGCGCTGCGAGGTTCGGATGGATTCGACGTGAAATGGGACCCGGTCACGGGAGATCTGGAAGGAGCCGGGGAGGGCGCCGACGCAGTCGTGAATCTAGCCGGGGCATCCATCGTCCATGGCCGCTGGACAGCCAGGCAAAAGCAACTTCTGAAAACGAGCCGCGTGGATACCACGCGAGCCCTGGTGACGGCGTTGAGCCAAATGGCGCTCCGGCCGCGCATCCTGATTTCGGCGTCCGCGGTTGGGTATTACGGGAGCCGCGGAGACGAAGTCCTAAGGGAGGACAGTCCCGCCGGAAATGATTTTTTGAGCCAATTGTCGATAGAGTGGGAAGCGGAAGCGTTGAAAGCCGAAGTGCTCGGGATACGCGTGGTGCTAGCTCGTTTTGGCGTAGTTCTCGCGAAAGAGGGAGGCGCGCTGCCAACGATGGCGCGTCCGTTTCGCCTGGGAGTGGGCGGAAGAATCGGTTCGGGCCAGCAGTGGATGAGCTGGGTTACCTTGCGCGACGTGGTGGCGATCCTCAGAATGGCCTTGGACAACGGAGCGCCACGCGGTCCAATCAACGTGGTTTCGCCCCAACCAGTGCGGAACGCGGAGTTCACTTCGCTGCTCGCATCGGCATTGCACCGGCCAGCACTCTTCCCTGCCCCGGCCTTTGCGCTGCGGCTGATGCTCGGGGAAATGGCCGACGCGCTGCTGCTGTCAAGTCAGCGAGCGGAGCCCGCACAGCTGGCGAAATTGCACTACCCGTTTCATGATCCCGATTTGGCGACAGCGTTGCGGTCGACCCTGTGCTGATCATGCAGCTACTTTACGACGTTCATGGTCACCGTGATGGTGAGAACGCGACCGCTCAGAGGATCTGCTGCCTGGGTGGTCTGAATCGTCTGACCGTCGCGCAGGGCCAAGGTGAGTTCCGTTTTGAACTGACGGATGATGGGCTCTCGGTTTTGCGTCGGATTCGATTCGCCGAGGCTCCCATTCGTTCCGGAGGAAACTGGCGCCTCGCCCTCGACCCAGGAACGCTCGAGGTTCAGCGAAAGGTCGAAGTGGCCATCGGACATAGCCAAAGCGCGAGCGTCAATGTTGGTGCCAACATCGACGTATTGCAGACCTTCTTTTCCTGCATGAACCGGAACGCGGCTGCCCATGCGCACCTTCGTCCACGGTGAAGCCGGAGCGTTTTCGCCGGCACGAAGAAAGAAGGTGTAGGGGAGATTCGCAACTTTCTTCTCCCCTTGCTGTTCCGCAACGGTTACCTGAAGCTTGAGGGTCGCCGTCGGCGCTTTAGCGTCCGAAGCGGGTTTTTCTTGTGCGAGCAAGTGAGGGGCGACAACGAGAAGGCTGGCGATAGTGACGAGTGTGCTTCGTACGATCTTCATTGTTCCTCCTGAATCCCTGGCCGCTGTTTCGGAACCTGGCTATTGCCCGTCTCCATTCATCGAGTCTAAAGGTGCGATCTGCACCTCTTGGATTTCGATAAGCGCGATGTCCATCGCTGCATCGGCCTGTTGCGGTTCGGTGGGTTTCAACGCCGATGGGACGGCAATTCCCGAAGGCACACGAGCGACGAAACGGGCAAAGGCTTGTTTCTCTTCGGCGAGCACAATCACCTGGGGCACTGCGCCTTCGGGTTGATCAGGAGGAATGGAGGCGGTCTTAGCCACGAGTACCGGCGCAGGACGCAGCCTAGCAGTCGGGCTTGAGGTTGCTGGCACCTCGAGAACCGGTTCGCGATCTGCGCGAGCCACCCCGCGGTTGGCTTCCGGGCTGGCATCGCCCCGCGGAAACTGTTTCCGAAAAATGGCGCCGCTCAGAATGAGAAACAGGCTGGCGGCAACGGCGGCATACGTCCAGCGCGGCGTCCATGGTGAACGCGACGCCGGAAACTCTTCGAGCCGCGCACGAACACGAACGAAACAAGACAACGGCACGGGCTGGTTGACCATCGTTTGCAATCCAGCATCGATGGAACAGAAGAGCGCTCGCTCTTGTTCGTAGAAGGCCTGGCAGGCCGCACAGCTTCTCTCGTGCTCAGCTACATCGAGCGAAACCGTGGCCATCCCAGAAGCCAAACTGTGCATCATTTTTTTCTGCACTACGCGGCAATTCACTTCAGCTTCTCCGCCAGTTTCTTTCTGGCAAAAAACAATCTCGATTTCACCGTACCGATAGGGATATCCACCAAGCGCGCGATTTCTTCGAGCGTGTGGCCTTCCATCGCCGAGAGGATCAGGACCAGGCGGAATTTCTCCGGTAAATCATCAAGAGCTCGCTCAAGGCGTCCCTGAAATTCGCTGGATGCAGCGATTTCTTCGACCGAGTACGACACTCCACTAGGTATCGGCGTCGACCACGAGGTTTCGCGCTGCTCGCGCCGCCTTTTCGAACGCCAGCGATCTAGCGCCAGCCGGAACGAAATCTTGACCACCCAGGCGCGAAAGCGTGCCGGATCGCGGAGGTCCTTAAACTTCCGATAGGCGCGCAGCAGGGCGTCCTGCGCCACATCCTCAGCGTCGGCGGTGTTTCGCAGAACACCCCGCGCGACACGAAAGGCAAGAGGGCCGCAATCGACAAGTCGCGCTTCCCATTCCTCGCGCGCGCTGGTCCGCTCGGCGTTTCTCGCCGCATCGTCGGCCAACGTTCGTTCCGGCGGGTTCAGAACTAGCTCCTGCATGCCTGAGCTCCGTTACATCTACTAGACGGCACCCGAGGGTTTTGGGTTCAAAGGGAAAGGGAGGCAATCAAATATTTAGGGTTTCGAGCATCGCTTCGAGGTTGGACTCGTCGACTGCCAGCGAGAGCGGAGCAACCGATTCGGCGGTAGGCGGGACTTCGCCCTCATCAAAGCCGCGGAACAAACGGATTTTGGCGATGGCGTATTCCTCGCTCGAGGTCAGCGGACGCCCATTGGCCAAAGCCCAAGCCTGGAGCGCCGACTGAAACACCAGGATCCGCAGGCCAAACATGGTTTTGCGATCCGCGGATACCGCGTAGATGAATTCGCCCGCTGCCCGACCATCCTCGACGATGCGGTTCACTTCGTAAAAGCAGTATTGGTACACATAGCCATTTGCCGCCGAATAGCTCTTTACGCGACGAACCGCGCCAGGACGCGCCATGGCTGGATTATTCGAGTGCCGACAGCGAAAGTCAACGTGCCCCGGCCTGAAACTCCAGATTGGAATTGCCGTCGTTCCGGGTTTCAGAACCAAACCGTTGCACCGAACTGGGCCTACCGCGCCGACTTCCGCCGGCTGTGCAGGCCACCCACGCTACGACCTGTACGTAGCACGATTCAAAGATAGTTACGGTCCCAGCCGCAAAGAGCGGTTCGCCAGAACTCTGGCCGCCGAACGGTGCCGGGGGGATGGAACTGCAAGGCACCGGGCCCGGGGCAATTTGAAATCCAATCGCTAAGCGCGGGCCGGAACCATCCAGCCGCCGCCGAACAGTAAGCCCGGCCCTAGCGAGGCCAAAAACACCGGCTGCCTCTCCTCCGCCGGCTGACCTGCGGCATGATGCAACGCCGCATCGAGCGCCGCGCCACACATCGAGGAACCCAGATTGCCACGCGTCGTACCGATCGGGGGGAAATGTTTGGTGGAAACCCTCAACTGCTTGGCTAGCAGTTTCACCAGCCGGGGATTCGGCTGGTGTGTGGCGAACGCGCCGACGAGATCGCGAGAAATACCACTTCGATGCTCGACTTCATCGATCACTTTTTCCATGCGGTTCACCGCGGCCCGCGACAGTGCGTCACCATCGAATTGCACGTCCAGCCGGCCTCCGCCCGCATCGCTGATAGCGATCGCTTCGGCGTATTGCGAGGCGCACCCGAAGAAAAATTCGCCGAGTCGATAGGCCAGGCTCTTTGCATCGCGCAACCTGCCGGAAAGCAGGAACGCACTGGCGCCATCTCCAAACAAGCCACCAAATTCTCCCGCGGCGCGTCCCGGTCCCAAAGTTCGGCTGTGCACATCGGCGGTAGCCACCAAGATTTTCTTGGCGCGGCCGGACATCAGCAGCGCTTGTGCCACGGCTAGCGCTTGAAGTAAAGCCAAGCAGCCACTGCCAACGTCCAAAGCGTTGCAATTTTCGCGCAGCCGCAGCCGGCCGTGCAGAATCGCGGAAAGGGAGGGATACGCATGATGGGTCTCGCTCGCGGCAAGAATCCAATCCAGATCCTCGGGCTTTTCTCCGGCGTTGTGCAGCACTTCGCGGCAGGCCTGTGCGCCGAGCGAGCCTTCGTCCTCGCCTTCCGCGGCATGCGCGAAGGAGTGAATCCCCGCACGTGTCTTCAATTTTCCCGCGGGCATGCCGAAGGCATGGTCTACATCTTCCGAGGGCACCAGGCGTGAACCAAAAGCGCTGGCTGAGCCGAGCACATAGACGTTTGTCGCAGTCAAAACAAAGACCCCAATCTCATGCAAAGAGAAAGCGCATAGAAAGCCAAACCAGTCTAGAACATCTCGAGTGCATCATCCATCATCCGGCGATAATCGGTGCTTTACAGTTAAGACGTAAACTGGACCTCGCGCGTTGCGTTCTCAAAAGTACTCAATCGCTTCCGGCGAAGTGCGAAAGCCGTACTGCTCGGATTGCAGGCGCAGCGCATCCTCGAGCGCAGCCGCGCGACCTTGCGCAAACAAGGAGTTACTGGTCACATCCGCAAAGCCATGCAATTGCAGGAGCCGGTCTTCAGCGTCGCCTTGCGATTCGATACCCCCGCCCCGGCGCAGATGAATGGGTTCGATCCGGCGTTGCACCAGCGCCGGGCAGATCATCAAAAACCGATGACAGTGGAGGGGATCTTCTTCCGCACACATCAGCGCCAAGTTCTGGCTCTTCGCGAATCCCAGCAGGCGCTCCATCGCCTCCTCGAAATCGGGGGCCTTGCGACGCGCGGGATAGTCCACCAGTCCGTCGGGCCGGTAGTAACGTGAATCGAGAGGCCGACCGCCGAACTGATCGCCAAAAAACTGGTAGATGATTTTGGCGGAAGCCAGCTGGGCCATAAGCGGTTCACGGTTAAATTGCGGAAAACGGAAGCTGCCCGGACGGCTGCGTACGTCACAGATCATTTTGATTTCGTGGCGGATCAAAGCGCTGACAAACGCGGAGGTTTCTAGATTCGAATGGCCGATGGTGAAGAGACGGTACGGTGAGGTTTTCGACGAGCTCATGGGTTGGGGCGCCGGGCAGTTGGAATTGTATCGCGTTGCAGCTTATCGACCAATGCGCGCGTCAGATCGGCCGTCAGGCTGAGATTCTCGGCCGGCGGCGACCGATTCGAGTTCCCTCACCGCGCGGGCTAACTCTTCGACCAGCGGGTTGCTGTCGGCTTGGCGAAACTCCTCGACCAGCGCTCGGTAGTACCATAATGTGCCCTCTTTTTTCCCGGCAAAGCGTTCGAAGACCGCTGCACCTTGCGTACGCAGGTCGCCGATCGTCTCGCGCACGTTCGAAAGCTTGTCCGCCGCGGATACCAAGCGGGTGTCGGCTGGTTCCGCGTGGACGCGAGCGACGTACGCGCGCTTTCGTTCGAGCCATGGCGGTTTCGGCTCACGGTAGCTGTCGCTACACCCGTCCACGATGCGCGCGACGCGATCGCCGAATTTCTTGCGAATCTCCCTCAGACGCGGCAGCCCGCCTTGATCTTCCACCACATCATGAAGCAGTGCGGCGATGGCCATTTCCTCGTCGCCACCGTATTCGATGACGATGGATGCAACCCCCAGGAGATGGCCGATATAGGGACGACCGGTCTTCTTGCGAAACTGTTGGCCATGAATCCGCGCAGCGTAATCCAACGCCCTTCGAAATCTTGGCGAAAACAGGCGGGCGCTCGTTTCCTTTCGCGCAGCAAATCTGTTCTTCATGGATGCAAAGAAAACGGGAGACTGGGTGCTTAGCCAGTCCCGGGTCTCGCTCCCTTAGCGGCGACGCGTTTTGGCCAGCAGGCGCAGGATCTCGAGGTACAGCCAAATCAGCGTGACCATCATGCCGAAGGCCCCGTACCACTCCATGTATTTCGGGGCGCCCATGCGCGCGGCGTTTTCGATCATGTCGAAGTCCAGAATCAGGTTCAACGCCGCGATAATAACCACCACCACGCTGATTCCAATGCTTAATGGCGAGTTACTGTACAGGAACGAAAACTGCGTATGGAAAAACAGGCTCGCGACCATACTCACTAGATACACAACCGCGATCGCGCCCGTAGCCGCTATCACACCGAGTTTGAATCCCCGAGTGGCGCGTACGATGCCGAATTTGTAGGCCAACAAAAGAACAAACATTACCCCAAACGTGAGACTAATCGCTTGCATCGCGATCCCGGGATACGAGCGCTCGAAGATCGCCGAGATGCCGCCGAGAAATAACCCTTGGCAGAGCGCGTAAACAGGCGCGGTTATCGGCGCCCAGGTCTGCTTGAAAACCGTCACCATCGCGGTCACGAAACCGACCAGCGCTCCACCGAGCATCCAGGGATACGCCGCTTCCGGAGTTTCGGAATGGCTTAGACCCCAGGTCCACGCAGCGGTGACTACGACAAAAAGCAACAGGAGACCGGTCTTGTTGACCGTGCCCTGAATGGTCATCGCTTCGCCTGACGGTATCGCGCCAGCAAAGACTTTTTCCTTCAAGACAGGATTATTGGAGCGAAACATTTCGGCCACGGGAAACCTCCAACGGCTTGCCATTCGAGATCAGAACGTTCGCCACAGGTCACCACGAAAACTTGGTAGCGCTAACGGGAATCGAACCCGTATTTCGGCCTTGAAAGGGCCGCGTGCTAACCGTTGCACCATAGCGCCACTATGCGGTAGCTACAATCTACAAATTATACGGGAATCCCCGACACTGCGCCATTCGCCCGCGCCGCCTCAATTCTGGCGATCTTCCCACTCTTCATGCCAAGCCATCTGGATGGCTTCCAGCTTGGTTTCGTTCGATTTTTGCGGATCGCCGACGAAGCCGGGCAACTCGGTAATCCATTTGTGCATATCCGTGAAACGAACCGTTAGCGGGTCAAGGTCCGGAAAGCGATCCGCCAGGCCGATGGCGATGTCATCGAGGTTGTCCCAATCGAAAGTGTGCGGCATGGCCGTTCCTCAGTGATCCAATTCGCGAGCGAAGTTTTTGTTCCACTCGGGGATCTCGACGACGATATCGGTCGTTCCGTCGGGCACCGTCTGGCACCCCAGACGCGACTTCGGCGTAATGCCCGGAGCCTCGTCGAGTTCGTCGAGTTCCGCATCCGTGGCTTCGTTGCAGGATTCGAGCCCTTCTCGCACGATGGCGTGACAGGTCGAGCACGCGCACACGCCGCCGCAAGCGTGATCCAGCCCCATTTTAAAACCTTCGGAAATGTCCAGGATGCTTCCGGGTAAGCCGTTGTGGCCGTAGGGAAACTTTTCCGGGTCGACTTCGACGGTTTTGCCGCTGGGCAGAAAGGTGACTTTGAATTTCTTCGTTGCTTTCTTGTATTTCACTTCTTCGATATACGGATTTGTGCCACCCATATGCGCCCCCTAAACCTCTGCCAGCTTCTTGCCTTGCAGGGCCGATTGAACTGCCGAGTTCATCAAAAGTTCCGCCAGACGTTCCGTCGCATGATTTAACTCGTCGATGTGGCGCCGGATCAGCTTGTAGTCGCTTTCCTGCACCGCTTCATTCAGTGCCGCCACGCAATGGTCGATCTTGACGCGTTCCGGCGCGGAGAGATGGGCTGCGTTCGGATTGCTCAGAGCCTTGGCGGTGGCTTTGAGAAGGGAGTCGGCCTCCGTGCGCGCTTCTATCACTTGGCGCTCAGCGAAGTCCTGCTCGGCATACTCGATGGACTCCTCGAGCATGCGTTCGATGTCGTGGTCATTCAGCCCGTAGCTAGGCTGCACCTCGATGGTGTGCTGCTCGCCGGTGCGCACATCCTTCGCACCAACCTGCAGGATGCCGTTTGCATCGATCAGGAATTTCACCTCAACACGCGGCAAACCAGCCGGCGCTGGAGGAATACGCAAAGTGAAGCGCGCCAGTGAACGGCAGTCCTTTGCCAGTTCACGCTCACCTTGCAGAACGTGGATATCGATCCCAGTCTGGTGGTCAACGCCGGTGGTGTACAACTCCTGGGCACTCGCGGGAATCGTGGAATTGCGCGGAATGATTTTGGCCACCGCTCCGCCATAGGTTTCGATGCCCAGTGAAAGCGGCGTGACGTCAAGCAACAGCATGTTCTGCACGCCGCGATCGAGAATATGGGCTTGCACCGCGGCGCCGAGCGCGACCACTTCGTCGGGATTCAGCTCCGTGTGCGGTTTGCGATCGAAATATTCCTGCACCGTACGGCGGACGAGCGGTGTGCGCGTAGCCCCGCCAACCAGCACAACTTCGTCCATCTCCGTCGGCTTCAGGTGCGCATCCGCGAGCGCCTGCTTTACCGGTACCGTGGTGCGGTCCACCACCGGACGAATCAGCGCCTCGAACGCGCCGCGCCTGAATTCGCGCACAAACACCTTTCCATTCGGCAAAGGAAACCGTAGCGTCGCCGATTCCATCTCGGAAAGCGTGTGCTTCAGAGCAATCAGCTCTTTGCGAAGTTCCTGAGCCAACTCGCCGCGCGGCGAGAAATCGATCTGATCCGTCTGCAAAATCTGCTCGTGGACAAACGCCTGAAGCAAATTGTCGATATCGTCGCCCCCAAGGTGCGTGTCGCCATTGGTCGATAGCACCTGGTAAATGTCGCCCTCGGTTGTGGGAATCAGTTTCAGGACAGAAATGTCGAAGGTGCCGCCGCCCAGATCGTAAACGGCCACTTTGCCGCGCTGCTTTTCGTGTAATCCGTAGGCCAAGGCCGCGGCGGTCGGCTCATTCACCAGACGCAACACCTCAAGTCCCGCGAGCCTGCCGGCGTCTTTTGTCGCCTGACGTTGTGCATCGTTGAAATACGCGGGAACGGTGATGACCGCGCGATCCACCCTCTCCCCGAAAAAGGCCTCCGCCCAGTTCTTGAGCTCGCGAAGGATGAAGGAAGAAATTTCCGGGGGACTAAAAACCTTCTCGCCCAACCGAACGCGAATCACATGACCACTGGAAGGGTCAATGCGAAACGGGAAAAACCTTAGTTCGGCCTCTACGTCCCGAGGCCCGCGGCCCATCAGGCGCTTCACCGAGTAGATGGTGCGCTCCGGTTGAATGAGGAGTCGACGCCGGGCGGGTTCCCCGACAATGATGCTGCCGTCCGGGTCCAGACTGACGATCGACGGGCAAAGCGTGCTGCCGTACGGACCCGGGATACATTTCGGCTGGCCCGTCTGCCCTTCGATGTACGCCGCCAGACTATTCGTCGTTCCCAGATCAATTCCAACGATTCTTCCCATAAATGCCTTACAACAATTCCTTTTGCACGTTGGTCACAAGATTTCTGATGTACGAACGGCGATTCAGCAAGTCGTTCAGCTTGGCCTTCGCGGCATCGCGGCGCGAGCCGTCACCCGGTTCCTCAAAGACCGTGTCCCAATCGATAGCGGCGGAGTGCAGTTGGCCATCGACTTCGGTCAGTTTTCTTTGGAAATTCTTCTCCGCCGCTTCCAAACGATGCTTCAGGTTCGCGGTGTCGCCGCCCGACACCTTGGTCTCGCGCAATTCATCAAGCGATTCATTTAATTCAAACACTTCTTCGAGCAATTCCGGCGGAGCCTGCTGCTTATTCTGGCCTTCCTTGCGCGCGCCCTCGATGGCCAATAAATATTCGACACGCGCCACTGGCTCGCGCAACGTGCGATACGCGTCATTCAATTCGGAGCTGCGTTTCAGCGAGATTTCGCGCTCTTCGCTGGTGGCACTCACAAAGTTATCCGGATGCAGTTTCCAGCTAAGCTGAAGAAATTTCTGCTCCAGCGCGCTCGCTTCGACGCAAAGCTTGCGCGGCAACTCGAACATGGCGAAGTAGTCGCTGTGCTCTGGAACTTGCAACACCTTTCCGCACGACGAGCAGAAATGCGTTCCCACCGTTCGCTCGTGACAATTCCAACAAACGAGCGGCGGGTTCGTGGTTGGCGTGGTACTGGCCATATTTTAGCGCTGTCCCCCATACACAAAAAAAGTGGCTGGCGTTTGCGGTAGCCAACCACTTGTCCGACCGAGCAGAAACCAGTCAGCGCACGGACAAATCCCGTGCCACCGCTTACGCCGTAAATGAACTCCCGCATCCGCAACTGCGCGCGGCGTTGGGATTCTGGAAAACGAAGCCTTGGCGCATCAGGGTCTCCTCGTACTCAAGTGTCGTGCCGTTGAGGTACAGGAGACTCTTGGGATCGACGAAAATGCGCGCTCCAAACTCCTCAAAAATCTTGTCGCGGTCCCGTGCCTGGGTATCGAGACGCATCGCATAGGAAAGTCCCGAGCAGCCGCCACCTTGCACACCGACGCGCAACCCGCCGCTCTCGGGAGACACACCTTCCTTCGAGAGCAGCGCCAGGATCTTTTTCGCGGCGCGCTCGGTCATATGAATGACGGGCCCGGTCTTTTCTTTCTCCGGAACCTGCGTCGTGATTTCCGTAGCCATAAGCCGCTTCCTCAACTCTCCGGAGCGAGAGCAAAAACGCAGACTTCGACAGCATCCTCCGACGGCAAGGCATGAACCGTCGGAAGACGCCACTGTTGCGCGCGATTAGTGCGAGGACTTCTCGTGCGCGTGAACTTCTACGCCGTGCTTTTTCTTCCAGTCGCCGATAGCCGCCTTGATGGCGTCTTCTGCGAGCACGGAGCAGTGAATCTTGACCGGCGGCAGGGAAAGTTCGCGCACGATGTCCGTGTTCTTGATCGCGAGCGCCTCTTCTACGGTCTTGCCCTTCACCCATTCCGTTGCCAAGGAAGAGCTGGCGATGGCCGAGCCGCAGCCAAAGGTCTTGAACTTGGCTTCCTCGATGACCTGTGTCTCCGGATTGATTTTCATCTGCAGTTTCATCACGTCGCCACACTCCGGCGCACCCACCAGGCCGGTCCCGACATTGGGATCCTCCTTGGGGAGACTACCGACGTTGCGAGGATTGTTGTAATGGTCGACGACCTTGTCGCTATATGCCATGCCCCTCTCTCCTTCCCAAACCTAGCCCCTCGCTGCCGCGAGAAGGCCGCTGAATCCTGCATTCTTGATCGCCTTTTCGGTCAAGGCGATGTTCGTCAGAAACGCCGAGCGTCCCGCGGTCAACTCCCGCAGGGCGTCGCGGACATACTGTGTGCCAATCCCCAGAATGTTCAAAAACTCGCGAACGTCCTGGAGGTGATAAAAAGACCGTTCGGCGGCCGGAGCGGGTTCATCGCCATCCTGATACGGTTGATACGTTATACGGAACGGCGCGGACGTCCCGGCGATCGACCGGTGAATCCGTAGCGTTCCTTCACTTGCAATTGCGCTTGCCATTTCCTTTTACCTGCCGTCTTTCTTCGAAATTACGCGGTTTGCCACTTGACCTTGGAAATGTCGATACCTTCCTTGGCCATTTCGTAGAGCGGCGAAAGCTCGCGCAGCTTGGTAACCACCTGCACCATTTTGTCGACCACGTAATCGACTTCTTCCTGCGTCGTAAAGCGCCCGAGGCCGAAGCGAATCGAGGTATGAGCCAGATCTTCACCTACGCCTAGAGCTTTGAGTACATAGCTCGGTTCGAGGGTTGCCGAGGTGCACGCGGAACCGCTCGAGACCGCCACGTCATTGATGCCCATCAGAAGCGACTCGCCTTCCACGTACGCAAAGCTCATGTTGAGGTTGTTCGGAAGCCGGTGCTCCATTGAACCATTGATGAACACTTCGTCGAGCTTGGCTTCCAGGCCGGCGCGTAACCGGTCGCGAAGTGCGCCCAGCCGCTCACCTTCCCCGGCCATTTCCTGCTGGCAAAGCTCACAAGCCTTGCCCAAACCAACGATACCCGGCACGTTCAGCGTGCCGGAACGCATGCCGCGTTCGTGGCCGCCGCCATCAATAATCGCGGAGAGTTGCACGCGCGGGTTGCGTCGGCGAACATACAGCGCGCCAACGCCCTTCGGGCCATAAATCTTGTGCGCCGAAATGGCCAACAGGTCGATGTTGTCCTTTTGCACGTCGACCGGAACCTTGCCCACCGCTTGCACGCCATCGACCGCGAAGATAATCCCGTGCTCCTTGGCGATCTTGCCGATCTCGGCAATCGGATTGATTACCCCGATCTCGTTGTTCGCATACATAATCGAGAGAAGGATCGTCGTCGGTTTGATGGCCTTACGCACGTCGTCCGGGCTGACCCGTCCGTCACGCTGAACCGGCAGGTACGTCACCTCGAAACCATGCTTTTCAAGGTTCTTGCAGGTGTCCAGCACCGCCTTGTGCTCAATGGCCTGGGTAATGATGTGATTGCCCTTCTCGCGGTACATTTCCGCGACGCCCTTAATCATCAGGTTGTCGGATTCGGTCGCGCCGCTGGTAAAAATGATCTCTTTGGCCGTCGCCCCGATCAGTGAAGCAACCTGCTGCCGGGCGGTTTCCACCGCTTCTTCCGCGTTCCAGCCGAACGAATGGTTGCGGCTCGCCGCGTTCCCAAACTTGTCGTTGAAGTAGGGCAGCATCGCTTCCACCACACGCGGGTCCACCGGCGTAGTCGCGTGATTGTCCATGTAAATCGGCAGCTTCACAGCCATATCTCTTCTCCTGTCGGTTAGACCGCGGCTAGCTCGTTACCGCCAACCGGTCCACCCCTTTTAATTCCACCAGAGCCGGTTCCTGCTTTTCTTCGCTCAAATGGGCGATGGTCACCGTGCTCAAAACCCCGAGAATGCTCTCGTTCACGCGCTGCAATGGTTCCTTGACGGAGCAGCGTTCCGTGGCATCACAGTACCCATGGCTCGTTACACAGGAGGTAATCAGCACCGGACCATCGATGGCGGTCAGAACCTCCAGGGCGCTAATCTGATCCGCACGACGAGTTAATTGATACCCACCCGTCGAGCCGTGCTTCGCCGCGACCAATCCGTGCTTCGCAAGCTTCTGCAGCACCTTAGCCATTAGCGTCGCCGAAATCCCATACTCGTCGGCTATTTCGTTGGCACTGCATGCGTGTTCCTGGCGGTGAAGCGCAAGGTGCTTCATTGCGATGAGCCCGTAATCCGCCTTCTTGGAGAGTTTGAACATGGATTTCAGTTGTTGTACAAGAAATAGATGCTTATACGACTAAATTGGTCCCATTAAAAATATATCCCCTCAACCACTTGCATGTCAACCCCAATCGTGACAGGTTATATTACAAATCCTTAATTCTAGCAGACTTACATTAAGACCGAATTAGTCCTAGTTTCTCGCTTATTACGCCGAACGGTGATTTTTCCCTCTCGAACCCTAACGAATCGGCCCTAAACGTCGGCCGCCATCTCCTAGGTTTCGAAGTGCGGATTCTGAGATGATACCTAGTCGGTTCGGCACGGAGGTCGCTCGCTTTAATGCGCAAACGACGGATTCGCTCGACGCTTACGATCTGCTTTCTTGTCTTCTGGATCGCATTAACCTTCGGGACCGGCATTACAGGGGGACAAGTACCCACCCCAACGAAGAGGCCAGATAAGGATTCCCACTCTTCTAAAATGGCGGCGGACTCGTTCACGCTCGTCGGCGCAGGGGACATCGCAGGCTGTGCCAACCTCTCTGGCGCCGAGGCCACCGCTCTGCTACTCGACAAAATCCCAGGAACTGTCTTTGCTGCGGGCGATCTGGCCTACGAAAAGGGAACCTATGAGGAATTTGAGGAGTGTTACCAGCCGACTTGGGGTAAGTTCAAGAACCGAACTCGCCCCGCCCCAGGAAATCATGAGTATAACGGTTCAAGCGGCTCGGGCTATTTCCGTTACTGGGGCAAACAGGCAGGCGACCCCGAAAAGGGTTATTACAGCTACGATCTCGGACGCTGGCACATCGTCGTGTTGAACACGAACTGCGCGGTCAAGGAACTCGGCGGCTGCGCCGCGGGTTCGCCTGAGGAACTTTGGCTGCACCAGGATTTGGCGGCCCACCCCAATGCCTGCATTCTCGCTTACGGCCACCATGCACTCTACAGCAGCGGCTTCTTCCCTAGACATGCGCGCCATCTCGAGTTGCAGCCTTTCTGGGACGATTTGTATGCGGCGCACGCCGATCTCTTTCTCGCCGGTCACGAACATTCCTACGAGCGGTTTGCTCCCCAGGACCCCCGCGGCCGCGGCGACGCCGAGTATGGCATACGGGAAATCGTGGTCGGCACCGGCGGCCGGAGCCATACCCTCCTGGGTGCGCCACAACCCAACAGCGAAGTGCGCAACGCCGATACGTACGGTGTCTTAAAGTTGACGTTGTCTCCGGAACGATATGCCTGGGAGTTCGTCCCGGAGGCCGGCAAGACCTTTACCGACGGTGGTGAAGGAACCTGTCACAACGCGCCGGGCCGCTGAGGCGCCCCGCTATCGCGGCGACACGCAAGCGCCGCCATTCGCGGCGGCCTCGATTAGTTTTTGAAACGCCCCGCGCGCCGGGAGGGTCAATTGCGACTTGTGCGCTTGAGTTTCGAACACATTCAGGGCATCGATCTGCTGCTTCTTCAAATCGTCCGGCATTGGCAACGCTTGTCCAATGCGGTCAAGCGCCGTAAGAGCGAGCACCGCCGCTTGCGACAAGGCCGCGGAAGCGGGCGCGGCGTCCTTAACGATGTACGAGCGCTGCGCCACGGATTGTACCGTTTCGTCATTCCTCGCCCACGACGTCAGTTGGGCGCGCAATTCTGCGGCTCGCGCCGGATCTTTGCAGCCTGCGACCACAAATTCATCCACGTCGATAGTGAATCGCCGCGACACTTCACTTTCCGGACTCACGGCATCCACAACGCGCGTCAGCGGCGTCTGGCTCGTTGGTTCCTGGTTGGCCAAAGATTCACGGCTGTAATCCTTGACCGGCTCCAGCGCTCGCACCAGCGTAAGCAACGCGGCGGTTTCTTGCGCTGATACCGCGGGCCCCGCCATGCGTTCTACCATCGGAATCTGATACGTGCGCTGCGTGAGTCCCAGTAGTTCGAGCCGCACGCTCTCGGTCTCCATCCGCCGGTACATGGACTCGACGTCGGTCGTATTCTGCGGCGACCAGAAGCGTTCGGCGATCGCCGCGTTCCTAGGCCATATTCGCGAATCCACGTTTTCGGCATTCACGTATTCCGACCACATCGTGGACTCCCCGCCCAAGATGCGCGCCTTTTCTTGGCTACTCAGGTTCGCCGCTGCTCCGCTCATGGGATCGATCGCGTAATGCCGCGCCGCGCTCCAGCCCAGATCAATGTAATAACCGTTCGAAAGAATTCCGCGATACCCCTGCTTCGCCGCCGCCGACAACGACTCCGCCCCGCGCCAGGATTGAATCACCACCGTATTCGGAACGCCGGGAACCAATACCTCATCCCAGCCAATCGTCGACTTCCCGTGCTTTGCTACCAACTCCTGCACGCGCTGACTGAAATACGCCTGCAGCTGTTCGTTGCTCTTGATCCCGTGCGACTTCATGAATTCCTGGACCTTCGGATTCGCGTTCCACTCCTTGCCATTCACTTCGTCGCCGCCGATATGCAAATACTGGTCCGGAAAAAGTTTGGCCATTTCGCCGATAAATTCGTTGAGGAATTTGTAGGTCTTCTCGTTCGTCGGATCCATCGCGGGATCGAAAACGCCCCATTTCCGTTCGATTGGATAGGGGCCCGGGCCGCTGGCCAGTTCCGGATACGCAGTGAGCCAGGCGGTAGTGTGGCCTGGCATGTCAAACTCCGGCACCACCCGGATGCCGCGATCCCGCGCGTATCCGATTACCTCGCGGATTTCATCCTGCGTGTAGAACAGTCCATCGGAAGCTTCCGCCTGCAATTTCGGAAA
>Ga0306926_10002932_pt1 | contig 17524 bp, 15 predicted proteins | sample flu12Cox44000178_FD_203759 | JGI IMG/M metagenome (GOLD analysis project Ga0306926, IMG submission 203759) | Lab enrichment of tropical soil microbial communities from Luquillo Experimental Forest, Puerto Rico - flux8day.12C.oxic.44.000.178 (v2)... | ecosystem: Environmental > Terrestrial >... | reverse complement strand
GAGCGTCTCCATCCCCTCCAGCAGTCGTTTCTTTCCTGCAATGGGGCACAGTGCGGCATCTGCACTCCGGGAATGATCCTGGCGGCGGTTCACCTGCTCGACAAGCATCCCGAACCTACACTCGATGAAATTCGCGAGGGCCTTTCCGGCAATCTCTGCCGCTGCACCGGCTATTCGCAAATCTTTGAAGCCATACGACAAGCCGTGAGTCCGGACGCAACCAGATGAGAGCTGATCCCGGCCACTACGAACTCGTGTCGCCTCGAAATCTGCAATTGGTGCTGGCGCTCATGGACCGCGAGCCAAGTCGGTGGACGCCCATCGCCGGCGGTACCGATTTGATGGTTCTCTACGCGGCCGGAAAGCTTCCCGCACGCAAACTGGTCAGCATCTGGAATCTTCCGGAACTCCGGCGAATCGAGGTTTCGCGCGAAGAACTTCGCATTGGTGCCGGCTGTACCTATACCGACCTGCGGGACAACAAGATCATCGCTAGCGAGTTTCCTCTCCTGGCCTCCGCTGCTGCATGGACCGGCGGGATCGCCAATCAAAACCGCGGCACGCTTGGGGGAAACATCGTCAACGCCTCTCCCGCGGCGGACTCTTTGCCCGCTCTTCTCGTGTATGAAGCCATTCTCACGCTGGTCGCGGCCCGCGGGGAACGGGAAGTGCCTTACGGCCGGTTTCACCAGGCTTACAAAACCCATGCCCTTCGCCCGGACGAACTGATTCGCACCATCCGGCTGCCGAGAAGGTTTTCTGGATATGTCTGTTTCGCTCGCAAAGTCGGCGCACGCCGGGCTCAGGCGATTGCCAAGGTGTGCGTCGCTGCGTTGGGCAAAGTCGAGCACGGCAGGATCATTGACGCTCGCATCGCACTCGGCAGCGTGGCGCCCGTTCCGCTCAGGCTGCGCGAAACGGAACACGCACTGATTGGCAAGAATCCCGGGCGCGAGCTCGCCGGGCTTGCCGCAGACACGGTGGCCCGTCAAATCCAGCCGATCGACGACATTCGTTCCACCCTTCGCTACCGGACTGCCGTCGCCGCCAATCTTGTCGCCCAATTCGTCGAGGCCCTTTCATCGCAAGCAGGCCGCGAATGAACGAGATCCTTGCGCGTTGGAACCAGCTGCCTTTTACAGACGCAGTCGGCGAAGTCATCTCTTGCTGCGGGTCGAAGTCCTGGGCACAGCTCCTGGCCGGTCGCAGACCCATCACGAGCGAGTCATCGCTTCTCGCCGCCTCCGACGACATCTGGCGCAGTCTTGACCCTTCCGATTGGCTTGAAGCCTTGCACGCCCATCCGCGCATCGGTGAGTCTTCAACCAAGGTGCCAGTCGGATCCCAATCCCAATCTTGGTCGCGGCAGGAGCAGGGGCAGGTCAGGACTGCCAACGAGGCGGTCAAAACCGAGCTAGCCGGGGCTAACCGCGCTTACGAGCAGAGGTTCGGCCACATCTTCATTGTTTGCGCCACAGGCAAATCGGCATCTGAAATTCTAGCCATTCTTCGCCGTCGAATGCAGAATGATGGAAACACGGAACTTCGCGAGGCCGCGGACGAGCAACGCCAGATTACGCAGCTTCGTTTGAAAAAGTGGCTGGGTGTATGAAGAGCATTTCGACCCACATTTTGGATACCACGCGCGGCAAGCCCGCTCCCGCTGTGCCCGTTCGCCTGGACTATCGCGAATCCGCGGGCGCGTGGCGGCAGATTTCCTCGCATGAAACGGATGCCGACGGTCGCTGCTCCCAGCTTCTTAGCGAGGACTCTGGCCTCGCCGAAGGCTTTTACCGCCTCACGTTCGACACCGCTGCCTATTTCGGCTCGCAAGGAATCCGCGGGCTCTACCCGTTGGTTGAAATCACGTTCGAGGTCCGCAGTGGCGAGTCACACTTTCATATCCCGCTGCTCCTCAATCCCAATGGCTACACCACCTACAGAGGAAGTTAGAGCGAATGGTCAAACTCGCCGAAAACCGCTATGGCAAGTCGCGCGTTCGCCTGGTTCGCGTCAAGCGTCGCGACGGCTGGCATGAGCTCCAGGAGTGGACCGTTCAGGTACTGCTTCAGGGCGACTTTGCGTCGTGCTTCACCGACGGCGACAACCGCAAGATTCTGCCAACCGACACCATGAAGAACACCGTGTATTCGCTCGCGCGAAACTCGTCCGCAACAGGTATCGAGGATTTTGCCAAGGAACTCTCGGGCTTCCTGCTGGGGCGCAACCCGCAAGTCTCCGCCGCCGAGGTGACGATTTCCGAAACTCCGTGGGATCATGTCGTTACTCAGGGCAACGCGCACCCGGCTACCTTCGTACAATCAACCCGCGAGCTGCGGACGACGACCGTCGTCCTGGAACGTAGCGGAGCGTCTTCGGTCGTTTCCGGCGTCGACAACCTAGTCATCCTGAAGACCGCCGGCTCCGCGTTCACCGGTTACGTCAAGGACTCGCTGACCACGCTCCCGGAAACCCGCGACCGCCTGTTCGGCACGGCGGTACGCGCCAGTTGGACCTATGCTTCGCCGAACGCATCGTTCGACGCTTTGCGTATCACGGTCCGGAATCTGCTGCTGTCGGCTTTCGCCGAACACCAAAGCGAATCTGTTCAGCACACTCTCTACGCCATGGCGCAGAACGTGCTCGACCACGTACCCGAGGTGCGGGACGTCCAGCTCACCATGCCCAACAAGCATTGCCTGCTGGTGGATCTCGCCCGTTTTGGCCAGGACAATCCCAACGAAATCTTCGTGCCGACCGACGAGCCGCACGGCTACATCGAAGCGCGCGTCACCCGCGAGTGAATCCCGTGTCGCAGACCTTCAATCCCATCGCAACCTCGCGCGGCGCGGATGTCATCGCCCGCTGCCAGTCTCTTGCGCGCTACAGTGAAGATCCCGCCGCCCTCCGTCGCACCTTTCTTTCGCCGCCTATGCGCGAGTGCCACAACGCCATTACCGAATGGCTTAAGCCGCTGGCTGTTGTGCCCTCGATAGACGGCGCGGGCAATCTCCGCGCCGTCTATCCCGCAGCAAGCCCTGACGCACCGCGTCTGCTCATCGGTTCGCACCTGGACACCGTGCCCAATGCGGGTGCCTTCGACGGCCCTCTGGGAATTCTCCTTGCTGTGGCGCTCCTTGAACAACTCGAAGGGCAACGCCTGCCTTTCGCCATCGAACTGGTCGCGTTCTCCGAAGAAGAGGGCATCCGCTTCGCGACTCCCTTCATCGGCAGTTGCGCTCTCGTCGGCAACTACGACGAAGAGTTCCTCAATCGCCGGGACGGCAACGGCATCTCGATCCGCCAGGCTATCCAGAATTTCGGTCTCGATCCCGCCCAGCTTCCCGCCGCACAGATGAGCGAGGATGTTCTCGCCTATCTCGAATTTCACATCGAACAGGGGCCGGTTCTGGAAAACCTCAATTTGCCTCTTGCTGCGGTCGAAGCCATTGTCGGGCAATCGCGCTTGGCGATTACCTTCATCGGCCATTCTAACCATGCCGGCACCACTCCCATGAACGCCCGCCGCGACGCTCTCGCCGCCGCCGCCGAGTGGATGGTGGCGGTTGAGTCCGAGGCCAGCCGCATTGCCGGGCTGGTCGCGACGGTTGGCTCCATTCAGGCTCATCCTGGCGCAACCAACGTGATTCCCGGCGAAGTCCGTTTGACGCTCGATGTTCGCCACAAATCGGATCAGATTCGCGCGCAATCCGTGCAGCGTTTGTCCACCATGGCCCAGCACATTGCGGCGAAACGCGCGCTTTCCGCGAATTTCGCCACCTTTTTGAACCAACCCGCGGTGGCCATGGATCCGTTCCTGATTTCACAAATCGAGCTGGCAATCCGCGCCGCAGGCTGCCCGCCGCACCGCATGCCGAGCGGCGCCGGCCACGACGCCATGATCCTTGCTTCGCGCGTTCCTGCCGCCATGATCTTTGTGCGCAGCCCGGGCGGCATCAGTCACGACCCAACGGAATCGGTTCTGCTCGAAGATGTCGCCTGCGCCATCGATTGCGGCAGCCATTTGCTCAAACAGCTCGCCGATTCACCGGAATTCCTGAAGAGGACGCCACGTGGATAATCCTTTGCACCACCTCGGTCAAACCCGCAGTGCGCTCGAGCGCAATCATCTTCTCCTTACACCAGACACCTTCGTCCGCACCACCGTGCCAGGCATGACCAAGGCCGTAGCTATCATTCACGTGAGTCCTGCAATAGGCGCCGCCTTCACGCAGTACACGGCCGAATTCGAACCGAACGGCCAATTAGGGCCAACTTCGGCCCAGCGTTTCCTCTATCTCCTCGAAGGCTCGATCGAGCTCGAAGTGTCCGGGAAGCAGCAGGCTTTAGCTCCGCGCGGTTTTGCCTATATCCCAGAGGGGCTTTCTCACAAGGTCACCGCGAAGGACGGCAGCCGAGTCGCGGTGGTTGAAAAGCCCTACCAGCGTCTGGACTCCGCCGCAGCTCCCGAGCTTATCGTCTCTTCAGAAGACGCGGTCGCCTCTCTAGCCTTGAACAACGATCCCGACCTCCAGGTAAGATGCCTTCTTCCCGATCATCCTTCCTACGACTTCGCCGTCAACACCATGAGCTACCAGCCTGGCGCCGCTCTGAGCATGGTTGAAATGCACATCATGGAGCATGGCCTGCTAATGCTCGAAGGCGGCGGTATCTACCGCCTGGGTGACTCCTGGTATCCCACAACAGCCGGCGATTTCATCTGGATGGGCCCATGGTGCCCGCAATGGTTCGGTGCGATCGGGAAAAAACCTGCGAAATATCTGATCTATAAGGATTGGAACCGCCATCCCTTGCGCCGCGCCGACCCCTGACATGAATCTCGAAATCGATCAGCAACGACTGCAGGCGGAAATCGACGAGCTCGCCCAAATCACCGCAGCCACGCCGCCCGTCGTTACCCGCGTGGTCTTTACTTCTGCCGACCTCGAAGCGCGCGCGTGGCTTGGCGCCAAATGCCGCGAGGCTCGCTTGTCGCTGCGAACCGACGCCATAGGCAATACCTTTGCCCGCTGGCAGGGAACTGACGCCAATCTGCCTGCGGTTGGGACGGGTTCCCACATCGACGCCATCCCCAACGCCGGCAAATATGACGGTGTTGTGGGCGTACTCGGAGCACTTGAAGCGATCCGCGCCTTGCAGCGGGCCAATTTCCGCCCGAAGCATTCCATCGAACTCCTTGTTTTTACCTCAGAAGAGCCCACGCGCTTCGGCGTAGGATGTCTTGGCAGCCGGCTGCTCTCCGGCGTGCTCTCGCCCGAATCCGCCGCCCGGCTGGCCGACGACCACCATAACTCTCTCGATAGCCTTCGGCACGCTGCCCAGTTCTCGGGTGACCTCTCGTCCGTCAAACTCCCCGCCAACTACTACAAAGCCTTTGTTGAACTCCATATCGAACAGGGTGCCATCCTCGAACAAGAGAAAACTCCCCTCGGTGTCGTGCAAAGGATCGCCGCTCCGGCCAGCGCCAACCTTTTTCTCGAAGGGGCCGGCGGTCATGCCGGCGGCGTGCTCATGCCCGACCGCAAAGATGCTCTCTGCGCTGCGTCTGAAGTCATCCTCGCCATAGAATCCGCGGCCCGATCCACCAACGCTCCGGACACGGTCGCCACCGTCGGCATCTGCGATGTCTTTCCTGGTGCCGTCAATAGCATTCCCAGCCGCGTGCGGCTTAGCCTGGACGTTCGCGACACGGACCTTCCCCGCCGCGACTCCGTGATGCAGAAGATCGCCGCAGCCGCGAACGCCATCGCTAGCAAGCGAGCCGTTTCCATGCGAACCGACCTTCTCAATGCCGACGCCCCCGCCGACTGTTCTTCTCTGGTCACTCACGTCTTGGCCGATTCCTGTCGTGCTCACTCATTCCGATTCCTCGATATGGTCAGTCGCGCCTATCACGACTCGCTGTTCATGGCCCGCATCGCCCCGACCGCTATGCTTTTCATTCCCTGCCGCAATGGCTGGAGCCACCGTCCGGACGAGTACTCCTCGCCCGAGGACATTGCTCGCGGCACCTTGATCCTGGCTGAAGCCCTGGCCCGCCTCTCGGTTTAATTGCTCGAGTAGCGCCTTGAGCTTGCCGCCTTTTCGCCGCCCTTGCTCTTCCGCCGCAAACCATGCAAATTAAAAACACGCTCTTATGTCTTTAAACTTCATGCGCCAAGCGATAGCCCTGGCGTTGGAAAACGTCCGCAACGGCGGCGGCCCGTTTGCTGCGGTCATCGCCAAAAACGGCGCACTCATCGCGACCGGGGCCAACCGCGTCACTGCTACGAGCGACCCTACAGCTCATGCGGAAGTTGTGGCCATTCGCGAAGCTTGCAAGCGTCTTGAGTCCTTTCAGCTTGACCATTGCGAACTTTTCACCACCTGTGAACCCTGTCCCATGTGCCTCGGAGCCATCTATTGGGCGCGTCCAGCAAAGGTTTTCTATGCGGCCACCGCCGCCGATGCAGCGGCTGTCGGCTTCGATGACGCCTTCATCTACCGCGAACTCGCCATGCCCCACCCCCAGCGTCGCATCCCCATGAACCAGCTCCTCCGCGACGAAGCCTCGGCGATCTTTCAGGCCTGGCTCGCCAAACCCGACAAGACTGCCTATTAAGCTTTGTCTGCTTTGGATTCGCACGAAAAACCCTTCACTCCGATGTAAGATGACTGGCACCCCTACGTTTCCAAGGAGCCCCATGTCCCGCATCATCCGCTGCTCCCTGATTCAGGCCAGCAACGCCGAGCCGCCCGCGAGCCCGCTTGAAAAAATCAAGCAGGTCATGACAGACAAGCACGTGGCCATGATCCGGAAAGCCGCCTCAAACGGCGCTAGAATCGTCTGCCTGCAGGAGATCTTCTACGGTCCCTACTTTTGCGCCGAGCAATCAACCCGCTGGTATGACTTCACCGAACCTGTTCCCGACGGCCCCACCACCAAGCTGATGCAGAAGCTTGCTGCTGAACTAGAGGTCGCCATCATCGTTCCGGTGTATGAAATCGATGGCGAAGGCATCTACTACAACACCGCGGCGGTCCTCCACACGGACGGCCGCTATCTCGGCAAATATCGCAAGACCCACATCCCCCACGTCGCGCCCGGCTTCTGGGAAAAGTTCTATTTCCGCCCCGGCAATCTCGGTTATCCGGTCTTCGATTTAGGCTTCGCCAAAATTGGCGTCTACATCTGCTACGACCGCCATTTTCCCGAAGGCGCTCGCGCGCTCGGATTGAACGGCGCCGAAATCGTCTTCAACCCTTCGGCCACCGTGGCCGGTCTCAGCGAATATCTCTGGAAGCTCGAGCAGCCCGCTCACGCCGCCGCCAACGGCTACTTCATCGCCGCCATCAATCGCGTCGGCACCGAAGCGCCCTGGAACATCGGGGAATTCTACGGTTCCAGCTATTTTTGCAATCCGCGCGGTCAGATTTTCGCCCAGGCTTCCCGCGACAAAGACGAAGTCCTTACCGCCGACCTCGACCTCGACTTGATATCCGAAGTACGCAAGACCTGGCAATTTTTCCGCGACCGCCGCCCGGACATGTACGATGTCCTGGTAAAGCCCTAGCCGCGGTTTGCTGCTTCCCCGTCCTGCCTCGCGGGATCGAGGATCGGCTGGCTGTTGCGTTTAAGCTTCACCGTCACGGAACGAGGTGGATGTGAGCACATTGACCCAACACCAACCGCATCCTGACCTGGTGGCCCGCTTTCCGGAACTCCATCCGCCTTTTGACGCTCCCTCCGCCCTCATCGAAGCCAACCGCTGTCTTTACTGCTTCGACGCACCGTGTACTGCGGCCTGCCCTACGCATATCGAAGTCCCACGCTTCATCAAGAAAATCGCACAGGGCAATCTGCGCGGCGCAGCACTCACCATCCTCGACGCCAACATTCTGGGCGCCAGCTGCTCCCGTGTCTGCCCCGTGGACGTTCTCTGCGAAGGCGCCTGCGTCTATCACCGCTATAACAAGGAGCCCATCGAAATCGGCCGCCTGCAGCGCCACGCAATGGACGCTTTTCTCGCGAACGGTCGAGCCCTCCCTAAAGCGTCCGCCATCAGAAAGACCGGTAAGGTCGCCTGTATTGGCGCCGGCCCAGCCTCACTCGCCTGCGCCGCGGAACTCTGCCAACGGGGATTCACCGTCACTGTTTTTGACCGCAAGCCGCTCCCCGGCGGCCTCAATACCTATGGCGTCGCCGAATACAAGCTTCGTCCCGGGGACAGTCTCCGTGAAATCGAAATGATCCGCGGTCTTGGCGTCGAGTTTCGGCTCGCTATAGAAATCACGGCGGAAGCTCTGGGCGGGCTGGAAACGGAATTCGACGCCATATTTCTCGGGGTCGGCTTGGGGGCCATGCACAAGCTCGGCATTTCAGGGGAAGACCATGCGTCGGTTACGAATGCTCTCGATTTCATCGAGCGCTACAAGACGGCCGGCGATTTGGCGGTAGGCAGCCGGGTGGTGGTGATTGGCGCCGGCAACACGGCGATCGACGCCGCGCGCGCTGCCCGCCGTTTGGGCGCCCAATCCGTCCAGATTCTCTATCGCCGCGAACGGCAACACATGGCGGCCTTTTCCTTCGAGTACCAGCAGGCTATTGCCGAGGGTGTGGAGTTCCGCTGGTGGACGCAGCCTATCGCGATCCAACTTTCAGCGTGCAAAATCAGCTCCATCACTTGTGTGCGAATGCGCAGTACGGCCGGCAAGGGCCTTGAAAAAGTGCCTGGTTCAGAGTTTGATGTGCCGTGCGACACGATCATTCCCGCGATCGGCCAGTCGCCCTTGCTCCGATTCCTCGAGTCCTGCCGCGGCGTAAAAGTGGAAAGCGGTCGCGTCCAGGTCGATCGCGTCACGGGCCAAACCGCCCATCCGCAATATTTTGCCGGCGGCGACTGCGTCAATGGCGGCCGCGAAGTGGTAGACGCCGTCGCCGATGGCAAACGCTCCGCGCTGGCGATCAGCAGGAAACTGGAGGCAGCGCATGGCTGAAGGAACGATGGCGCCCGACCTCTCCGTTCTCTTCGCGGGCAAAATCCATTCGCCGAACCCCTTCTGGCTCGCCTCTGCTCCTCCGACCAACTGCGGCGAGCAAGTCATGCGCGCCTTTGACGCCGGGTGGGGCGGCGCTGTCTGGAAAACCCTGGGCGATCCCATCGTCAACGTTTCCTCGCGTTATTCTTCGGTCGATTGGAACGGCCAGCGCATGATGGGCCTTAACAACATCGAGCTCATCACCGATCGTCCGCTTCTAACCAATCTCCGCGAAATCGCTGAGGTCAAAAAGCGCTATCCGAAACACGCGCTGATTGCTTCGCTGATGGTGGAGTCCAGACGCGAAGCCTGGCACAAAATCGTCCAGCAGTCGGAAGACGCGGGCGCCGACGGCCTTGAGCTCAACTTCGGCTGCCCCCATGGTATGAGCGAGCGCGGCATGGGCAGCGCCGTGGGCCAAGTCCCGGAATACACGGAAATGATTACCGCGTGGGTGAAGGAAAAAGCGCGCACGCCGGTCCTGGTCAAACTTACCCCCAATATCACCGACATTCGCGCGGTTGCCCGTGCCGCCAAACGCGGCGGCGCCGACGGCCTTTCCGCGATCAATACCATCAACTCCATCACCGGAATCGATCTCGACACATTCATTCCGCGGCCCAACGTGGACGGCAAGTCCTCCCACGGAGGCTATTGCGGACCGGCGGTTAAGCCCATCGCCCTCAACTTGGTCCAGCAGGTCCAGTCCGATCCCGAAGCTGCGCTTCCGCTTTCCGGCATCGGCGGCATCTCCGACTGGCGCGACGCCGTTGAATTCCTGCTCCTCGGATGTAGCACGGTTCAGGTCTGCACCGCCGTCATGCACTACGGTTATCGCATCATCGAAGAGATGACCGACGGCCTCGCCAACTGGATGGTCGAAAAAGGCTTTTCGAAGATCTCGGACTTCGAAGCGAAGAGCCTCCGACATGTCGAGGAATGGAAACACCTTAACCTCAACTACAAAATCGTCGCCCGCATCCAAGAGGAGAAATGCATCGGGTGCCAGCTTTGCTATACGGCCTGCTGGGACGGCGCTCACCAGTGCATCCACATGGACCGGGTAGGCCCAGTCGCGGAGACTGCGGCCGGTCACAACGACCGACACCCCACTCCGGCCAGGCGCGAAGCGCAGAGCAGGGAAGTCATCGCCGTAACACCCATCCCCAAACTCGACCACGCTTCTTCTGTAAACGGCAGCGAACCTTACCCCACGCCCCTCGGCCGTATCCCGCGCGTCGATGAATCGGAATGCGTCGGCTGCAATCTCTGTTATCTTGTCTGCCCGGTTCCGGGGTGCATCACGATGGAGCAGATCGATTTGGGTCTCCCGCCACAATCCTGGGAAGAGCGCACTGCCTCGGCACCAACTCCGCCCATCACGGGAAGGAACTGCGACTGATGGGGCTTCTCATCCAGCACGGGACGGTGGTCACCGCTGGCAAGACCTGGCAAGCCGACATCCTCGTCGAAGGCGAAACCATCAAGGAAATACGCGCCGGTATTCTGCCCGCTGCAGGACACAAAACGCTCGACGCTACGGGCATGCTCCTGCTTCCCGGCGGCATTGACGCCCACACCCATCTCGACATGCCGTTCGGCGGCACCACTTCGAGCGACGATTTCGAAACCGGCACGCGCGCCGCCGCGATCGGCGGCACCACTTCGATCGTCGATTTCGCGATTCAGGGACGCGGCACGCACATGCGCGACGCGCTCGACACCTGGACCAAGAAAGCGCAAGGCAAAGCCTGCATCGATTACGGGCTGCACATGATCGTCACCGACCTCGGCGGTGCCGGCCTAGACGACATGGACGAAATGGTTCGCGAGGGCGTCGCCAGCTTCAAACTCTTCATGGCCTATCCCAACGTCCTGATGGTCGATGACGCCACGATTTTCAAGGCCTTGAAGCAGACTTCGAGAAACGGCGCGCTCATCTGCATGCACGCCGAAAACGGGAGCGTCATCGACGTCATCGTGCAGCAGGCTCTGGCCGACGGCAAAACCGCTCCGGTCTATCACGCGCTCACTCGCCCCACCATCGCTGAGGCCGAAGCCGTCAACCGCGCCATCGCGCTTGCTGAAATCGCGCATGCTCCGGTCTACATCGTCCACCTGTCGTCTGAAGACGCGCTGAACCAGGTCCGCGAAGCGCGCGGCCGCGGCGTTCCCGCGTTTGCCGAAACCTGCCCGCAATACCTGCTGCTCTCGATCGACGAACTGAATCGTCCGGGATTTGAAGGCGCCAAGTACGTATTCACGCCGCCCCTCCGCGAGAAGGAAAATCTCCCCAAACTGTGGGACGGCCTGAAGGACGACAACCTGCAAGTGGTCTCGACCGATCATTGTCCGTTCTGTTTCGAGGATCAGAAGGTTCTTGGCAAGGACGACTTCACCAAAATTCCCAACGGCGGCCCGGGGATCGAAAACCGCTTGCAGCTCCTCTATCACCACGGCGTCAACGAAGGCAAACTCTCGCTGAACCGCTTCGTCGAGATCGTCTCCTCCGCTCCCGCAAAGATCTTCGGGATGTACCCAAAAAAGGGAACCCTTGCCGAAGGCAGCGACGCCGACATTGTCATCTGGGATCCCAAGGCGGAACACGTCATCAGCGCCAAGACGCACAACATGCGCGTGGACTATTCCATGTTTGAGGGTTTTCGCGTCCGCGGCAACGCGCGCCAGGTTTTTTCGCGCGGGGAACTGATTGTCGAAAAGGGAAAGTTCCTGGGACAAGCGGGGCGCGGAATCTACCTGTGCCGCACCGCCCGCGGCGGAGCCTGGCAATGACGGGCGCCTCCGCCGCTGCCCATGATGCCTCGCTTTATAACGAAGACCTCGCCGCCATTCCGCCCGGCCGCCGCACCTGGGGCACCTACAACTATGCGTCGCTGTGGGTGGCCATGAGCGTCTGCATCCCCACCTACATGCTGGCCTCCGGCCTTATCGCCGGCGGTATGAGCTGGAAGCAGGCCATCGGCACGATTCTTCTAGGCAACCTCATCGTTCTCGTGCCCATGATCCTCAACGCCCACGCAGGTACGAAATACGGCATTCCGTTTCCGGTCTACGTGCGCGCCTCGTTCGGCGTGCGCGGCGCGAACATTCCGGCGGTCCTCCGCGCGCTCGTGGCCTGTGGCTGGTTCGGCATTCAATGCTGGATCGGGGGCCAGGCCATTTTCTCGATGTTGCGCGTCCTGTGGCCGACCGTTGCCGCTCACACCGTCACGCCATGGATCTGCTTTTTCGCCTTCTGGCTGCTCAACATGGCCGTGATCTGGCGCGGGATTGAAACCATTAAGTTTTTAGAAGGCATAGGCGCGCCGTTCATGCTGGCAGTCGGTCTCCTGCTTCTGTGGTGGATTACGCGCAAAGCTGGCGGCCTCGGCCCGGTTTTGCGCACGCCCAGCAAATTCAAGACCAGCGGCGAATTCCTGCACTTTTTCATCCCGTCGCTCACCGGCATGGTCGGCTTCTGGGCTACCGTGGCGCTCAACATTCCCGACTTCACGCGCTACGCCAAATCGCAAAAAGCGCAGATGCTCGGCCAGGCGCTGGGCCTGCCAACGGCCATGACGCTCTACTCCTTTATCGGTGTGGCCGTCACCTCTGCCTCCGCCGTGATCTTTGGCGAAGCCATCTGGGATCCGGTCGCTCTCCTGGGCCGCTTCAACGAGCCCGTCGTCGCTTCGATCGCGCTCCTTGCATTGCTTGTAGCAACCCTCAACACCAACGTCGCGGCGAACGTCGTTTCTCCTTCCAACGATTTTTCCAATCTGAACCCGCGCCTCATTTCTTTCCGCAGCGGCGGCTTGATTACCGGCGTGATCGGCATCCTAATGATGCCGTGGAAGCTTCTCACTGACTTTCAAAGCTACATTTTTGGCTGGTTGGTTGGCTACTCCGGGTTGCTCGGCCCGATCGCCGGCATCATGATCGCCGACTACTTCGTGGTGCGCAGCCGCTCGCTCCACCCTGCCGACCTCTACAGGCGTGGCGGAACCTATGAATACTCGAAGGGCTTCAACTATCGGGCCCTGGCCGCGCTCGCGGCGGGCGTCATCGTGGCGTTGGTCGGCCTGCTGGTCCCATCGCTCCGCTGGCTCTACGACTACGCCTGGTTTGTGGGCTTCCTCGTTTCCGCCGTCGCCTACACCCTGCTCATGGGCAAGGCGCCGCAGGAAGAACCCGAACCCGCGCCCGCAAACGCGCTCGAGTCCTAGAAAATTCACGGCCTGCAGGAAAACCCGTAGAATAGAGGCACCTTGAGGAGACGCGCATGTCCAACCCCACCATGACCCCTTTGAATGTTGCCGAAATCACCAAACGGTTGAACTACGGCACCTGGCGCTTCCAGAAGAGCTGGAATCCTCCCCACGTCGTCGACGCCGAGGGCTGCTATTTTGTGACTGCCGACGGCAAGCGCTACCTCGATTTTTCTTCCCAACTGATGTGCGTCAACCTCGGCTACAAAAATGCCGCCGTCATCAAGGCCATCGAGGAGCAGGCGCGCACGCTTCCTTATATCGCTCCTTCCTATGCCACCGACGCTCGCGCCCGGTTGAGTGAGCTCCTGCTCGCAGTCTTGCCTAAGGGCCTGGAAAAGTTCTTCTTTACCACGTCCGGTACCGATGCCAACGAAGCCGCGTTCAAGATTGCCCGCATGTACACCGGCAAGTCCAAAATCATCGCGCGCTATCGCTCCTATCACGGCTCAACCACGGCTTCGATTGCCGCCACAGGCGACCCGCGCCGCTGGGCCATGGAGCCTCTGGGCAAGGGCCAGGGCTTCCTCTTCGCCCCCGAAGTCAACTGCTATCAATGTCCCATCAAGCACACCTACCCATCCTGCGGAGTTGCCTGCGCGGACTACGTCGAGCATATGATCTCGAACGAAAGCAACGTCGCAGCGGTCGTCGCCGAGCCCATCGTTGGCACCAATGGCGTCCTGGTCCCGCCCGCAGAATATTTCCCGAAATTGCGCAAGATTTGCGATACGCACGGCGTCCTGCTGATTGCCGATGAAGTCATGACCGGTTGGGGCCGCACCGGCGAATGGTTTGCCATGAACCACTGGAATGTCCAGCCGGACATTCTCGTTACAGCGAAGGGAATCACTTCGGCTTACGTGCCTCTCGGTCTCTGCGCCACCACCGCAAAAATCGCCAAACATTTTGACGATCACTACTTCGCCCACGGCCATACCTACGAAGCGCATCCTATGACGCTCGCTCCGGCCGTCGCCACCATCCACGAAATGCAGCGTCTCCATCTCGTAGATCGGGCCAGGAAAGTCGGGGCCTATCTCGGCGACCAATTGAAAGCGCTCGCCAGTAAGCACCCCTCGATCGGCGAGGTGCGTGGGCTCGGCATGTTCTGGGCCGTCGACCTTGTCAAGAATAAGGACACCAAGCAGCCGCTCAATACCATGCAGGACAAAATCTCCGGCACGCCCTTGGTCGTCGATCAGGTAGCGGCCGAGATGATGAAGCGCGGCGTTAGCGTACAGGCGTGGATCAGCCACTTTGTGATCGCGCCGCCGCTCATCATCTCCGAAGCCGAGATTGACCAGGGAGTCGCGGCATTGGATCAGGCGCTGGGCATTGCCGACGCGGCGATCGCCAGCTGAGAGCCCTCCCTTTCGAGATGTGCAGGCCGTGCTTCGGAACGGAGGACGGCCTGGTTGCCTGGGTCCGTGGGGCTACGCGGCCGCTTGCGAGCGGTCGCGGGCGACGATCGCGTCGACGACCCGCTTGGCGTCGCGCGAAACGCCCACGATGGTCGCCGACGTCATCGAGTAGAGATAGTGGAGGCCGACAAAGAACAGGCCGGGCGCGCGCGCGACGATTCCACGATCGTGAACCGGATCGCCATTCGGTTCAAAGATGGGCAGGTCAATCCAGGAAAAACCGGGATGATAGCCGGTGCACCAGACGACGTTTTGCACGTCGAGCGTGCGGCCGTCCGCAAGGACCGGCAAGCCGTCACGGACATCCGCCAGGCGAGGTAGGCGCTCGACTCCCGCGGCGATGAGGTCGGCGGGCTTCACGCGAACCAACGGCGCCGAACGATGAAGCATTTTCGGCCGCAGCTTGCGGCCAATGGGCGTGGCGAGCGACAGCATGTAATGTCCCAGGAAACGCACAAAGCGTATGGCAACGAAGCGAAAGAAGAAGCTTTCGATGGGAAAGGGAACGTAGCCGGATTCCTTTCCGGACATCAGGGTGGTGTGTGTACGGGAAAGTTCGATCGCGATATCGGCGGCGGAATTTCCCGCGCCGACGACGAGGACTTTGCCTGGGCGGAGCTGGGACGGGTTGCGATAGTTGGCCGAATGTACCTGCAGGATTCCGGGGTCGAGATTCTTTGCGAAAGCCGGTAGGCGCGGCTTCTGATAGTTGGCCATGGCTACGACAACGTTTTCGGCCTGGAACTGCTCCGCTCCGGCGGAGACCAGGAAATGATCGCCACGGCGCGAGACGCGCTCGACGCGCACACCAGTGCGAACGGGAAGATGGAAGCGTTGCGCGTAGGCCTCGAGATAGTCAGCCAGCTGGTCCTTGGTCGGGAAGGAGTGGCCAGGAGCGGGGAAACCAAGGCCAGGAAGCTTCGCGTAGCGCGCTGGCGTGAACAGGCGCAGCGAATCCCAGCGGTTGCGCCAGGCATCGCCGATGCGATGGCCGGCGTCGAGAATCAGGAAGCGGACGCCGCGGTGAGCCAGGTGGTAGCCGACGGCGAGGCCGGCTTGTCCGCCGCCGACGACGATGGTGTGGATTCGTTTGGGACTTGAGGTTGGCATGATGTTTCCCCTTTCGGTTTTTGGGTGATTGCAGAGTAGAAGAAGGGCTCGCAGCGCACATCGGGCGGAATACCCATGCCACAAGAAAAGTCGAATGGGTAGATTTATGCAGCCAGAAAGTGCTCGCCTGCGGCCGCTGGGGCTCGCGTTCGACCGAACGATTTCCTATACCAGGCGATGCTCGTAGGCGTAAGCAGTGGCGGCGGAACGGGAGTTGAGGTCCAGCTTGACGAAGATGTTGCTGATGTGGCGGGCGACGGTTTTTTCGCTGAGAGAAAGTTTTTGCGCGATGGCGCGATTGCCGGCGCCGGAAGCAACCAGGCGGAGGACTTCAATTTCGCGAGGGCTTAACCGCGAGTCGCGCGGCGCTTCGCCGGGTGAGAGCGCGGCCAAGCGGGTCAGTTCGGGTTTTGCTCCGAGGCGTTCGAAGGCATTGCGAGCCCCGGCCAGTTCGAGAGCCGAAGCATCGCAGTCGCCGAGCTCAAGGCAGGCCCGTGCAGCCAGTGCGCGGGCGCGGGCTGCAGGATAAGGGGCCTCGAGTTCAGTCCACAGCGCGCAACCGCGACGCAGGGCGTGGAGAGCGCGCCGGGCATCCCCTTCGGCGAGAAAAACGGCGCCTTGCGCACAAGCCGCCATGGCTTCAAGCAGTGGCACCCGGAATTTCAGGGCGAGCTTACGCAGGGAGCCAGCCGATCGGCGCGCCCCCTCCAGATCGTTCTCCGCGAGCGCAATTTCAAGGCACGCTTCGAGAAGCTCGGCCTGGCCGGGCGTCGGGCCGGGAGTTCCGACTGCTTCGGCGTGCCGGCGGATCGATTTCGCCGCGTCTAGAAGCCGCCCTTGCGCGAGACGCAGCAACGCGAGCCCTGGCTGTGCCGCGTGTCCAGCCTTGGCAGCCGAAAGGTAGGCGTCTTCCGCTTCGGCAAATTCCCCGCGAAGGCGGTGGAGTTCCCCGAGTCGATAAAGGGCGGCGGGCAACGCAGGCTTTGCGGTGGGCTGCGAAAGGCGTTCACGCGCTCCTTGGGTCTCCTCGAGTGCTTCGCGCCAGGAACCGCGCAGTTGGAGCAGTTCGGCGCGGTAGAGAAGGCAATGGCCGCGATAGGGGACAAGTTCGGGCTGATCGGCGCACCAGCGGTCGAGAGCGCTGGTCCACTCTTGGGCGCGGCGCACGTCGTGCGTCTCGCGGCAGGCCTCTAGGACGCTGCAGTACACTCCGCCCGCAACGATAGGCGAAACTTCGCCGGCGATCACGGCAACCATGGCTTCATCGAGCAACTTGTTGCCTTTGGCGTGTTCGCCGCCGCGAATGAGCGCGCGGCCATGGCCGTTGAGCGCCATGGTCATGAGATCCTTATCGCCGAAGCTTTTGCCGATTTGCCCGGCTCGAATAAACGCGGCGGCGGCAGCCTGAATTTCGCCGCCGCGCGCGGCGCGGATGCCCGAGGGAATCAGCAGGTAGCCGCGTTCTGGGCAGGCTTCCTGGCCTTCTAGTAGCCTGCTGGCGCGAGCCAGCCAGCCGTTTGATTGCGCATACTGGCCATCGTTCAAGGCGATAAAGCCCAGCCAAAAGGCAAAGCGCGCGGCGCGGCGAACGTTGCCGGCGTCGAGATGCGCTTGATGGATGCGAGCCAGGAGTTCGAGCGCGCGGCTTTCATTCCCGCTGAGGTGGGCGGCAATCGCGAGAGC
>Ga0306926_10002931_pt1 | contig 17526 bp, 17 predicted proteins | sample flu12Cox44000178_FD_203759 | JGI IMG/M metagenome (GOLD analysis project Ga0306926, IMG submission 203759) | Lab enrichment of tropical soil microbial communities from Luquillo Experimental Forest, Puerto Rico - flux8day.12C.oxic.44.000.178 (v2)... | ecosystem: Environmental > Terrestrial >... | reverse complement strand
GCAACCTGACCCAAGAACGGTCGCCTCCTTCAAAAAGCCTGAATACGCTGCCGCTTTCGCCCGGATCGAGTGCCACTACTTCCTGAACCGAGGCTTCATGCGGTCGGACAACCAGCTGCTGGACGACCTTGGTCGCATCCGCCACATCCCGGCGGTCATCGTCCACGGCCGCTACGACGTGCTCTGCCCAGCCAAGATTGCCTGGGAGCTGCACCGCGCCTGGCCGCGAGCCCAGCTCCGCATAGTCCCCGACGCCGGCCACTCCGCCTTCGAACCTGGCATCACGCACGAGCTAGTCTCCGCGACCGATCGCTTCGCCACGAAGCCGTCGCGTCGCCGCAGCTTGCGCGCTAACCTCTAACGGGCACGCACCCCTTTATTCTTGGCTTTCGCGCGCGTGTGGTTGCGTTAATCATACCTTCCGGCAAGGGGACATGCGTCGCTTGGCTGCGAGGTCCGACACCGGCCAAAAGCTCTCGTTTACCTCGGCGGGTTTTATTTCCGCCAGGCGGACATTGGCATAGCGGGTCCAGTCGTGAACTCTATGGCATAAGCGGAGAGCGCGCGTGCTCGGCTGTCAGCGTGGCGCTCGGCAGTCTCGATCGCCCTCTCAAGGCAGCTTGTCGAAGAAGAGATAGACAGCGGCTATGCGGCCCTCCCGAGCAACGATGAAGTCCGTCCCAGCGTACGCAGGAGCCTGACCTGGCCGGCCAGATACCCATCGGATTCGACCACCATCACCCGACACATCGGGCTCGGCGATGGGCTGGTACTGAAAGTCAGGATGAGTAGCCTTAATCACTCCCGCAATCCGACCAATCTCATCACGGCCGCGGTGGACGCCGTTGTTGGGGTCATAAAACACGCAATCCTCGGTGTAGAACTCGTCAATGAGCGCGCGCCGGCGCGTGGGATCCGTCTCAGCGAAAACGTCTATATTGCGTTGGAGCAGAACCGGAATGTTGTTGGACATGGCTGTCTCCTTAAGGCAAGTAGGTCGTTTCAAGAAATCTCGTCTCCGCGGAGAAAGCGGCAAGCCAGCCCTGTGCGAGCCCACAACTCATGATGCCAGGGTCGAGGGCTCGAGCCCCGCATCCACGGAGGGTCGGGCGCAAGGTGGCTGCGGGACTCTTGCGTGATTGGTCCTGCTCAACTGTGCCCAGTGGTGACAAACGCATCGGGCGTCACGCGGAATTAGTGAAATAAAATCAAAGGGCCTAGTCTCAATGCTCCAACTACGAACCAGGAGGTCCCGGAGTTCGAGTCTCTCCGGGCGCGCCAACTAAGACGAAGACTTACCGGAGCCTTTCTTGTACTCGTTGGAGCGTCTTTGAGGAGCCTAAAAGCGCCTGCTCGCACGGAAGGCGAGACGGTGCCCTATCGGGTTCATGACAAGGACATCAGGTCGGCAAGGGTGCGCCCGCATCGCTATCAGGAAGTAGAGTCTTGAAAACGGAGTCATCGTAAATCCAAGGACCCGCCTGACGATTCCAAGTCGCCCTGAGCGATACAGCCGGCATCTGTATGCCCACGCCGCTTTGTGACCGCGTCTCGGGGCCAGTCATTCGCAGTAGCGTTCGGCTTGCTTAATCATTTCTTCGACCGTCTCGATCTTGGTGACTCGTTCACGGGCCCACCAGTTGCGCTTCCAGTTTCTTAAAGCATTCGCTCCAGCCTTGCCTGTGGTCCTCGCGATGGGTCGGGGTATCGAAACCCGTCTGCTGAAACGTCATTCGCGTGCTCGAACCGACCGCGATCAAAGTGACTGTCACCAGCGTTTCCAGCCGAACCCTGTGTCCTTCGACATGCGTAAGCGTGAAGACAAGGCGCTCGGGCTCAACGACCTCGCGGAATTCACCGTACTCTAAGCATTCGGTGCCGTCGGCTGCGCGGAACTCGACCCGCCATCGACCACCTGGACGTGCCGATACTTGGCATGCGGTCACCGCCGATCCGTCGGGAGCGAACCAGGTTTGCACCTTCGCCGCCTCAGTCCAGTTACGGAAGACGAGTTCTCGCGGCGCATCAAACAGAACCACAATCTCCAGGTCGTTAGGACTACTCACTGGATCAGCACTCCCCGTCAGTCTTTACCCTGCTGTTCGCGCAGCCTCGTGCCAAGTCGCTGAAATCGACCAGTCCATCGCTGGCGATAGAGCTGAAGCCACTCGTCTACCCTGACCAACGGTTCAAGCCGAATTCGGCTTGGCCGCCGTTGAGCGTCGCGTGCCCTTGTCACGAGACCAGCGGCTTCGAGCACGGCGATATGTTTCGACACCGCACGTGACGTCATTCGGAAGGGCTGGGCCAGTTCGCCTACAGAAGCATCGCCCAACAACAGGCGCTTGAGAATGGCACGACGCGTTGGATCGGCCAGTGCTCCGAACGTCAGGCTGAGCTGATGGTCCAGACGTGCGGAACTAGACAATTCCGGAACCATATGGTTCTATATATATCATATTCAACCCGTTCGTGGAAGGAGGCGCGTGTTCAGGGCTCGCGCGCGATGATGGTCGAGCGCGCGGCTGCCGCTTAGAAGGCGCACCAAGGCCATGCCATAGTGGAACTGCAACGAGGGATGTTATGCAACGGACAGTGACGGAAAAGTCTAAGGATCAAACGGAGATCATGGCGTTAATCGAGCGCTGGTGTGCCGCGGTCCGTCGCAAGGACTACGATGGTGTATTGAAGAATCACTCAGCAGGCATGCTCATGTTCGACGTGCCTGGGCCGTTTCAATCCGAGGGGCTGGAAGCATATCGAAAGACGTGGGACCTGTTCTTTGGCTGCAATCCCGACCCTCCCACATTCAGTTTTTCGGATGTCCGCATCACGGCTAGCGTGGACGTCGCGTTCGTGACCGCGCACGGTCACTGCACCAGCCCAAACGACAAGGGCATTCCGGAACCGCTCGACTTCCGATTGACAATGGGCCTACGCAAGATTGCTGGCGAATGGATCATCGAGCATGAACACCACTCGGTGCCAGCTGCATGATTGACGTGCGAAAGGCACGCCCAGAGGATGCTCAGCATCTCGGCGCTGTGGCCGATCCGGCCCCGGCTGGTAAGGCCGTCAAGTCCACAGCAAGTCCTACGAGAACGCGAAAGGGGGGTCACGAGTAACCTGTTTTCGCCTGCGCCACAACTGAAACCATGTGCCGGTGGGATTATGGAGTATTTTCAGGACGTTGTTAGCGAATACCTACGCGCGAATCGCGCAACCTTTATAGACACCGAATGCTGTATCCAATTGAATTCTGGAAACCCGGATTATTGCTCCAAGGCTACTCGCGGCGGCGAAATGCCTCGACCAGCGATAACCGCGCTAGAGAATGTTGTTCCTTGGAAGCACCCATCTCGGGACCGGAAGGTCGCCAAAACCCCGGTCTAGCCGACTTTGATCCGGGCGGGTTAGCCCCGCCGCCACCAGAGTCTGAGGCGAGATGAATGTTCATTTGCTTTGGTTAGTCGGGGCGCTCGTCGCCCTGGCCGCTCTCGCAGTGGCAATGCGGCCGCGCCTTCCGTACGGCCGGTGCAGGACTCGATACGCCTTGGCCTCTCGAGCCCAAAGGCACCTTGCTTAGCGAGGCCGAGCAGCGGCTCTATCGGCGCCTGGTGCAGGCACTTCCCGAGCACCTCATTCTTCCACATGTGCAGCTGCTTCAAGCGCTGCGTTTCAAGCGAGGCCAATGGAGTGCGCTGCACCAGGCGGGAACCGCTCGCAGATCGCGCGGCGTAGAGTGAGGAGAGCGGCTCGCCCGATGCCCCTAGCGTCCGCCTAACGAAACACCAGCACGGGGATCTTGCTGTGCGTCAAGACCTTTTGTGTCTCGCTGCCAAGAAGGAACGCTTGCACGCCTCGCCGTCCGTTGGAAGCCATCATTATCAGATCGCAACCCTTTTCCTTCGCCGTCGCGATAATCGCCTCGTACGGTTGATCACTGCTCTGAAGCGCAGTCTCACAGGGCACATCCGCCGCCTTGGCAGCTTGCACAATGACCGCGAGGAAATGATCTGCGCGGGCTTTCCAGTCTTTTTCGAAGTCGGCGAAATCCTGCCTCTTATCGGTAACCCCATCCGGGCCGTAAACAAGCATGTGGAACTTGGGCATCGCATAGAAGGCCGTCACCTTGGCGTTGATGCTCTTGGCGAACTGCACGCCAGCTTGAATCGCAGCTTCTGAAAGTTCGGAGCCGTCGGTCGGAATGAGAATGTGTCTAAACATACGCATCATTCCTCTGTTCGTTGTGGTGAGTGAGTGGTGGCACAGGCCTGCGGCTCTGTACGGGTTCGCACGCTACCATGTACTGCATGGATACGCTCTAGGCTGAGCGCTCGACGTCAAGCAAAAGAAACCGAGAGCGCTGGAAGTGGACTTCGTTATAAGTTCTGGTCACTAGGGCCATTCGCGTGTCTGCGGCGCCACGTGGTTGCGGGACTTTTGCGTGTCTCGTCGTGCTCAACTGTGCCCGGTGGTGCCAAATGCAACGGGCGCGACGTGGAATTAGTTAATAAAATCGAAGGCCCTGGATTCGACACTCCAACTACGAACCAGGGAGTATGAGATCGAAACTGGTGCAACCTGCCGCATAGGGCAGTGGCGTTTTGCGCCGAAAACAGTTTGAGCTACCGATCTGGAGGCAGAGCCGACACTGGTTCAATGTTGGCACAACGCTGTTGTGATCCGGGGACTTTTAATCTGCTGGTCGATTGCTCGCGCGCCGCCACATAGTCCGTTGATGCGCGGGCTCGGGGCGCGGCAAGGCCAGTGACATGATCATCGTCGGAGTCGTCTTCTCGGGCGCTGCGATCCCGCCTCGTTCGTCCACGGCGTCTTGATGACTGTTCGCTACGAAGTAGAGCGTGTCACCGACAACGACACCCTCGGTGGCCATCGACAGCCGTGGATCAGCATTCTCGAGAGGTTCGCCCGACTCGATCTGCGCGCCATTCCTCGACAAGCGAAAAGCCACGACCCGATCAAATCCCTCGATGCTCTGCACGCCGATGAGATCCTCCCCACGCAAGTAGAGGCCATCGATCGCCACTGTGGAAATCCCATTGGCACACGGCAGCTGCCGCAGCCGTCCGGTCGGTAGATCAATTGCAAAGATACCTCGCAATTCGGCCACGTAGAGGACGTTGCGCAAGGGGTCGAAATCGATTCCGTTCGGATAAAATAGAGCCCCACGCGGCGTGATCGGTGCGAGGTCGCGTCCATCCGCTGAAAGTCGATAGATGCGGCCCGCATCGCTGTCGGTGATGTAGGCAACCCCATCGGGATTCAAGACCAGGTCATTGAAGAGGTGAATGCCGGGCTCCGCCAGCCAGGTTGCTTGAAGCAGGCGGCCAGTCGCGAGGTCATAGCTAAACACGCCCGAGCGCCCCCGGTCGCCCGGCTTGAAATCGATGAGGCGTGCGTCGTCGGCTGCGGTCACCACCACCAGACGCGATCGAGCCGAATCAACTTTCATCCCAAGCACTTGCAGAAGTCCATGATCAGCGCTCGGCACGAAGTCGGAGAGGCGGCCATCGCTATCGCGGACCACAATCTTACGCAGGTAAGTGCTACTGACGAAGAAGCGCCCCGTGCCCGGGTCGAACGCCACGCCCTCCGCAATGAGCCGCTGCTCCGGAATTTCGAAGGCGATGAGCGCCGGCCTGATCGGGACCGCTTGCCGAGCGGCACGCACCCGCAGCTGCGCGAAGTTGGGTCGGCCCGCCAGTTTCTCAAAAAAAGGGTCTGCGACGATCAACGCGCCGAAGCCTTCATCGAGGAGCGTGCCATAGAGGTTCTCGGCCTCCGCAAACCTCCCGAGCCCGACGAGACACTGGGACAATCGCCGCTGCAGAGCAGGATGCTTCGGCAGTTCGCCCAACAACTCCTCGTACTGTTTGCATGCCGTGGCGAAGTCACCGCGCGCGAGCGCGGAATGGGCGGCGCTCTGGGTCGCTTCGAGGCTTTCCAGGTCGATCGTCTGGGCGTCGGCCTGAGCCGCTATCACACAGAGCAATACAAGAGTCGCCGTTAGCGTCGATCTGCTTTCCATCCCAGACCTCCTCACCCATCATCGAGCTGTTAGCGGTTGAGGATGTCAATCCTTACTGGGACGAAACGCTCTCACCAGGCGACGAACACACAGAGTCGAACTCACGCAGCCGGCCACCCGACGTCGTCTGGGATGCGTGGCTATCGAGGTGTTCTCGGGTGCGGTCGGGACGCTCGATCGGATGACTCTTGCGCCGTCAGCAGGGAGCAGGGGACACATGGCACTGGGAATGCCATGCTTCTTTCTGCGGGACCTTCGCGAATGAAGCGACGTTCACATCATGACGTCGCGCAGCTTCCCGAAGGCAAAAGCGACCCCGACAGTACTCCTGTGCCGCCGCTAACTTCTTCAGCTTGGAGTATCTTCCCATCGGACACCTCAAATCCTGAAGATACAGTCGTATCTGCTCAAGCGCGACAGGTATGACGAGCTGCACGCCATCATTGAGAAGCGCGGCCAGCAGATCGACACCCTGATAGAGCCTGGAAAACGCGAGCGGCACTGATACCCGCTGCTGGCATCAAGAAGCTTCTAAACGCACGCGTTGCAGACAATCATTCGCACTCTGCGCTCTGTAACCTTCTACCTGCCCGTCATGTACGGGAATTAAGCCCGGCGATTTGCGCCGGCTCCCGCCTCGGGGATGCGGCCGGGTATTTTGCCTCGGCCGCATCCCTGCGGCACATCGCGCCCCGTTGGCACCCGGTGTGTAACAAAGAGGTTACTCGTGGAAGCGGCTATGGAGCTCTTCACCATGTACACACGACTCGCGTTCGGCGTAACGATGATTGTCGCCGCCGTGTGCGTGTTGCTCGGACAAGTTGGAGTGCTCTAAACGAGAACGCCGCCCCATCGGCAGGCGGCACTTATCGGTTTGCGACCAGACGCTCAGGTTTTAGCGGTGAGCCAAGTGAACGCTTCGTCTACTGTGCCGACGTAGCGGTTCTCGTAACTCCCGCCAGGGGTCTCTGTCATCTTGTCTCCGCTTTCGCCCGGCCAGATCCATGCAATTTTTTTCACACCCGCTTTGACGTACTTCGGAACCACCACCTCATCGCGGATCACCTGAGCCTCGGATGATGGGCGATACCTGAACTGTCGCATGTCAATAATGAGGCGACGCGCGCTATGTTGCAGGGCGCAGTCGGCGAACGCCAAGATACCGTCCTTGAAGTCCTGATCCGTCATGCTCTCCGTTTCAGGCAGCCAGGTCAGTTCAACGAGTTTCTCCGGTCCGCGGTACGTGATCGAGTATTGAGGCTTGCTGTAGCTCATAAAACCTCCCCGTAACGCTGAGCGGTAGCAAATGGCTCAGTAAGAGTTTAGGCCCTACAGGCACGTTGGAAATGCTCGGGAACGACTCTTCGAGCAGGAAATCGACGTTCCCTCACCACAGGCTCGGCCAATCACAAAGGGCTCGATGACAAGTTGGGGAGCCTTGGCCCAGGCTACGCTGCTCGAGGTGCGGCAAGATGCCACTGGCGGATCGCGACGATGCGTCGCGATCCGCCTAGCTGCATTCATCTGATTTTGTCAGCCAACGCGGATCAACCTATTTACCGTGCGGCTCCATGATGAAGCCATGTGCTGTGCCACTTGCGTCAATCCACAACCCCGCGATTTCACCTGAGTCGTTGATGTCGAACGGGGACGTCTGCACTGCGCCGGGCGCAGCGAACGGCACTATCGATCCGTCGCTGTTACGGACAAAGCCCTGGTTCAGGCCGTCATTTTCGTCCCCATAGGTGCCACAAATTGCGTCGGAGGAATTTATCGAACCCGGCCAGGTTCCGTTGTAATTTCCCACGCCCCCTCCGGGCACGTCGAAGGAAACGAAGTTCCCGTCATGCGTGCGCAGGAAACCGTGGGCGGTGAGGCTCGAATCCACTGCCGCTCCCGTGAGGTCACCTCTATCGTTCAGACCGTTATCAGTATCGCCCACTAGAAATATGGCGGGGAGTGTGCCCTGTCCGCTTCCGGTGCCCGCGTCTGGGGCGTCAAAAGTAGTAATTGAGCCGTCGATGTGACGCAGGAATCCGTGAAACACGGAGTTGCTATCCTGTGATACGCCGTCTATAACGCCCTGCTCGTTGATGCTCATGCTGAGGGCCCCCATCGCGGCGCCGGGCACATTCACTGCAGTGAACTTCCCAGCTTTCGAGCGCAGGAAAACCTGAGCGTTAAAATTCGGATCGAGGTACCAGCCAGTGATCGTTCCTACGTTGTTTATCGCAAATGCAAGGGTGTCCCCGGTGCCAGCAAAAGGGACATCAATGGAAGTGAATTTGCCCTTGTTATCGCGCAAAAAGCCATGGGCAAAGCCGTTCACGTCAAAGTAGCGACCGACGATGTCACCGGCGTCGTTGATACCCTCCGGGTCCGTGGTGCCGACGGCTAGCGGAGCATCAAATGAGATCACGCTGCCGTCCTTGGCGCGAACGAAGCCATGCTCGATGAAGTTTGAATCAATGTAACCTCCCGTAATCACGCCGGCGTTGTTGATGTGGTGGGGAACTGTACCTATAGGGCCTGCGTCTGGGACATCAAATGACGTGAACCGATACCCAGCAACGACTGTGGAACCACCAGCCCCCCCAGCGAATGCGAGCGAAGCAACAAATAGAGGAAGAATCCCCAGAGTGCAGCAAACCTGAGATGTATTTGTAGAAGCTCTTTTCGAGTCCATTGTCCTTTCCCGCTGCCTCGCGGTGTGACCCCCGCTTAAGCTGCGAGCCTCCCGCCGCGGTTTCAAAGACTGGACGCACCACGAGCGGCGCGTAGTCGGTCTTGTAGCCGCCACGGCGAACGCTACTCGCGGAAGGCGTGAAGCGCTATCGCGAGAGCGGATCCAGGGATCTGCGCGGCACGGTGCACCGCAGAGTGAATGTGTGCTGAATAAGGGGTAAAAGTGCAGTGCAAGTCTTCGGTTAGCGACCGCTCATCGGCTTCTCCAATCACATTACGGTCGTGGTTCACCGGCAGGGGCACACGGAATGGAACGAGTGCGTCGCCCGAGAGTATGAGGAGCCTGTGCGGACCGGCTCGGTTCGAGGACTCGATTCGCCGAGCTGTCCGTCGATATCACTACCGCCCTTCAAGACCTGACCTGTCGAAATCGCCTCGTTGGCCAGGAGTCCCTGCTGGAGCGCCTGGAAGCGCGACTCCTTTCGCAGCGTGTCGAGGAGTGGGTCGGCAATTGAGGTAACTGCTTCTCCGGAGTACTTTCAATAGATGAGGTTAGACGCTCGGTTGACTAGCGTAGCGAAGTCCCGGCGCTGTTTATGGACGCTCCTGCTTGGATCGTGCGCGGTTGCGGTTCATGGTCAGGGGGTCAACACAGCCGTAGCCGGCACGCAGCAAGTCCTCGAGCATCATGGAAATGCGGCACGTTCGGGGCTGTATGTGGTGCCGGATCTTACTTGGGAGGCTGCAGGGCACCTGCAGCGTGATCCGAAATTTCGTGCCGATGTCGCTGGACCTGTGTATGCCCAGCCGCTTTATTGGCGCTCGCCGGAAAGCGATCACGCCCTGCTGTTAGTAGCGACCGAAAAGAATCTCGTGTATGCGCTTGACTCGCTCACGGGGGCCACAACGTGGAGGACCCCGCTGGGATCCCCGGCGGCGCGCTCCTCCTTGCCTTGCGGCAACATCGATCCCCTTGGCATCACGGGCACCCCGGTTATCGATGACAGTACGAAGACTGTTTATCTCGACGCAATGATCAGTGACAAAACGTCTAACGTCCCAAGGCACATGATCTTCGCGCTTTCACTCACGGACGGGTCAGTCTTGCCCGGCTGGCCGATTGACGTGGAGGCAGTGCTGAAGGCGAACGGCCAGACTTTCCGTTCGGCAGTTCAGAACCAGCGCGGCGCGCTCACCATCGCTGCGGATTCGCTTTACGTGCCGTACGGCGGACATTTCGGTGATTGCGGCGATTACCGCGGGTGGGTCGTGAGTGTGTCGCTACACTCCCCACATGCCGTGCGCAGCTGGTCCACCCGCGCGCGTGGCGGCGGCGTCTGGGCGCCGGGAGGTGTCAGCTCGGATGGATCCGCGGTCTACGTTGCAACGGGCAACACCATGGCAGCATGGCGCTGGAGCGATGGCGAGGCAGTGATTCGCCTCGGTGTGGGCCTAACATTCTCGGGGCAGTCGCCCGATTTCTTTGTGCCCTCCAATTGGCGGTGGCTGGACCTGACTGATACCGATCTCGGTGGCACGAACCCGCTGCTGGTGCAGCTGCAGGGTGCTACACCCCAAGAGCTGGTGCTCGCATTCGGTAAAGACGGCAGAGCGTATTTGCTCGACCGTCGGAATCTCGGAGGCGTCGGTGGCAGCCTGTTGAGCAGGAGGGTATCGTCCGACGCGATCCGAACATCCCCGGCCTACGTCTCATCGGGGAAGGAAGCGTGGGTTGCATTTCAGGGCGCGGGGGTCGATTGCCCGCACGGGACGGGCGGTGATCTCGTGGTCTTGCAAATTGCCTCCGGCTCACCGCCATCGCTCAATACTGTCTGGTGTGGCTTGGCGAACGGACGGGGCGCACCCGTCATCACTACCACAGACGGTCGCGCCAGTCCGATCGTCTGGATCATCGGCGCCGAAGACAGCAACCGCCTAAGGGGGTTTCGCGCCGACACGGGCGCTGTTGTCTTTGCCGGCGGCGGACCCGCGGAAGCTATGAGCCAGGTGCGTAGGTTTCAAGCACCTATCGCCGTCGGCCGGCACCTTTACGTCGCAGCGGATCAGCAGGTTTATGCCTTTATATTCTGACAGTCCACGCGGCAGCCGCGTCTGGCCGCACGGCTGCCGCGAGCGCAACTCAACCCGGTTGCGAGTGAGATCTACTCTAGCGTGCCCCAAATCTTGGGCGGGATAACGGTGCCCGCTGGCAAGTCATGCAAGCAACCCTGAAACAAACCGGACCCCGTGATTGCACCTCTGAATGCAACGTTCACCGTTACAAGGGCGACGTCCGTGCCGCAGACGGTACTTTCGCCAGCATGCGGCCACGTGACCGTTCCGCCGGTCACTTTGCCCGACAGCGTTGTTCCATTCGTGAACAGTACATCGAAGCTGCCACCTACCAACTCGACCTTACCGCCAAACTCGACTTTCCCAATGTAGTCGACAGTCGTCTTCCATAATCCCTCGTCTGTACCGGGGAACGGGGTCCAGCCGGTTGAGACCCGGCCGCGGCCTCATGTCCAGCCTCCAAACGCGACTCCACATGTGGCGGATTGCCCATTTATGGTACAGCTCGTGCCGAGTAAGAACTCATAGCCCGAGAGATTTACCGGAAGTGGGGCCGCCGCCGATGCGCTGCTGACGACAGCAATCGCCGCCGCGGTGATTGCGTAAGGTGCGATCTTCTTCATGGTAACTCCTGCGGGATTCCGGATTGAGTTCGCGCTTGGCTGCTACATCATGGTCCTCACTGCAACTCGAAATCCCAGTCATGGGTTAGCCATGGTAAACCGAAAATCCTGTCGCGGAACTGGCAGCCGCGGCTTATCACCCGGCAGAAACGATCGACGCAAGCTGAACGTCGGCAACGGCAAAGCATGCGCCTGCGCCCGCGACAACGGTTAGCCCCTTGGGGATCGCATCTGAGAGCTGCACGAAACAGTTGCGAGCTACGACGCGTAGTACATCGCCGTCGTCGAGGCCCTCAAGTTTCCACTGGCCACTCTGGACGATCGCCTCGCAAGGGCGGACGGACCCACGCGCGAGTTCTTGACGCCGGGTCCCCGTAGCCCCACCGCCCGCGTGCTGCTCTGTCCAGCTAGAACTGAAATCCAAAATTGATATGCAAAACAGTCAGCCCGCCGCCAAAAATGAAGCCGGCACCGATCCTCGGGTTCGGCAGCCCGAGCAATCGGAACTGGGTCGCCGAGCCGATCGAGAACCCGATCTCGCCCTGGTTCGCGATCTTCAGCTCCGGCTCAAGAAATCTGCTAAAGACCAGCGGTACAGGATAGTAGTAGTAAACCGTGTACACCCCTAAGTCAGGCGCCAGTGCGCCAATCCTGAAGCCGAGCGGATGGCGTAACTCCACGCCCAACTGCAGCGATACGTAGTGTTCAGAGAAGCCGGAGCCGATCGGGCGGTCACCGGCATATATGATCGCATTGCCAAGCGAGATGGTCGTGGCGCCCACGTGCCACTGCGAGACTGCCCTCGCGCCTGCCAGAAAAACATAGAAATTCGGGCTGCCGACATCGACACCGAAGGTGTGCCCCACGCCAAATTGGCCGAACGGCTTAAGAACGGTGCGGTTGCCGACCGGGATCTCTAACTCCGCGCCGGGCACCACCGCCACGGATTGCTGATTGATCGAAATGCGCTCGCCGTTAGTATCAGTAGCCTTCAAAGAATAGAGGCCGAGTTGGATTGGCGCCAAGATCCTCAACGCCCAGCCGTTTCGCAGGACATCGTGCAACGTATAGTCCAGCGGCAGTGTATAGACCTGTGCTGTCAACCCATTGAGGGAATAGCCGCCGAAGCCCAGTTCGGCGGCATAGACATAGTTCAGGTTTACCGTCCGATTGAGAGTCGATGCCGGCGAGATCTGCGCACGCGACGCCAAGCTGCCAAACAGGACTACGCCCGCGCATGCTGACATGCAGGCGTATCGGACACGCACCCGCACGCGGGCGCCTGGCGCCTCGGCGACTGCAGCGCGGGCCTTCTCTACGAGTATTTCGCCTCTCGAGCGATCTCGCGTGGGGACGGTGCCAGCTTTCTCAAGCACGTTTGAGGCCCTTGCCGTCCTTTGGGACCCTTGCTCGCAGCATGCGGCGGTAGTCCTGCGCAGTGCTGAAAAATCTACCACCGTTGCGTTCGGCGTGATGCCCTCAGTGCGTTGCGTATTTTCAACCCCGGCGGGCGCGGATCAGGCTCAGCTAATTTGGCGTACAGTGTCGGCAGGTAAGGGCAATAGTCCCGGCGATGAACCGCCGAATGTTCATCCATGCAGCCACCGCGACCGTTGCCGGCCTAGCGGCCCGGGCCAGCACCAGCGGGAGAGATCCATCAGTGGAATGGCTGCTTAAATGGCTGGAGGAGTCACGGCGAGAAGACATCCCGCGCGACGTCGGGCGGATGATCCGAACGGGTCTTCGTTATGAGGACCTGCTAGCCGCGTTGTGCCTGGCGACCGTGCGCAACGTCCAGCCGTACCCTGACGTGGGTTACAAATATCACTCGGTCATGGTATTGCGATCGATCCACTTGGCTAGCGAGCAGCTACCTGCCGCGGACAGGTGGCTCCCCATCGTCTGGGGCGCGGACTATTTCAAGGACACGCAAGCTCAGGAACGGGCAGCCAGTGGTTGGCGCCTGACCCCGAGGCATACCGCGTTGGGCGACCGAGTGGCGGCGCGGCGCGCCCTGATCACCGCGTTGGACGACTGGAATCGGGACGCCGCCGATGCGGCAATAGTAAGGTACGCGCAGACCGCGGGCATGGACGAGATTTTCTCGGTGCTGTTTGCTTACGGCGCGCGCGATCTCCGAGCGATTGGCCACAAAGCCATAAGCGTCAGCAACGCACACAGTCTCATTGCGCTCCTCGGCAGTGTTAACACCGAACCCCTGCTGCGTTCTACCGTGGCGGCGCTGCAGAACAGCCAAGGCGGGCCTGATCCGGCCAGTCACAACCTTCAACCTGATCGACCGTGGCGGCAAAATCAGAAGCGGTTACGCGAGATCCCGCAGTCATGGAAGCATGGACGCGACGATGCCGGCGCAAGGAAAGAACTGCGTGCAGCCCTGTATCACGTGTCGGAGGACGCAGCGGGCGCGGTTGTCGTCGAATTCCTGAGGCAAGGAATGTCACCCGACGCAATTTGGCGGGTCTTGTTCGATACCGCCGCCGAACTGCTGCTGCTCCAGCCGAGTATTGTGCTGGTACACGCACAGACCACCGCCAACGCCTTGCACTACGCCTACCGCGTCTGCGGCGATGGACAGACGCAACAGTTAATGTTGCTACAGTGCGCGGCCTTCATTGCAATGTTCCGGACGCTAGTGAACGCGCAGCCAGACTTCAGTCTCGACGCTCTGCAACCGCTACCGCTCGATGGCACGGGCATCGGTGCGATTGTGGAGATTTTCACCGACGTTTCTGCTGGTCATCGCATGCAGGCTGCTCGCAAGTGTTTGGGCTATCTGCAGAACGGCGGTGACGCAGATGCAATCATCGCAACCGCTCGACAGCACCTCATATACAACGCGGAAGAGCCTCACGACTACAAGTTTTCCGAGGCTGTCTTCGACAACTACGCACATTTTGCGGATTCCGCTTGGCGAAGCCGCTTCTTGAGTGCCGGCATGGCGTACTTCAAAGGGCCTGCAACGCGACCTAGCCCTGTCGTGGAAGAAATGATGGAGCACTTACGGATCTAAGCGCAACTGGGCCTGATTGACTATCAACCGCGCAAGGATCATTCCGCCTTCGAGCGCCATCTGCACCAGGCGATGCGATGAGCGGGACCGCTGCAGGTGCGTTCTCCCTGGCAGTATTTCTCTCTTACCTCCCAACGGAGCGCTGCTTGCTCTCTTGGTCGCGCCAGCCTCGAGGCAACATAGCGGGGCACTTTGCGAGGCTTTGCACCAGAGCACCGAGAACTGGCTGCAGTCGGGCCAGAAGCGGCCGGTTGTAGCCATCGGACGGAATCCTCGATAGCGGACGTTCCTCTTGTATCGCCGCGCGACAGCCAGATCCGATTTGATCGATGATCAGATCGCGATTGCGTTCTTAGCGTCGTCTATGCCCTTTCCCGTGCGCAGGTCAATGGCCAGGTTCGCCTCGACGAATGGCCGCAGCCGCCGTTCATGACTCTCGGCGGCGGCCGCCAGATCACCAGTCGATCGTCCGATCTCCTCGGCAAGGACGTACGCGCCAACCAGAGCCAGACTGGTGCCCTGGCCGGTAAGCGGCGAGGGACAGTAAGCAGCATCCCCGGCGAGTACGATCCGCCCATCCGACCACCTCGGCATGCGCACTTGCGCCATTTCGCTAGCGTAGAGGTCATCGGCCCCGTCGAGCTCCGCCACTAAGGTACGGAAGCGCCCCCCGACATCGCCGAACGGGGCCTTCAACGCCCGCTTCTGAGCAACGGTATCTTGCAATGGCGGCTCCGATCCCCCATCGGCGAAGTAGAGCACCACGCGAAGCTGATCGTTGGACCGGTTGGGGTAGACGATGATGCCCCGTTCCGGCGTGCGGAAAACCAGCTGCCAGGCATCGAGGCCTATGCTGTTGGACGTCGAATAAATCCCCGCGTAGATTCCGGCGGGGTGTACATACTCCTCGTCCCGGCCAAAGGCTAGGCGTCGGATGCCGGAACTGAGACCATCGGCGCCGACGAGCAAGTCGAAGCTTCGCTCGCCCCCGTTGCGCAGCTCTACAGCGACGCTATCGCTCTGCTGCCGAGCGGACACAACCTCGTTCCCAAACACGTAGGTCACGAGCTTCGAACCGGCGAAGAAGAGGATCCGCGAGAGATCGTCCCGAAAGAGCTCTATGTCGTCGCTGTCAAAGCGGCCACCGCTCAGGGTGCGATCGGTCGTTCGCTCGAGCTCGTTGTCGCACTCGTCGCAGACGGACATGCCTCGGAAATAGGTTCGGCAGGCGCGCACTTCCTCAATTAGCTTCAACTCCTCCATCACCTTCAAGGCCGCGCCCCTCACATCGACCGCTTGTCCACCGCTGCGCAGGGACTGTGCGCGCTCGAAGATGGTCACCGAGTGGCCCTGCCTAGCCAGAAGCAAGGCGAGCGCGCAGCCGGCTATGCCGGCGCCCTGGATAGCAACTTTCGCCATTGGGTTCTCCTCGAACTAGACCGCAGACCGCGCGGACCTCAGAGCCGCAGCCTGCGGCCAATCGCTATCGCGCGAAGAACTGATCCGTCCCTCCGGGGAGGCTCGCTAATCCGCTCCACCGCCTCATAGTTCATCGCGAATCCTCGTCCCCGTTGCAGGTATGCGCAATTATAGGGGGGCATGCAGCGCGGCAACTACGAAGGAAGTAGTGACGCCACCTCGATCTGACGAGGGATAGAAAGTTCGTTCCCGCATTGATACGGCCGAAACTCGGTGCGCTTCTCGTGACGAATCGACTTACGTCCGCTCCAGAAGCGCGGAATGACCGCTAAAGAGCGACGGGCACGGCTGCAAAGGGGTCGAAATGATCTTCCCCACGTAGATCAAAAGGACCCATTCGACGCTGCGCCCGCAGTCGGCCACGAGCCGCCACTCATCGACGGCCGATAAGTTTCGGCAGAGCGGACGCTTGAATGACCGCAATCAGGACTGCCTTTCGAGCATCAGGCGATATTCAGTCTGGAAACTTCAGTTCCTTCTCGATCGCCTGGAAGCGCGGCTCCTTGCGCACTGGATCGAGAAGCGCGCTCATCTTCACGAGTTCTAGCTGAGGAAGGTGGTTCCGCAATGCCGTCTCGAGCGAGTCGAGAGCGAGGGGTGTCAGACCCCATTGTGCGTAGATCATTGCACAGAATACTGCGGAAGCATCACCCCTCGAAGCACGCAGCTCGGCCAGCGCACTCTGTGCATCAGAGTCCTGTCCGAGCTGGCGGTAGGTAATAGCCAAACAGAGGTCTTTCCCGGATCCGGCCGCACTCTTGCACGCTGCGAGGGCGCTTTGGAAATCGCCAAGCTGATAATAAGCGATTCCAACCAGTGAACTGGCCCACCCGTTCAGGAACGCGTTGCTCGGAGCCAGCGCCTTGGCATCCGTGAAGGCTGCTATAGCCTCGTTGTTCCGGCGTGCGAAATGCAGCGACATACCAAACCAGATTCGGTACCAGTGATTCAACGGATCTAACACCACCGAGCGATGTGTGGCCGCCAGGCCAGCCTCGCGCTGGCCCATCTGCGAAGCAAATACACCGTAGTTACTCAATACTCTGGCGTTGCCTGGCGCCAATGCCACCGCCCGCTCAAGTTCCTGCGCTGTCGCGTTGAAAGCGAGAGTTGTCTCGAAGAGCTTGCCCAACGCCAGGTGGCCCTCAGCGAGATCAGGTGCGAGTGCGATAGCCTTGCGCGCATCGGCCTGTGCTTCAGTGAGAGAGTCGCGGACTGTTGGTTCTTTTGATGCGAATCCTGCGAAAACGAAATCTGTTAGCGCCAGGGATCGGCCAGCGTAGGCGAGAGCGTATTCTGGGTCGAGACGAATCGCTTCGGTGTAACTCGCGATGGTAGCTCGTAGATCTCTTTCGCCTTGACCCCCCCAGTAGGCCTCCGACGCGCGCAGGTACGCATCGAACGCTGCTGGGTTCCGCGTCCCGCCCACCTCGATCTTCGCAGCAAGGTCGCCAAGCAACGTTAGCCTGAGGGCGCCAGCCACTGCGCCGGCAATGTCGGTCTGGAGCTTCAACACGTCGCTCACATCCCGGTCATAGGTCTGTGACCATAGGTGATACCCGGTGACCGCATTGTTGAGCTGA
>Ga0306926_10002930_pt1 | contig 17530 bp, 27 predicted proteins | sample flu12Cox44000178_FD_203759 | JGI IMG/M metagenome (GOLD analysis project Ga0306926, IMG submission 203759) | Lab enrichment of tropical soil microbial communities from Luquillo Experimental Forest, Puerto Rico - flux8day.12C.oxic.44.000.178 (v2)... | ecosystem: Environmental > Terrestrial >... | reverse complement strand
CGCATGATCGAGGACATGGCTGCACGCAAGCTCAACCCGCACACTCAGCGCAGCCACATTTCGAGCTGCAAGCGGTTCGCCGCCTGGCTGAAGCGTTCGCCCGATACAGCGACGCCCGACGCGCGCGCCTGCGAGCCACGCTGGCGCCCGATGCCGAGCACGGTCGACACGTCATGACCCAGGCCTACTGTGAGCGTCGCGACTTTCCCGTTCCGACCCGCTGGCTCTATGCCGGCAGTGATCTCTCTCGACCCGGTCACAGCGATCAATGCGCCGCGCGCCCGCTGATGCGCTCCGAGCTTGCCGAGATGCCCGTTGCAGGCTCCCCACCTCGCCTGTCCACCCATCCCGATCGCTTCCTGGCAGCGTTGCACCCACCACCAACGTCGGCGCTGACATCAAATCCCCATAGCGCTCGCTGCCCAGCCGGGTCCAACTTCCCGCGACTTCGTGCCTTGGCGCTTTTTGGACGCCTGTCACCTGAGCGTGCCTACACCCTCGTTATTGCTGGCGTCCAGAAACCTGCACACTTCCGGACATCCCGACGGACTGACTTTCGGATCAGCAGCAATACCCTGGTATGTTGTCGGACTTCAGATATCCGACGCGGAACTACTCCATCCCGCGCATCGGCTGCCGGGCACGCGACCCAGCGATCCATGCGACTACAGCGGTGCCGAGCATCGTGATCAGGTCCCACCGTCTCATTGATGCTTGGATCGGACCAGGCAGATGAGCACCACTATGTCCAACAAATCAAATTTGCCTATTGCCACGATGGGCAGCGACATTGGCAAATCTATGTCGTCGGCCTCGACCGGCACAGCGCGATTGCGCTGCGACAGAGGTGGTCGCGCGGCCAGGTCGAGGCACGGCTTGCGAACCTGCGTCCGCGGCTTATCAGGACGGAGGTCTGTGTTAGTGCCCACCACCTGAGCCGCAAACTGCTATCGCAAGGTCACGACTCACGCTTGATGGGCGAAATACGTGAGTCCGTTTTCGAAGGGATAGAAAAACGACTTTCGCAATGCGGAAGCCGTCGCCGAGGTGGTGCAGCCCCGGACGATCAAACTCGTGGCCACTAAGAGATGCTATGGGGCCAGCGGCGAGAGAGAGGCATCATCGTCGCTGCAAGCAAAACCGATGGGGTGCCCCATGCCGCAGCCGAATGACCTGAGCAGATTGCTCGCCGCTCTCGACGGGAATAGCACGGTGATCGCCGTGATCGAGATGTGCCAATCGAGTTGGTTTGTCGCTGGTATCGTTCCTGGGGTCGAGCGTCATCCGCTGAAGAAGCTCGTGCGCGATGCGGAGGCGCTGTTGCTCCTGCTGGAGCCTTGGCGCGATGAGGCGACCAAGGCCGACCGGACGGTTACCCGTATCGCGGTCGCCTTCGAGGTCGGGCGCGACGGCCCAGTGGTACCGGGCACGCACCGCCGATGTGCGCGGCGCTCCCCGCAAGACCATGATTGTGGCGTTGGGCCACATCATTGGCGTGGACAATCTCCTCTGGGGCTCAGATTATCCCCATGTCGAATCCACCTTCCCCCGGAGCCGGCAAATTATTGAGAATATTCTGACGGACTGCGCTGAAGAAGAGAAGGCCAAGATCGCCGGAGGCAATGCCTCTAGGATATACCATCTCAACTAGGTTCCTGCGGTCCTCCTCTGGTCACCCGACGCTGCTACCGCTGGGTCCTCCCTGGGAGGAGGACCCAGCGCTGTAGAGGGGCCAGGTTGGACCATCACGACGCCCCGCCAACCGCAACAGGGCTTTGGGTCAGGCTTGTATGGGGCGTTTCTTGTCAAGCGGCACATTTGATCAGTCGCGCCCGTAGCCCCGCGGCGGGTCGATTTGCTGGAGCGCATCGAGGTCGAGGTCGACGATGGTTTGCAGCTTCTCGGCCAGCGCGGAACTTTCGAGGTTCGGCGGGAGGTTGTCCAAGCAAGCACGGTATTGGTCCTGTAGATCGACCAGGGTAGCCACCGCTGCGGCCCAGCGGCTCGACCGCGGGGCGAGGCGCCGGGTTGGTGCTGCGGGGGAGGCGGGACGTTGTTGGCGCAGCCTGGCACGGCGCCGAACTTGCCGCTCTGCCGAGCTCATCGGGATAGCGCCGATGCGGGTTTGGGCATGCTGAGCTCCTATTGTCAATCGTGACAGTCACGTTTCCCAGGATGATCTGGGGAGCTCGCCATGGGGCGCGTTACATTGCGCCGCGATCGCGTATCCCCATGGCGTCTTCCTGGAAGCCAGCAAACACGTTGCGGTGGAAATAACCGCTGGGCAGCATGGCCTCTTTGAACCGATAGCGCTCTTGCTGCGATGGGGCGACTCCGAACGTATTATTAGAACTCAATGACGGACCGCTTCGGGTTAGGGGCGGCGGTCCGCCGTTGGCACCGCACTGCCGTCTACCTTCAACTGCTGAAGCTACCCTCTAACTGCCGAGGGAGACTCGTACCGTGCGGGCGCACAGCGATCTTTCTCAGCAGGGAAGGTGTCACGGGCGTTGATTCCTCACGAGCAACGACGCCGTGCCCGCGGCGCAGGCCTATATGGAGTTAGCTCCGCCGTCCACGTGGATTTCCGAACCTTTGATGTAGGACGACTCATCGGAAGCCAGGAACAGAATGGCGTACGCCACCTCGTCAACTTTTCCGGGCCGGCGCATCGGAATGACGCGCATGCGTTCGGCCCGCACGGCGGGATCCGCGGTGCGACCGGATGTGCGCATCGGCGGTATGATGCCGGGGTGAACTGAGTTGGCGCGAATCTTGTCCTTAGCGTGCTGCACCGCGACCGATTTTGGTGATCAGCCGTACCGCGCCTTCGAGACGTTGTAGGCCATGTGAACGTGCTCGCTGCCGATGATTCCAGCAATCGACGAGAGATTGACGATCGAGCGCCGCCGGTGGCGACCATGGCCGGGATCGCGTACTTGATGCCGAAGAACACGCCGGTTGCGTTGACCGCCATGATCCGATGCCAGGCTTCGGTGCAAATCCTGTTCGGCGCTGCCGGAGATGCCCGCATTGTTGACCAGCACATCGAGCTTGCCGAAATGCCGGTCGGGTGGTGGCGGCCACGACGGTAGCCCAGCCTCTTCTTTGGTCACATCGAGCGCTTTTGCCTTGAATGGTGCTCAGTGGCCGGTGAAGATGATCTTGATCTCTGCGGGCGAAAAGGCCGGATCATCGCAGTGTAGGCTGGCATCGCGGTAAGGCGAAGTTCGGGCACCCTATTTTCTCGAAATCGTCCGCATTTTCGGAGGCCGCGTATTTCTCCGCGACCCTCCCCACGCGCCCGTTTTCCAGTACGTAAGTCGGCTACGGCAGCGTTCGCCCTCCCGGTGCCCTCGAGCCGGCGCGCGAGTTCGTCGAGGTTGCGCTCGCGGGCGCCGGCCTTGCGGCGAGCCGGCATGATCCGGGAGTCCTATCACGACGTCACACCACGCGGCGAACTTCGCCCGCGCGCGTGCGCGTCTGCGCGTATGTGTGTCCGCAGGGAAGAGAGGCCCTGAAAAGGCGCAGCTCGCGCGGCTGCCGACCTGCAGCGAGGTTCGTGGATCGCCCTCAGGCCACGCTCGACGCCTTGGCCGTGATCGTCCACTGTGAGACGAATTGACGCAGTTGGAGCGATTCGCGATCGGGCTCCTCTGAGGTGATGTTACGCCATATTGCGGCTAAATGGTCGTTGACTCCTATATTGAGGGTCAGCCCCTCGGTCGGGTCGGGCTAACGCATTCTGTAACTGAACGTTCCGGCCCATCACCAAGTTTGTTACCTAGCGTTACGCAGGGTTACGCCTTATATCGGTTCCCGATCCGAAACTCCCCGCTCAGGCGGAATGAGGTTAACAAGCACGCGGGTTAAGTCTCTTCACGTGCGATTAGCCGATTAAGCCTCGCAAAATAGGGGATCTCGGCCCGAGGTGCGATCTGCCCCTCTCACCGCACTGGGAGACGATGGTGCCCGCATGGCCAAGAAAGTAATGTTTAAGGACCCATCAAAAGACGAGGTGAAAAGCATCCACTTGCCGTCGCCGGATACAAAACGATGGGTCCCGCGGCGCAAGGCCATGATCGTCAACGCTGTGCACAGCGGCGCCATGAGCCTGGAGGAAGTTTGCCGTTGTTACGAGCTGTCGGTCGAAGAGTTTATCACCTGGCAGCGTGCGATTGAGACCCACGGCATCCCGGGGTTGCGCGTCACTCGACTACAGATTTATCCGACTCGATCGGCGCAGCGGCGGCACCGAGCGCCGAATACTGCGCAGTTACGGGTCGACCTTTAGAATTGGAAATTCCCATGCGCGCGCTTATTGTCAACGCTGATGTAATTATGGCCGCCAGCATTAAAGTGGCTCTGGCGGAAGAGGCCCTGATTTGCGATGCGACCGATCTCGGCGAGGACGGCCTGGAGATCGGCCAGCTCCACGATTACGACATCATTCTCCTCGATCTGACGCGTTCTGGACCCGCGTCGTCACGGTCGACGACCAGCCAGCGCGCCTGACCGGCAAGGAGTACGCCATCCTCGAGCTGCTCAGCCCCTGCGCAAGGGGACCACGTTGACGAAGGAGATGTTCCTTAACCACCTTTACGGCGGAATGGACGAGCCAGAGCTCAAAATCATTCGATGTCTTTGTCTGTAAGCTGCGCAAAAAGCTTGCCCATGCGACCGGCGGTAAACACTATATCGAGACGGTCTGGGTACGCCTATGTATTGCGTGACCCAGCGGCCATGCCGGCCGCGAAACTCGTCGTACGCCCGGACGATCTTGGTGCGCACGATGACTAGGCTGGCACAAGAGCCGCTTAAGGAACGCACTGTCGAGCGAGCTTACCGACCACGTCCCAAGCGGCACAGACGTTCGGTCAAATCAACAATCCGTTGATCAAGAATGGAAGAATCGGCACATGTCTACTCCTATCGAAAAAGCAACTGCTTTCCTTTCTAAGTTAGAAGCCGATCGAGTGGCTGCGATGGCAGTGAGCCAGGAAAAACTGCGAGAGGCGATGCTCATCAAAGCAAGGCAGGAAGGCTTTAGAGAAGCGATGGAGATTTTTGGACTGAGTATTACTCCTGATGCCGAAGTAGATATGGGTAAAGTTGTTAGAAGAAAGCGTCGAGACATACGTCAAATGATAATAAAAGAATTGTCTTTTTCCTGTAAGGCAATGACGAAAGAGCAAATCGCCAAAGCCATTGATTACATTGCGGAAGGAACCGAAGCGGCATTAAAACGTCTAGAAAGTGCAGGGAAGATAGTACAAAATCGAGACGGCCATTGGGAAGCTGCTGCTATCACTGTGGCTCAACCGAATGGGCACACCCATAGGGACGCAGCAGCGTGAGCGCGGCCCTTGCCACGATGTGCCGATCTGGAATCGATTAGTGGGAACACTGAATGTATACGATCACCATAAGGTTGAACATGGTTGAGCTTTTTGCCACGCTTGTGGAGATCCGTGAGTGGCTCGATTGCAACCGGTACGAGCCCGTGAGATTCAAATACGATCAGGACGAAGATGATGTCGTCCTGTCCGTCGATTTCAAGACAGATGTCGCAGCTTCGGCATTTGCCAAACGCTTTTGATGGTCTTCGATAAAGCTTGTCAGATGCTCGTTGATCGCATTGCGCAAGCCTTCCATCGCGCTTCCCACAAACAACGTTCTGCAGAGTGCGGAGCGCCTGGTGAGCCGACCGTCCCGGCCGGAAATGTATTTGGCTGGCCACTGGGCAGATGGGAGGAATGGCCGGCGCGGCTTGGAGGTTGCTGAGGGGGCAGTAGACAGGTGAACCTACGTCACTACCGTACCCTCGGGATACAGGCGCGGTTGATGATGCTGGCGTGCGTCACCGCCCTGCCACTCGTCGTGCTAGGCTGCGTCACTGCCATTTCGTTCATCGAGGCTCGGCGCGTGGCGCTCAAGCACGAGGTGGCAGGCAAGGTCAACGGTTTGCTGAACGATATTGACGGCCAGATCGGCGCGATCCAGGTGGAGCTCGAGGTCCTCTCGAAGCTTCCGAGCATACAGTTGGGCGATCTCACCACCTTCGATCGGCAGCTGCGCGCGGCGATCCAGGTATACGGGACGGCACTGGTGCTGCATGACACCCAAGGCCAGCAGCTGATAAGCACCAACCGGCCGTTCGGTGAGCCCCTGTCCCCCGCGACCAACACGGAGATGCACGATCGGGTCGTCGCCACCGGTCGGCCGCAGGTCTCCGATCTCATCATAGGAGCGACGCTGCGCCGGCCGATCATATCGGTGGGCGTGCCCGTGGTGCGCGATGGGCATGTCGTCTATGTGTTGGCGATGGACTTAGGACCGGAAATCCTGTCGAAACTGTTAACAGAGCAGAACCTTTTGTCCGAGGCGATCTCACCTGCTTGGACGATCGCGATACTTGATCGCCAGGGTCTCATCCTCGCACGCAACCGAGAGTTAGATCAGTTCCTGGGCAAGCCCGTCGCACCACTGCTGAGAAAGGCAATGATATCGGCGACAGAGGATACCTGGATCCCCAATATCACGAGCGATGGAATTCCTGTTTATTCAACGTTTCGGCGTTCGTTAGTCACTGGTTGGACTGTGGCAATCGGCATCCCGAGGGAATTCGTTGATGCCCCTGTCAGTCAGGCATGGAAGCTAGCCATCGGCGGCGGGGTTTCATTCATGGCCTTAACTCTGGCCCTAGCCTATGGGATGGCTCAGGGGATCCGGCGACCGGTCAGCAAGCTTGCTGCCATGACGAGGGCGATGAGGAGCGGTGAGCCTGTCGGCCGGCTTCATAGCGGGGTGCACGAGCTAAACTTGGTCGGCGATGGGCTTCGTGATGCCGCCATCGCATTGGCGCACCACCGGGAGCACCTGGAGGACGTGGTGAGCACCCGAACCCGGGAGCTCAAACAAGCACAGGAAACGCTGCTGCAGTCGCAGAAAATGGAGGCCATAGGCCAGCTCACGGGCGGCATTGCGCATGATTTCAACAACCTTCTGACCATCGCCTGCGGCTCGTTGGAGATGCTTGAGGCGCGTATCTCGGACGAGAAGAGCCTGCGTCTTCTTCGGAGCGCGCAAATCGCCACGGCGCGTGGCGTGAAGCTCACCGGGTCATTGCTTGCTTTCGCGCGCAAGCAGCGCCTCGAACCCGTGCCGGCCGACCTCAACTCCATCATTGTCGAAATGACCGAGATGCTGCGCCGGTCCATCGGCCCTTCTATAGAGATTCGGCATGCTTTGGCCGCTGATCTCTGGCCGGTCCTGATCGATATCGGTCAGATCGAGACGGTGCTCCTTAACGTCGCCATCAACGCGTGCGACGCGATGCCGGAGGGTGGCACGCTGCTGATCAAAACCGCGAACAACAGCGATGAAGCGCCGGAGGAGGTCGCGGGCCGCGAGTGCGTGCTGGTGTCGATGCACGATACCGGAACCGGCATGAGCCCCGAAGTAATAGAGCGCGCCTTTGAGCCGTTCTTCACGACCAAGGAAGTTGGTAAGGGGACGGGGTTGGGTTTATCGATGGTGTTCGGCGTCGTGCGCCAATCAGGCGGAGCGGTCCGTCTGCGCAGTTGGATCGGCAAGGGGACAACGGTGCAGATCTACCTGCCGCGGGTGAACCGTGATCCTTTACCGGGGGCGAGAGATGCGGTGCCGGCGCGCATCCGGACGAGCGCCGGTGCCCGTATTTTGGTCGCGGACGACGACTCGGCCGTGCGATCGGTGACCGTCGAATGTCTCCGGGGGATGGGCTATTCCGTTATGGAAGCCAATAGCGGCAACGCGGCGCTGGCGATCTTGGAGCGGGGTGACCCATGCGATCTCGTCGTCATGGATCAGGTAATGCCGGGGCTGTCGGGCCGGGATACGGTGTGTTTGGCGCGCCGCACCAGGCCCGACCTTAAGGTGCTATTCATGAGCGGTTACTGCGCCATGACTGGCTACGGGAGGGAGGCCGACCATGATATCTGGTTGAAGAAGCCATTCACGGTGGAGGTTCTGGCCGAGGCGGTTTCGTCGACGCTTTACCACGATCAATGAAGGGGAGTGAGAATGATTGCGCAAGCTTTGGTTATCTCCCTCTCCTTCCAGTTGACGTCAGCGGTTGCGTCTGTGGGTCGGGTAAAAACCGCCAGTCATGTTGTATCGCGGCGGTTCAACGCGTTGGCGCTGGGGGCGGTCGCAGCGGATTTTGCCGTCAGATACCTCTATACCGGACGCGCTGATTTTCTTGTTGGTCTGGCGGTTTTTACGGTCCTGACGGCAAGAACGTTGCTGATCCTTAGTTTCAGCAGTATTGAAGGAAACACGTTAAGGCGTCGCGTCGCGTGCGCGAGCGCGTTTCTCGTCTGCACCACCGCATCCGTCTCGGCCCAGATTTTCGTGAGTGGGGCGCTCAGGCCGATGACGCTGCTGCCGCTCGTAGGGATCGGACTTGGCTGCTTAGGCGAAGCATCAAATCACATGGTCGTGCGGCGTCGGTGCACCCTCGGGATGGGATGCATCATGGCCATTTTCGGGGTATCGACGAGCGCCTGGGGACTAGTATTCAAAAACACAGTGTCCGACGTGGGCGCAACCGTTTACGCCATGATCAAATACCGGGATCCTCCATTTCGGGCTGAACGTATCCGGCAGCACCAGAGCGGGTGGCGTGATGGAGGATATCGCGAACGGCTCAGGCATATTGATGCCTTCAGGCGCGAGTTAGCCACCCGATTCCTGTAAACGCCGATATAGGGGCGCAAGCGACAGCGAATCGCGAGAAATCAGCTTTAAAACGGTTCGCTCGGCGTGCGCCGGCTAACACGTACTTCTCCTCAAATCTGGGCAAATTAGGTCAATATCACGACCTTATCCGGAGAATGTCGAAGAAGACCGGGGAGCCTAACGGGGCGAATAGAGGACGCTTGCCGAGATCGGCCGCAGCTGGTGCGTCCGGGCAAACGCCGGTGCTCGATCTGGCCGAAGCGCCGGCGCTGCTCGACAGCGTCGACACACCGGCGCGGTGGGGTCATCTGACCCCATCTTCCGGTCACGCCCACTACACCAGCCCTGCCGCGGTGTTCTTCTGTTCCGGCAACCGCGAAGCAGCACCCGACGGCGGCATCTGGCCGGCTATGCCGGCAACGGACTGTCGGCTGCGCAGCGTCTCGCAATCCGTACAACCCGCATCGCGCCGGTGGTGGCCGAGCTCGCGTAGCCGTGGTCAGCGGTTTATTCATCCGAGCTTCATCGAACAACCCCCTTCGGGCGCGGCCTCCGCCCCTTCCCACACAAGGGTTTCCTGATTGGAACAACCCGACTGAGGTCTCCTTAGGGTCAAACTGAGAAGGACCGGCGCCGTCACGGCACAGCCGGTTAACCTCCAACAACGGAAATAATTGCGGGCGGGCCGGCACAGCCGGTGAGTGCCATAAGCCGACATTTCAGCGTGCTCCCTTGCCCGGCTCTTGATCAGGATGTCACAGCAATCGCTGTCCGCAACGCAATTTGCTTTGTAAGTCGACGGACGAGGGGGTGGTGTCGGCGGTCGACCGGTCTGCAGCCGCCCATGGCTGTTCAGGAGGATGGCCAAAATCTTGCGTACCTGCGTCTCGCCTCGAGATTAACTTGAATACCCCAGGTCGACCAGTTTGCCCGTGCAGGCGTGAAGCATAGCCTTGGCAAGCTGACCGGTAACGCGATTACGGGTTGAGCCGAAAACCCCGCGTGCGGGCCAGAAACTCGGCCCGGGCAAGCTGGTGCTGGAACTTGAGTCGTTGTGTCACAGTAAGCGACCCTGACGATCCACCAGGTAGCGCTTTCCTGGTCCCGTCGAGCCTCAGCTGGCGACCATCGAGGAGCAGAAGGTCGTCAAGGCGGCGCTCGTCGAGGGTCCAGTTGCGTATTGGCCCGGTATCGATGTGGATAAAACCCGAATGCGGATACCAGCCGACGCCGCCGCGCTGCATCGCCCGGGCTTGGGTCATCGCATCGGCAAGCCTCGATTCGAGGCGAATGTCGAGTGCGCGGCTGAGAACCAACACGGGGGAAAGCCGAAATAAGCGTAAGTAGCTGCAGCAGAGAGCAGCCCGAATTGACCTACAATGCCGACGATAAAAGCCCCTGCCGAGATAACGTAAGGTAAATAGCTTCCGGTTTATGTCCTGTTTGAAACTACGCCAAGTTTCAGTAGGGGCCTCCCCAATCGCCGTAAGGACGCCAGCCTCCGCAGGGATCTTGTGCAGCGCCTTAGGGACCCCATCGGCGATAAAAGTGGTTAGGCGCGGTGGCACCCATCCGCCGCTCCACTGGCTCCAATGGCTGCAATGCTGCGTAGATAGCCGTCGGCGGCGACCCATCACGGCCAGGTTCCAAAAATGACACAAGCCGTCGCGTCACAATATCCACCTTTATCCGGAATGTAGGTCGACTGGGTAACGTTCGTGACGCGCCTTGTTCAAGACGATGTGTGCCGCGGCGGGATCGCAAATTAGACGCTGGAGGCTGGGCGATGAGCAAATCACGGATTACCCCCTGCGTGGTCGCAGTGGGGCTTCTATTCGGGGTATCAGCGTGCACCAATCCATATGACCCCGTCCAGCGAACGATCGGAGGCGGCCTGATCGGCGCCGGCAGCGGGGCCGCAATCGGGGCTGCCGCGGCTGGTGGGCACGGTGCAGCTCTCGGCGCCGCGGTTGGCGGGGTGGTCGGTGCAGTGGGTGGCCTTATCACGACGCCACCGCCGCACCGCTACTAGCCCCGAAAGCTATTCAGAGATGCAACCTTCGTGGTGGCAGCCATAAAGTTGACGATGCCGGGTGACTGTCGTTCACCAGCGGCGTCGGTTGAGTCAAAAACGTGACATCCACCGCGGCCGGGTTGATCGCCCTCTAGTTTCGAGGAACGATGTTTCGAAAGGGCATAGAAAATGGGGACGCATGCCTTTGGTACCGTCGGCTCCGCAGAGTGCGAAAAAAATGTTGATTGAACGTAGACATGATTTCGGGCCCCACCCTCGATCCGAGGCAATTTATCGGCACGGCGTCTGACCAGACAACAATGAACCGCGACTGGCTTACTGATCGATACTGGCCCTCCCGATGACCCGGGGTCACTGTCGCGCGCGACCTAGATCATGGCACCGGCTGACGAGGGCCGGGCGGCGGGATTTACTTATCCATTCCACATTAATCAGTCTTGGGGCGAGTGTGCTCGCGGCCTGCACCGGCCAGTGGCCCTACTTACCGTGGCAGTCCTCGGCGGCTCGGCCGCTGGCATCGGTGTCGCCACAACCTCGGGCGACACGCAAGCCGAAGCCACCCCTAGCGACCGACGCCCCAGTGGCGGATGCCGGCGGTGAGGTGTTGGCAAGAGCCGAGCCAGCACCTGCGAGCCCGACCGCCTCCTCGCCCCCTGACGTCAGACCGGCCACCTCTCCCGCGCATCAATCGAGGGAACTGATCGGGCTGGACCAGCCGGAGGTATCGCGCGTGTTGGGGCTGGCAGCGGAGCAATATGAGCAACCGCCGGCGATGGTTTGGCGGTACAAAAACACCACCTGCGAGCTCGACCTGTTCTTTTATCTCGACCTGCGCAGCAACCGGATGCGGACGCTCCACTACGCGGTGAGGGGGAACAGTGGGGATCCGGCCAATCGACAGGACTGCTTGGAATCACTCCGCGTCGCCCGGAGCAACTGACGCCGATCTACCATGCCCCACCTCCTCCTCGTCGACGACGACGACCTATTCCGCGAGTCGCTCGGCCTCAATCTGGTCGACGAGGGATATGAGGTCACGAGTTTTGACAATGGAGAAGACGCGCTCGCCTATCTGAACGGCGGCAGCGTCGACGTGATGTTGCTGGACTGGCGGATGCCCAACCTAACGGGGATCGACGTGCTGCGGCGAATGCGCAGTGCCAGCATCACCATTCCGGTTATCTTTCTGACCGTGCTGTCCGACGATATTTATGAAGAAACGGCGCTCGAGGGAGGCGCCGTCGATTTCATCGACAAAGCACGCCGCTTGCCGATTTTGCTAAAGCGGCTGCGGCTGATTACGGAAGGCGGACGGTCGGCGCCCGAGCCGGAACCGGTGCGAGTTTCGTCGCGCCGTCTAGGCCAATTGATGCTGGGCTTTGACACCAACCGCGCATCGTGGGCGGAACGGGAAGTCGATCTGACGCTAACAGAATTCAGGATTGTGACCCTGTTGGCCGAAAAGGCGGGCCAGGACGTCGGCTACCGCGAGATCTACGATCTCGTCCACGGCAAGGATTTCATAGCGGGGCACGGCTCGGAGGGGTATCGCGCCAATGTACGCACCTTCATCAAGCGTATCCGTAAGAAGTTCCGCGATGTCGACCCAGGCTTCGACCACATCAATAACTACACCAGCTTCGGATACCGCTGGAACGCGGAAAATTGAAGCACCGCCACGCAGCCGCTGGACATGGTCTCTCTCGGCGAAGATGGCGTTTCTTGGCGTCGTCTTCGTCCTGGTCCCGGTCTTCCTCTATCTCGAATTCCGGAGGGCCTACGAGCAAAGCCAGGAGCTGCTGCTGAGCAGCGTGCGGACCGAAGGGCGCACGATCAGCCAATCCTTGCTGCCGTTGCTCGAGACCGCCGACGACGCGGCGCTGCCTGATCTCGGACGTCATCTCGCCCGGTTCGCGAGCGAGGTGACGACGATAAAGCTGCTCCTCAGGCCGGCCGACACTAGTGCTGGGAGCGATGCGTTCTATTACCTGGCGTCTTGGCCCGCGGTCACGCAAAGCAATCTTCAGGCGGAACACGACATGCTTGCGCAACAGGGCGTCCTTGAACGCCTCACCGGAAACTGCCGCGGCGAAATGCCATTCTCGCTGATCTATCATCGTTCGACCGGCGGCGCCGAGATCATTACCGCGGTGACACCACTGTCAACAGCCCTGGGCTGCTGGGCGGTGGTTGCCTCATTTTCCGCGGACGCATTCCCATCGGCTCATCTCGGACAGCCTTACTGGAGGACGCCGGTCGTCCGTATCGCGGCGCTGGCTTATCTTGCGATGGCAGCCGTTACCTTTTCGACGCTGTTCAGCGTCCGCCGCGGTCTGCGTAGATTCGCCGAGCGGGCGCGGCGGATTCGTGAGTTGGGACCCGATGCAGGGTCGTTCTCGGGCCGAACCGGCTTGCCCGAGCTGACCTATGTGGGCGCCGAGTTTGACCGCATGGTGGACGCCTTGTATCGCTCCGCTGCCGAGATCCGCGGTACGGCGGAAGAAAATGCTCACGCCTTCAAGACGCCGATCGCGGTGATCCGCCAATCTCTCGAACCGTTGCGGCGCGTCCTTGCCGAAGACAATCAGCGCGCTCAACGGGCGATCGGTTTTGTCGAACACTCGCTCGATCGGCTGGACGGGCTCGTTGCCGCGGCGCGCCGGCTCGACGAGGTAACCGCCGATCAGCTGGTGGAGCCACGGGTACCGGTCGATCTCGGACGGATCATCGGTGGGTTGATTCAGATCCAATCGGCCGTTCTTGCCAGTCGTGATGTGACCATCATTTTTGCCAGTCACGACCTGGCGATGTCGGCGGATCTTGTTCCCGGGCTCTTCGTGCTCGGCACCGAGGAGATCATCGAGACCATCGCCGAAAATCTGATCGACAATGCTGTTTCATTCGCCCCGCGGGGGAGCGAGATTTTGGTGCATCTGACCCGTGACGGCAGCTTCGCCCATTTGACCGTCTCCGACCAGGGCCCGGGGGTACCCACAGGACAGCTCGAGCGTATCTTCGACCGTTATTATGCCGAGCGGCACGCCAAAGCGTCCGATGAACCCTCCGAGAGCCATTTCGGGATCGGGTTGTCGATCGCACGCCGCAATGCCGAGGCGATGAGGGGAACAATCGAGGCGAAAAACCGAACGCCGCACGGGTTGGCGGTGCATCTTCGCTTGCCTCTGGCGTCCGCCGGCGGCTAAATCAAATTGTCGAATCCGCACTGGTAAGGGCGGAGGCAGCGGCAGGCGTCGATTTGGTCACAATGGGAGGTGGCGGTCTCGTTTGGTGCCTCTTGACAACTGCGCTGCCGCTTTCTTTGCACTGCCGAAATTCGACATTCTTGTCGAATTTAACATTAGCCTCTAGACGTCTTCCAGTTTCTCTCATGTGCCGTTCGTCAGGGCTGCGGGTAATTTAAATCTTGCGGGGCCGGTCGGGAGGGACGAAGCCCGCGCTGTTGCTGAACGCAGCCGGCGCGCAGGCCGAGAATGCCAAAGTTATCGAACGCACGCTGCCAAGCGGCGAACTCATCTTTCGACATCTGATAGCGGTGACACGCCTCCTCCAGTGTGATCACGCCGCTGAACACGGCCGCCACGACAGCGGCCTTGCGGCGAGCCACCCACCTTGTGTTCGGGGGTGGCACCCCGGTCATCGATGGGTTCATGCGAATAAATTCTCCCTTTGCTTGCCCTGACACTATCCTCTTTTTGTGATTTTCACGTGGTCTGCCTTCATGACGCGGCCCCGCCGATTATCTTGCACGCGACTTGCGCCTCGGATTCGATAGTCGCGACCAACTCGTAGAATCCGCACTTCCAAAGACCCACAGCGGCCTGTCGGCGTGAGTGACGAGCTACTTTGGTCTCGGCTAGTTAACCGGAAATAGTGGCCGGTTGGGTGACTTCTTTGTGTGTTCGATGCCTGCCGCTGAAAACTCCCAGGAATTTTCGCTGGAAGTGCACCGTTTGCGAACATGCTGCTCAAGGGTCTTGGCCTAGCACTCCGGATAGTCGAGGACGAAGGTCGGGCGGACCTCGTACCGCCGGAAGATGCATTGTGTTTGCGCCAGATTCTTGATCGAGGTAACGCCCGCTGCCTGACGCTGCGGGCGCGCGGCCTCGATCTCCCGGATCTGTTCGGCGAGCAGGCGCAAGCGCGCCATCTCGCGCCGCAGCTCGGCCAGGGTGTTGGGCGGCACCGGTTCTCCCTCCGGCGTGCGCAGTCGCTTGAGCCGCGCCGAAGCTTGCCGCAGGGTCGGCTTGAAGCCGCGGATGCCGAGCCGCGCAAGTGTGCTCTTGATCCGGTTGCCGATGCGGGTGCGCTCACCACGAGGTTCTCGCGCTCGCGACCCGGGCGCTTGGCGTCTTCCTCCTCAAGGCTCGGGATCGTCGCCATGCTGCAGTGCTGGCGTTCGCCACGCAGTCAGCCGAGAAAGGCTCGTTTCAACAATGCCGTGTCGAGCCGATCGGTCTTCGCCGGGCGATGTTCACGCAAAACGGCAATGCTGTTCGGATGGATCGCATAGGCTTCGATGCCGTGCGCCCACAGCCAACGAGCCAGCCAGAAGCCGTCGCGGCCGGCTTCGTAGGCGACCGCGATGCGCGTAATCGTCCGTCCGGCCGTCGCCGCTTCATCACGCCAGCGCTCCAGCAGACGCAGCAGCGCCTCGACATCGGGTGCCAGCTTCTTCAGCGGGTGACGTTCGACCCTAGGGACGATGCCGGCGACCAGCCAACTCGTTTGGCTCATCTCAATCACCGCGATCAGCGTGCTATTCTCGTCCAGAGCGGCGAGCGACCTGCTCAAGTCATTCGGCTGTGGCATGGGGCACCTCGTCGGTTTCGTTGCAGCGACGATGATGCCGTTTCGCTCGCCGCTCGCCCCATAGCATCTGAGAGTTTCCGAGACCTACCGCTGGATTCGTCCAGAGAGAGGGTGCGCGCAGGCGGCACACGGCCGAGCACCGAGCACCTCCAGCGGCTTGCGGAGAAGCGGAGCGGCGGCAGGGCGAAGTCGGAGCGATCGGGGGTCTAGGATATCTCGCGCCCGTATCCCGGCTCGAGTTGCCTTCAGCATGGTCGGCGCTTGCCCGGAAGAGATGCCCCTCAGGCATTGGGATCGAGACCAACGATCGCATATGTAGACATGCCCGGTTTGATTTCAGCGTTAATCAAGGTTGCCCACAATGACCAATCCGAACGGCCATGGCGGTTGGCGTGCCGGGGCCGGGCGTCCGAAAAGCAAGAACACGCTGCTGCGCGAGGCCGCGGAGCAGTTGCTGCGCGACCTGCCGCAGCTTCACCATCGGCGGCAATCCAACGATCCGGTCGTCGACGAGTTGCGACGGCTGACCACGGCGGTGCACCGGCTCCGGGATAACCAACGTAGAGAGAGAGAGAACCTGCAGCCGATCCTGCGTCGGCTAACCGAGATCGAGCGTCGCCTTCGCTTGACCGAAACGCCGGAAGTACCGCGGCCGAGCCGGGGTCACCCGATGAGAGCGTGGCGATGTGGTGACCGAATACGGTCGGATGCTCGCCGCAAAGGACCGCGACGGAGGCCAAGGGCCCAACGACTTAGGCCTCATCGATCTTCAGCGCGGCCAGCCTGATGACCTTGGGCCTCAGCCGTCAGGTGCCTTGGCATCATTGCACGACGCGGACCGAACTGAAGCTCGCGGTTTGTCACGCTGCCGCGACGCTCGGTTCGCAGAGAAGACGCTTCGGCTCCCGTCTGATCTCGGTCCGTGATCATTGGGACGTTCATAAGGGCAAGGACATGTCGTCGCCCGCCTCTCTATAACGCGGACGGCGGGGCAAGGCCTACTCCGTCGGCTCTCGCTATTGTCGGCACGTCCGTTGAAGGCCAATGATCCGACCTCTCTCGATCCGAGTCAGTGAGTCTGAGGTGTGCCAATATGAGACCTCCACCGAACCTCCTCCACGGGGAAACCGTCACGCGCCCAATGCTTACCTCGAAATTGACGCAAGACTGTTTGGCCTTCAGCTCAACCCAATGGTGCATACATTTAAACTTGTTTTTGCCACACCCGCTCGCGGAATGGCACGAGGTGCCGTGTCGTTCAGCGCCGTGACCATAATGCACGGAGGCGAACGGTCATGATCATCAAGAGTGCAGCACACTTGGCCCTTGCCGCCGTCTGCCTGATAGCGATCGCGACTTCGTATGCTTCACACGCGCAGATGGGCTACTGGCCCCCACCAGGCCCTTACGGCCCCCCACCCGGCGCCTATGGCTATGGCCTCCCGCAAGGCCCCTATGGCCCCCCGCGGGCCGCTTATGGACCTCCGCCGGGTGCCTATGGCCCACCACCGGGGACCTATGCCCCGCAGCACCAGTATGGCCCGCCACCGGCGGGACCCGAGGTGATAACCAACGGCCCGCAGACCAGCCCGGGTGACGTTTCACCATCCTGGTCGCCGCAACGCAACGTCGCGGAGAGCCAACAGTATGACAGGCTGCTCAAGGAAAGCCCGGCGTTCCGCCAGGCGCGTATGCGTAAGGAGTGCGGGCCGATTACCGATCCGCAGCTTCATCGGCAGTGCCTCGACAGCTTTGCTCAATACTAACCCTTACGGCGCGCCGTCGGGTATTGAGCGCCACTGCTCTAGTCGCTTTCGGATGCGCGTTGCTGGCGGACGGTCCCGCCCTCGCCGGCTATGCTGCGATCGCTTGGAGAACGCGGTAAGACCGGCCTACCGAGTCACCGGCGTAAGCCAGGGTTACTCGGCATGAACGAAATGCGGG
>Ga0306926_10002925_pt1 | contig 17549 bp, 9 predicted proteins | sample flu12Cox44000178_FD_203759 | JGI IMG/M metagenome (GOLD analysis project Ga0306926, IMG submission 203759) | Lab enrichment of tropical soil microbial communities from Luquillo Experimental Forest, Puerto Rico - flux8day.12C.oxic.44.000.178 (v2)... | ecosystem: Environmental > Terrestrial > Soil... | reverse complement strand
GCCCGCCCGCAACGTCTGCTGTGGGCAAGCACGGGAACCAAAGATCCGACTGCCTCGGACATCCTTTACGTTAAAGGCCTCGCCGCACCGTTCACCATCAATACGATGCCAGAAAAGACACTACAAGCCCTCGCCACGCACAACGAACTCGGCTCGATCCTACCGGCTGATGGCGGCGATTGCGAAGAGAGCCTGGCGGAATTCGCCAGAGCCGGTATTGACGTCAATGCGTTGGCTGCGAACCTTCAAGACGAAGGCGCCAAGTCTTTCGTGAAATCGTGGAACGAGCTCATGGCGGTGATCGCATCGAAGTGCGAGGCCTTGAAGAAGAGGTTGACCGCATGAAAGACACCGATGCAGGGCTCATGAAGGTGCTCACAATCGATATAGGCGGAACTCACGTGAAGATTCTCGCCACGGGCGAGACACAGCGGCGGGAGTTTGATTCCGGCCCGAAAATGACTCCCAAACTCATGATCGGCGGCGTGAAGAAACTGACTAAGGACTGGAAGTATGACGTCGTTTCCATCGGTTATCCGGGGCCGGTCCTGCGGGGCCGCCCGGTTGCGGAACCGCATCACTTGGGCTCCGGCTGGGTGGGATTCGATTTCGAAAAGGCATTTGGGTGCCCCGTCAAGATGGTGAATGACGCGGCCATGCAGGCCCTGGGAAGCTACAAGCGCGGCAAGATGCTCTTTCTGGGCCTGGGGACCGGGCTGGGATCAGCTCTGGTTGTGGATGGCATTGTCGAGCCCATGGAACTGGGCCACCTTCCTTACCGGAAGGGAGTCTACGAGGATTACGTTGGAATCGGCGGATTAGAAAAGCACGGTAAAAGAAAATGGCGACGTTACGTTGCGGACGTGGTGGGCCGCTTGACCGCCGCCCTCGAGCCCGACGACGTCGTTGTTGGAGGAGGCAATGCCAAAGAACTGAAACAACTGCCTCCCGGTAGCCGCGCAGGGGAAAACACTAACGCCTTCCTGGGGGGATTTCGCCTTTGGGAAAAGGAGCAAAAAAATGGAAGCACTCGCCGAACGACCCGCCATTAGCCCGACAGTGATGCGTCCGGCTTGGAAAGCCCTCGAAGCGCATTACAAGAAGGTTCGCAAGCTACATCTGCGGAAGTTGTTTGCCGGTGACCCTGCGCGCGGCGCGCGCATGACCGCCGAGGCCGCTGGCATCTATCTTGATTACTCGAAGAATCGCATCACTGACGAGACGATGAAGCTCCTTGTGCAACTCGCGGAAGAATCTGATTTGCGGGCGCGGATCGACGCCATGTTCCACGGGGAAAAGATCAACACTACCGAAAAGCGCGCGGTCCTGCACGTTGCCCTGCGGGCTCCAAAGAGTGCACGCATCGTGGTCGACGGCAAAAATGTCGTGCCCGAGGTCCATGCTGTGCTGGACAAGATGGCCGATTTTTGCAACCGTGTCCGAAGCGGCACTTGGAAAGGCCACACGGGCAAGCGCATTCGAAACGTGATTAACATCGGGATCGGCGGTTCCGACCTCGGCCCGGTTATGGCCTATGAGGCGCTGAAGCATTACAGCGACCGCACCATGCAGTTCCGTTTCGTCTCCAATATCGACGGCACCGACTTCGTGGAAGCGACACGTGACCTCGACGCCGAGGAAACCCTTTTCATCGTCTCCTCGAAGACCTTCAGTACGCTGGAAACGATGACCAACGCCCATACGGCGCGCGACTGGTCGCTTGCAAGATTGGGCGGTGATCCGAAGGCAGTGGCCAAGCACTTCGTGGCGGTCTCTACCAACGCCGCCAAGGTTTCGGAGTTTGGCATCGACACCGCAAATATGTTTGGCTTCTGGGACTGGGTCGGCGGCCGCTACTCGATGGACTCCGCGATCGGACTGTCGACGATGCTTGCCATCGGTCCTGATAACTTCCGGGCAATTCTGGACGGATTCCACCAGATGGATGAGCATTTCCGGACCGCCCCTTTCGAGAAGAACTTGCCGGTCCTCATAGGCCTTCTCGCGGTCTGGTACAACGACTTCTTCGGTGCGCAGACCGTTGCCGTGCTGCCCTACGATCAGTACCTGAAGCGGTTCCCAGCTTACCTGCAGCAATTGACCATGGAGAGCAACGGCAAGCACGTCACGCTCGACGGCGCGGCAGTAACCTGCGAAACTAGCCCAATCTACTGGGGCGAGCCAGGCACCAACGGCCAGCACTCGTTCTATCAGTTGATTCACCAGGGCACGCGGCTAATCCCGTGCGACTTCATCTCTTTCATAGAGCCACTGCACCCCCTGGGCCGCCATCACGACATTCTGGTGGCTAACGTTTTCGCCCAGACCGAAGCGCTAGCATTCGGCAAAACGCCGAAGCAGGTAAAGGCGGAAGGCACGCCGGACTGGCTCGTGCCGCACCGCGTCTTCGAGGGCAACCGGCCATCCAACACGATTCTCGCGCAGCGTTTCACACCCGAGACATTGGGGAAACTCGTCGCTCTCTACGAGCATGGTGTCTTCACCCAAGGTGTCATCTGGAGCATCAACTCTTTCGACCAGTGGGGCGTCGAATTGGGCAAGGCGCTGGCACAGGCGATCATTCCCCAACTCGAAAGTCCTGAGCCTCCCAAGCTCGAACATGATAGTTCCACCAACAACCTGATCCAACGCTACCGGGAATGGAAGGCATCATCCTTATGAAGACCATTGGTTTCGACAGACCCCTCTACGTTCTGCCGTTCGATCATCGAGGCTCGTTCCAGACGAAGATGTTCGGCTGGCACGGCGTTTTAAACATTGCACAGACGGCAGAAATCGCCGCGGCAAAGCAGGTGATCTACGAGGGATTCAAGGCTGCTCTCGCCGCTGGAGTGCCCAGGGAGAAGGCCGGCATTCTGGTGGACGAACAGTTCGGCAGTGCGATCTTGCATGACGCACGGGCGAATAACTACACCACAGCTTGTCCGGCGGAAAAGAGCGGGCAGGATGAATTTGATTTCGAATACGGTCAGGACTTTGCGGAACATATCGAAGCCGTTCGCCCGACGTTCTGCAAAGTGCTCGTACGCTACAACCCGGAATGGGACCCCGCCATAAATCAGCGCCAGAGCGCCCGGTTGAAGCAACTGTCTGATTATCTTCACGGTAAGAGCCAGAGCTGGTTCATGTTCGAGCTCTTAGTGCCGGCTGACAAGACGCAGCTTGACCGGCTCAAGGGTGACAAGAAGGCGTACGAGGTTGAGCTCCGGCCGAAGCTGATGGTGCAAACGATTCAGGACCTGCAGGACGCCGGCGTTGAGCCGGATGTGTGGAAAATCGAAGGACTCGATCGCCCGGACGACTGCCAAAAGATTGTGGCCGCCGCGCGTCGAGGGGGCCGGGGCAAAGTCGGCTGTATCATTTTGGGACGAGGCGAAGATGACAACAAAGTACGCGAGTGGCTGACCACGGCGTCCGGCATCGAAGGCTTCATCGGTTTCGCCGTGGGGCGGACGGTTTTTTGGGAGCCGCTCATGGATTATCGGGCAAAGAAAATCACCCGCGAAGCAGCAGTAGCTGAGATCGCGCGTCGATATGAGCAGTTTGTCGGCACCTTCGAGAGGGCGCGTCCCTCCTCAATGTTGCCAAAAGCAGGCAGGGGCGGGATTCCCGCATGAAAGGGGTAAAAACAATGCAACTCGGCATGATCGGACTGGGACGGATGGGTGCCAACATGGTGCGGCGTTTAATCAAGAACGGCCATCAATGTGTGGTCTACGACCGCTCGCCACAAGCGGTCGCAGAACTGGTGAAGGAGAAGGCGGTAGGCGTGTCGTCGCTGGCCGATTTGGTAAAAAAACTGGAAAAGCCCCGTGCCGTCTGGTTGATGGTGCCGGCGGCGATTGTAGACACGAGTATCGCGGATCTCATAGCTTTGCTCGAGGCTGCCGACATTCTCATTGACGGTGGCAACTCGTATTACGTAGACGATATCCGTCGTGCGAAGGAACTTGCCCACAAAAAGATTCATTACGTGGACGTAGGCACGAGCGGTGGTGTGTGGGGCTTGGAGCGCGGCTACTGCATGATGATCGGAGGCGAGAAGGATGTAGTGAAACACCTCGATCCCATTTTTGCAACGCTTGCACCCGGAATTGGGGACATTCCACGCACACCTGGCCGGGAGAAGATCGGAGGCAGTGCCGAGCAGGGCTATCTGCATTGCGGCTCGAACGGCGCTGGTCATTTCGTCAAGATGGTGCACAACGGCATCGAGTACGGTGTCATGGCCGCCTTTGCCGAAGGCCTCGGTGTATTGAAAAACGCTAATGTCGGCAAGTCTCAGCATGAGGTCGACGCCGAGACGACACCCTTGCGGGATCCAGAGCACTACCAGTACGACCTCAATCTTCGTGATATAGCGGAGGTCTGGCGGCGCGGCAGTGTGATCGCGTCGTGGCTGCTCGATCTGACGGCCTCTGCGCTGGTCGAAGATCCCAATCTCGGGAGATTTGCCGGTCGTGTGTCGGACTCCGGTGAAGGTCGGTGGACGATCAAGGCGGCGATCGATGAGGCAGTACCGGTGCCGGTGCTCTCCACCGCGCTTTATGAACGATTCAGTTCCCGCGGCGAGGGCGACTACCAGGACAAGCTGTTATCGGCGATGCGTTTTGGATTTGGCGGCCATCTCGAAAGGGCAGCCTGAGGAGGTTTTCGTGGCGGCGGAACATTGTGATGCACTGGTATTCTTTGGCGCTACGGGCGACCTGGCGTACAAGAAGATCTTCCCATCGCTACAAGCGATGTTGAAGCGCGGCAACCTTAACGTCCCGGTTATCGGTGTGGCCAAATCTGGTTGGAACCTCGATCAACTGAAGGCGCGGGCGAAGGACAGCCTAGAAAAACATGGCGGACTGGATCCGGTGGCGTTTGCCAAACTGTCTGGCCAGCTCCGGTACGTGGGCGGCGACTACAAGGAGCCAGCAACGTTCGAGGCATTGCGCAAGGAGCTCAGGGGGGCGCAACGTCCGGCACATTATCTTGCGATCCCACCGGTGTTGTTCGGCGCAGTCGTGGAACAGCTGGTCAAGTCCAACTGCGCCAAAGGTGCACGTGTTATTGTTGAAAAGCCCTTCGGGAACGATCTCGCATCAGCGCAGGCGTTGAATACGATTTTGCTGAGCGCATTTGACGAGAAGGCCGTCTACCGAATCGACCACTACCTCGCAAAGCGCCAAGTGCACAATATCGTGTTCTTCCGCTTTGCCAACTCATTCTTAGAGCCGATCTGGACGCGACATCACATTGAAAGCATGCAGATCACGATGGCCGAGGATTTCGGCGTGCAAGGACGGGGTTCGTTCTACGACCAAACCGGCGCGATCCGCGACGTCATCCAAAATCACCTTTTCCAGGTCCTGTGCAACCTGACGATGGAGCCGCCCGCTCGCACCGACAGCGAGTCTATTCGCGACGAGAAGGTGAAAGTCCTCAAGGCGATGCGACCACTCGAGATCATGAACCTGGTCCGCGGCCAGTTCCACGGATACCGTAAGGAGCCGGGTGTGGCGGCCGACTCCAAAGTCGAAACCTTTGCCGCGGTAAAGCTCGAGATTGATTCGTGGCGCTGGCGCGGCGTGCCGTTCTATATACGTGCCGGCAAAAACCTAGCGGTGACGTGCACCGAGATCATGATCCGCTTGCTCGAACCGCCAACGATGTACCGCGACTCCAATCTGAAAACGAATTACTTCCGGTTGCGCCTCAGCCCCGAAATGACTATCTCCCTTGGTATGAACTTTATGGCTCCGGGCAGTGAGTCGGTTGCCGAATCTGCCGAGATCATTGGGAGTCGTCACCCGGGCTGCCAAGATATGGATGCGTACGAACGTGTGCTGACTGATGCGATGGCTGGTGATCCAACTCTGTTCGCCCGCCAAGACTATGTGGAAGAGGCGTGGCGCATCGTAGATCCTGCATTGAAGGCTGACACCCCGGTTTTCGGGTACGCGCCAAAGACGTGGGGCCCGAAGGAAGTTAAGCAAGTAACGCCACCGGGGGGTTGGCACAACCCGGTTGTAAGTACCTTGGAGGTTGTGAGCAAGACGGAGGCCCCTCGGATGCGCGAAGCAGTCTAATGTCGGGCGGGCTTCCCGAGCGCCGGTCAAAGGTCGCCGAACACCTTGCAAATACCCAAGTGGCGTCGATCAGCTGGCTAATTCACGGGGGACATCAATATGAAAAACCAGATCGCCGTAGAGACCAAAATCCTTCCCGATGCCGATGCCGTCGCCCAGGAGGCCGCCAAGGTGATTGCAGCCGAGGCGCGCGCTGCGGTGGCCGCACGTCGCCGGTTCGTAATGGCGGTCAGCGGTGGCCACACGCCTTGGCAAATGCTGCGCGCCCTGGCGCACGAGACTGTACCGTGGGAATCGGTGCACGTAGTGCAGGTCGACGAACGGATAGCGCCCGCCGGTGCCCCCGATCGGAACTTGACGCACCTGCGAGAGAGTTTGCTCGAACATGCACCGCTGCCCGCCAAGCAGGTCTACGCCATGCCGGTGGAAGAAGCGGACGTTGAAGGTGCAGCCCAGAGCTACGCCTATACCCTTCAGCAGGTTGCCGGAACGCCGCCGGTGCTCGATCTCGCGCATCTCGGACTCGGCCCGGACGGCCACACGGCGTCGCTCGTTCCGAATGACCCAGTACTGAATGTCGCCGACCGGGACGTCGCGGTCACGGGCATCTACCAGAACCGCCGGCGGATGACATTGACCTATCCCATGCTCAATCGCTCTCGTCGAATCCTGTGGGTAGTGACCGGAGCCGAGAAGGTGGGGATGCTTGCGCGTCTTCGTGACGCCGATATTTCAATTCCTGCCGGTAGGATTCGACAAGAACGGGCACTTGTCATTTGCGACCGCGTCGCATTCGGAGAATCGGCGTGAGGCAGACCAACGCTCCGCGCGCCCGGGTTTATCAGATCTGCTGTGGGCGAAGGGCGAAAAAGTGACCGCCACCAATCTTCGGGCTCCTTACGCCACCTGAAGAGAGTGCGGAATCAAGTGGAATTGCTCGTGGCGATGCCCGCTCTTTACCGGTGTCCTCAACCTCGCCGAAGCACACACCCGAACCCGTTTACCACGTTGGGGCGAAAGCTGCCCGGCGCGGCAGAGAGACTCTCTTCGGCGAGCGCCTCTCCCTGGGATTTCAAATGAGCGCAACGAATGCTCGAGTTTTTACGCCTTGCCACTTCTTATTATTCGTTTTATTCGTTTCCGCAGCCACTCGACTTAGGCGCCTGCGCTCATTCTCCGCCCTCCCGTGGTCCGTGGGGCGTTGAATGAGAGGCGCGGTTGGCATTGAACGTGCTCGTGGGCCTTCCGCGCCTCGGGAAAGGAGGAAAGAGGGCGGTTCTGGTGGGTCTTCCTTTTCGATCCTTTCCCATAGTTTGTTGATTCGCCTTTACGGCAACGAGTTTCATGAGTTGAGGTTTCTTCGTCCCACGCCGCGTCCCAAAACAAGCAAATCGCTGAAGCCTCCAGCCGGTCGCCGGTGCCAGTGACATAATCTGCTCCCTAAAGCGGCTTGGAAACCCAAGGGTTTCAACGAAGGTCTTCGTGTTTAACCCAGTCTCTCTGTAGGAATCTTCGATCGTTTCGATCGCTCTCGCTCCTGAAGACTAAGAAGGCTGTGAGCAAATTTATATGAGTCAACTAACAATCGCCTCGCAGATCCCTTCACGAACTTCGGAGATCTTCGGCGCGATATCGAGTACCGCCGTTGCAGGACTCACTAGGAGCCCTCCATTTCCTTATACCGGCGAATTTCATGAGACTGGCGTCATGCTTGCTACGGCAATCGAGCGGAGCTGAACGCCAGCAGCATCAGCCCGAGGCCGAACAGGATCGCAAATCCAATCAGTCCATCCGCCAGCCATGCTTGATGCCTGACGGTCATAAAAATATATACCTCCCTTCTTTATTCTAAGCCGTTACTTAGGTCTCGGTGCGTTCCCCAGAAACATCCGTAATACGTCCGTGACGTGTAGAGCCGGTGGGGATGGGCACAACCCGACATATCACCGGGAGCAAATGGGCGATCAGACGGGACGTTGCCGGTGATCGGCAACAGGGTGGGTGTCGGCGACCACACCGGCGCTCCGTCGGTAGGAATCGGCGAAGCTCAGACTGGTACCCGGCCAGGTACCGCAGCCGGCAGACCACCGCTCGGCCGTGAAACGAGGATCCCTTCAGCCATGTTGGAGATCAAATTTCGATCGAGCCCGCCTTCTCGCGCTGCCACTAGGGGGTTTCCGGTCGAACCGCCCTCTCAAGCAGGGCTTAAATCTAGAACTGTCAAGGGAATCGCGTCCGCTAACGCGATGGAGGCGGGTTGAATTCACCCGCTAGAGTACACCACATCGGCCTTCAGAATCATCATCTACAGCGGTATACCGCGCATGGGAAACGTGAGACGGATAGCCAAATGGGAGACTTCACGTATCCATGTCGGGTTGTTCTGATCGGTGAGGTCAAAAATGTTTAACATCATTTGGGTGATGATTATCGGATTGATTGTTGGCAGCTTGGCCAGACTCATTATGCCCGGGCGTGATCCCGGCGGGATTATCGTGACTATGCTGCTCGGAATCGCTGGGTCATTGGTGGGCGGCCTTCTCGGAAGGCTTCTCGGCTTGTACGGACCCGGCGAGCGGGCGGGATTTATCGTCTCAACACTCGGGGCGATTCTGCTGCTCGCGTTGTACCGACTGGTAGTGACACACCGGCATACCACGGCCGGAGTTCACCGATAGTCCGGCGAATCGTTTCTGGTTACAGGCGGTCTTCGCGTCGGTCGAGAGGTATCGTATGCGCCCTTTGACGACGACCGTCGAGTCGGCGGTTGCCGACCCGAAGCCTGAGGACAAAAGGGTTGGGGAGGGCTTTTCGGGACTTGTCGCGAATTCCGCAGTGGAGGAGAGCCAGAGCAGGGCGGAAGGACGAATATTTGCCCTCTTCGCGCTGTCGAGCCGGGAAATCAAGAGGTTCCAGATTCGTCCTTGGTTTTTACCGTAGCGAAGAACACAGCGCCCAGGCGCTTCGCGAGGCGCACAAAAACGGGTTCCGGCGCTCAGCTGTAGTCCATCGGACGCCAGACGGTAGTCTGAAGCCGTTCCATAACGGACTCGGACCTCGTGAACGGGTCGCGTTCGGGGTAGCCGTGGCGCTCGGGGCCGCCTTATTGGCCGGAATAGCGGGTGCCCCTCCTTCAACCAGGGTCGCAGTGGCGTTATGTAGTTTTGTCATCAGCTGGTTTGGCACGCTCTGGTTGGGGCTTGGGCTTCGCAACAGCGTTCTTTGCGCTTACCGCGGCCTGGTTCTCCCGGCAGAGAGCCTCCTGATCGCCGAAGCAACCGAAGATGAAACAGCCGATGTCATTGCAGTCCTGCGGCGCATCGCTCATCCATCGGTCTTCGCCATTCGCCCGGCGCCGGGCTTCGCAGTTTCGAAGCAGATCGGAGAGCAACGGCAGCAACTGAGCGCTATAGCCAGCTTGCCGGATTGCGCGGCGCGGTTGGCGTCTTCACACGAAATCGAGCCGTCGACCCGATCCCGCTCGCTGCTCCCGATTTTGCGCGAATCCGAAGTTATCATCGAACGTGCGTGGGCAGATCTAGACGAAGCCGGGAGGTTGGAATCGGGGATAGCACATACCGCCGAGTGGCTCCTGGATAATGCATACGTCATTCGCTCAAACATTGCCGACATCCGGCACAACCTTCCCGATAATCACAACAGAATTCTTCCGGTGCTAACAGAGCGGAATTGTCGAATCCGATTCCGGATCTATCATGTTGCCATTGAGTTAATCGATTGCACCGGCTACCGGCTCGCACCGGAATCCATCATCAGCTTTCTCGACGCCTATCAGCAGCGTTCTCCACTGACCATCGCCGAGCTGTGGGTGTTGCCGCTTATGTTGCGATTCGTGCTTCTTGAGCGGGTGCAGCGGCTGTCGGAGATGGCGAGCCTGCGACAGCATCAGAAGGAGCTGGCCGACTTTTGGGCCGACCGGCTTTTGAACGGCGCCCACCGCACCGCTGAGCAGTTTGAGGAAATGGTGACCGAACTCGATCGTCGAGGCAACGAGCTAACGCCCCATTTCATCGCGCGCCTCGGCGAGCAGCTGAACCGGGAAGAATCTGCGCTTGCTCCGATTCAGAAGTGGATTCAGGAGAAGACACAACACCGCTTAGCCGATATCATCCGGCGCGAGCATGCCGAGGAAGCAAACGATCAGATGTTGATCGCCGGGGTGGTTGGGAGTCTGCGCCAGCTGTCCGAACTGCAATACCCGAAAATTGTCGAAGCAGTGAGCCGGATGGAGGCGATCCTGCGTCAGGACCCGGCGGGCATTCATGGCCGCAGCGACTTCGCCACGCGCGACCGTTGCCGGCGGGCCGTCGAAACAGCGGCACGCCGGTCGAAGGTCTCCGAATGGGACGTGGCTCGACTGGCGGTGGACCTGGCACAATCCGCTCCGCCCTGCAACCGTGAGCGGTGCGTAGCTTACTACCTCGTGGATGACGGCTTGTGGGAACTTAAAAAGCGCCTGCTACACGGCACTGCTTGGCGCGAACAGTGCTTGCGTTTTCCCGAGCGGCATCGGGCATTTCTCTACCTGAGTGGTCTCGCCGCACTCACCGCGGCACTTTCCGGCGCCTTTTGGTTCGCGGCACGCAGCGCCGGACTTGTGTCACAGTGGACGCTCTTTTTGCTGGTGATACTCGCGCTCCTCCCTGCCAGCGAATTGGCCACTTATCTGCTGCAGGCGTTTCTTACCTGGATTCTTCCCCCACGTGTGTTGCCGAAGATGTCGTTTGAGGGAGGAATACCCGACAGCTGCCGCACTCTCGTCGTTGTACCGATGATGCTTCTTACACCGGAGTCGATCCGCGGCGAGGTCGAAAGGCTGGAGGTACGCTACTTCGGGAATCCTAGTACGAATCTCTGGTTTTCACTCTTGTCAGACTTCACTGACGCTAAAGAACGCGAAATGCCTGAGGACGATGGCCTGCTTGGTTTGGCCATCAAGAGCATCGAGCAGCTCAATTCACGCCACGGCAACGGCCGTTTCCTGCTCTTCCACAGACCGCGGGTCTGGTGCGAGACCGAGGGCCGCTGGATCGGTTGGGAACGGAAACGTGGGAAACTCGAGGAACTCAACAGTTATCTGAATGGCGGGGAGAACAGGGATTTTCTGCGCGTCGGGTCGCTGCCGGAAGGGATCCGGTACGTGATCACGCTCGATGCCGACACCCAACTCCCTCACGGCAGCGCGCAACGACTCGTCGAAACTATCGCGCATCCGTTAAATTGCGTCGAACTCACTGAAGACGAACGCAACCGCACTCGCGGTTACACCATCATTCAGCCACGTGTCAGCATCACGCTCCCATCGGCAACAGCCACTCGTTTCACGAGGCTGTTTACAGACGCGCGTGGTACCGACCCGTATTGCCAGGCCGTTTCCGACGTCTATCAAGACCTGTTCGGCGAAGCAATCTACCATGGAAAGGCCATTTACGATGTTCGCGCCTTTCACAAAATACTCAGCAGACGCTTTCCGGAGCAGAGGCTGCTCAGTCACGACCTCATCGAAGGATCATATGTAGGCGTCGCATTGGCCACGGATGTGGAACTCTTCGAGGAGTTCCCGTACGACTATACGAGCTACAGCAACCGGCAACATCGATGGATCCGGGGCGACTGGCAGATCGCATCATGGATCTTTCAGCGGGTTCCGGCGGCAACTGGGCCGGACGTGCCAAATCCCCTGACGCTAATTAATCGCTGGAAAGTCTTCGACAACCTGCGTCGCAGCTTGTTACCCGCGGCATCATTGATCCTTTTGATTTGCGCTTGGAGCTGGCATGCTGCTTTCAGAGCCGCCGGCGCGATGGTGGTGTTGGTACTTCTGGTCCCCCTCTTCATTCAGCTGCTCCGGCGGCTGGTGCAAGGGTGGCGGGGAGACGTCCGGGCGTGGCGTGAAGCGAGTAGCGACTTGAATCGCGCCATCGCAACGGCGGCATTCCTACCGCATCAGGCCTATCTGGCCTTGGATGCCATTGTCCGGACGGGCTACAGGTTATGGATCAGCAAGCGCCATCTGCTGGAATGGCAAACCGCGGAAATGTCGCAAAAGTTGGCGGCCTCTAATCACGGCGCCTTCCGCGGGCAGTTCTTCCTCATCTCCGTTGTGGCTGGCGTGTTCCTAGTGGTTCTTAGTTTCCGCAAAGGTTTTTGGGAACCGGCATGGACGCCATTTCTTTTACTTTGGGTTGCTGCTCCAGCGGTTCAGTATTGGATCGGTTGGCAACGTCGAGCGGTGAGGAGGCTAGAGCGAATCGAAGGTGAGGATCAACTCTACCTGCGGCGGATCGCTCGAGAAACCTGGCGATATTTCGATGATCTTGTCAGCCCAGAGCGCCACTGGCTCCCACCCGACAACTTCCAGGAAGCGCTGCGCGTCGAGGTGGCCGAACGCACGTCGCCCACCAATATAGGAATGTGGCTAATGTCCGCGGTTTCGGCGCGCGATCTCGGGTTTCTCACTCCTGATCAGATGATCAACCGTTGTACGGCAACGATGGAAACTCTCGCAAAGCTGGACTCTTGCGACGGCCACCTGCTCAACTGGTACAACACGCGAACGCTGGAACCGCTATCCCCAAAGTACGTATCGACGGTCGATAGCGGAAACCTCATCGCGAGCATGTGGGTGCTCAAGCAGGCTTCTCAGGAGCTGGATGCGGAGCCGCAATTGGACGCGCGCGCGTTGAGGGGCTTGGCTGATACGTTGGCGGTCATCACGTCTGGATTCCAGTCTGACCCCAGCGCCAGTGTCCCTCTGGCTACCTTGCGCGGGCTGTTGGAAGAATCGTCTTTGGGCATCGAAATTCTGGGGCGAATCCGTCTCGCTGCCGAGCCCGTACGCAAGCTAACTGATTCCCTGCGGTGGAGCGTCTCGACGACCAGGGAACGCGCTTACTGGTTTATGCGGCTGCAGCAGCAAATAGAGAGCTGGATCCAACACGCGGACAACTACTTGCGCTGGTTAGACATTCTGGCTGCACCTCCGGACGAATTCCTACGGCCTCTCGGCGATCACGTGATTGCCGCGCGCCGGAGGCTGCTGCGCAAGTTGCCTTCTTGGGGCGCGGTCGCTCGCGGTGAAACCGATCTGCTGAGTGAGATCTTGCAGGACACCAGGAACAACAACGGGCTATCGGCGAATCTAACCGCCTGGATTGCGGACGTCAAAACTGAGTACGAAAACGCTCGCGGAGCGTCGTCCGATTTGCTCATCCGATCCCGGCATCTCGCAGAGATGAGCGATGCCCTCGCTAACGGCATGGATATGCAGAGTGTGTACGACACTCATCGACGTCTGTTTGCAGTCGGATACCAGGTAGGAGGTCGGCTGAACCCAAATACTCACTACGATTTGTTGGCGAGCGAAGCTCGTCTTGCCAGTCTGGTGGCCATCGCCAAGGGTGATGTACCTGCAGACCACTGGCTGGCTCTCGGACGGCCCTACACGTCTGCTAGCGGCCAGGTTCTGCTTTCCTGGGGCGGCACGATGTTTGAGTACTTGATGCCGCTTCTGTTCACAAGAGGTTTTCGAAACTCGTTATTGGAGAACGCTTGCGCCGCAGCGGTAAAGCGCCAGATTGAGTACGCAAGGGATCGGGGCGTGCCTTGGGGAATCTCGGAGTCTGCATACAGCGCGCTCGATTCGCACAAGATTTACCAGTATCGAGCTTTCGGTGTTCCCTCGCTCGGCCTGAAACGGGGACTGGATGAAGATTTGGTAGTAGCGCCGTATGCCACCGCGCTCGCTTTGCTTGTGAGCCCGGCGGAATCGATCAAAAACCTCAAGCGTCTGGTGAAGGCCGGTGTGTACGGCCGCATGGGATTTTATGAGTCGCTCGACTACACGCGTTACGAAGGACGGCGAAGCGGGAAGGGAGTGATCGTTTGCACATACATGGCTCACCACCAAGGAATGAGCCTCATGGCCCTGGACAACGTGCTTAACCGCGGCATCATGCGCCGGCGCTTCCATTCCGATCGTAGAATCCAAGCCGTGGAGCCGTTGCTGTACGAGCGCATACCACCTGTACCTTCGATGCTTGTTCACCAGCCATCGGATCACGTCCCCATGCGGCTGCTCTCCGGGCCATCCGCGCCCGAATACCGAGTATTCGATGAAGATACTCCGATTCCCCGTGTTCAACTGCTCGGCAATGGCCGATATGCGCTGATGATCACCAACACTGGCGCCGGTTACAGCCGGTGGGGCGACTTCGACATCACGCGCTGGCGTTCGGACACAACCCGTGACAATTGGGGAAATTTCATTTATCTTTGCGAAAAAGAGAGCAACGATCTGTGGTCCTTGACGCACCAGCCCTTAAACGTCAAAGACCCCCGCTATACGGCGACCTTCAGCGCCGACCGCGCCGAGTTCCGCAGCCGCAGACTGGGTATCGAAAGTCATCTGGAAGTGACGGTTTCACCGGAGGATGATGCGGAGATTCGGCGAATCACACTTGTGAATCAGGGTTCGCGAGCACGGTCACTCGAGTTGACCAGTGCCGCCGAATTGAGTCTCGCACCCCATGGAGCCGACCGCGCGCATCCCGCCTTCAACAAGCTGTTTATCCAGACCGAGGCACGGGCAGAACTGCGCGCGCTGCTTGCTTGGCGCCGACTCCGGACCCCTGATGAATCGCCGATCTGGGTTGCACAATTGATGATTGAGAGTCCCGAAGGCGAGAGCTCGTTCGACTTCGAAACCGACCGAGGCCAGTTCCTGGGGCGGGGACGCACCTGGCGTACCCCTGTGATGTCGCTGAACCGGACGGATGGCTATGTACTTGATCCTGTATTCGTCATGAGACAGCGCCTTTTCCTTAAACCGAGGCAGCAGGTGCAGATCGCGCTGGTGACGGTTGCCGCGGGATCGCGCGAAGACTTGATGCGTCTGATCCTCAAATACCGGGATTCCAATGTGTGGAGTCGTGCGTTCGAGCTGGCCTGGTCGCACGCGCAACTCGAATGGCGCTATCTCGGCATTCGGGGGCATGCGGCCTCGCGCTTTGCCGAACTCGCCAGTCACCTCCTTTACCCGAACATTCGGCTAAGAGCGCCGCTAGAACGCCTGCGCCGGAATGTGCAAACGCAGTCGAAGCTCTGGGCGCATGGCCTCTCCGGCGATCTGCCGCTGGCGGCGGTCTGGGCTGCTGATTCGCAAGGGCTTAATCTGGTGCGCGAACTGCTGGTGGCGCACACCTATTGGCGGTTGCGCGGCTTCAAAGCCGATCTGGTGATTCTCAACCGCGAGCCGGCAAGCTATGACCAGCCTTTGCATCAACAGTTGCTCCGCCTGGTGGAAGCGCACTCGTTGTACACGGGTGTGCACGAACCCGGGGGAGTGTTTCTGTTTAAGGCGGATCAGATAGCCGAGGAGGACCTGAATCTGATTCTAGCTGCGGCGCAGGCGACATTGGGCGCGGCGCGCGGAACACTATCGAGGCAGCTCAGCGGCCCCCCGGAGGGGATTTGTCTTCCGCCGCCGTTGCAGATCAAGCGTTGTGAGGAGCAACCTTCTAAGCCTTTGCCCTTCCTTGAACTTCCCTACTTCAACGGTATTGGGGGATTTACGGCGGACGGGCGCGAGTATGCGATCTACCTGGGTCCTGATGCTGTCACGCCGCGTCCTTGGATAAATGTGATGGCGAACCCAGAGTTTGGAGCCCTCTTAAGCGAAGCCGGTTCAGGCTGCTGCTGGTACGGAAACAGTCAGTCGAACCGACTGACACCATGGAATAACGACCCGGTTTCGGATCCTCCTACCGAGGCAATCTACATTCGTGACGAGGACAGCGGAGTTTTTTGGACACCCACACCGCTGCCGGTGCGCGAAATCGATGCCTATCGCGCCCGACACGGGCAGGGGTACACCGAATTCGAACACAACAGTCATGCGTTGGAACAAACGCTGATGACCTTTGTGCCGGTACACGCGGAGAGAGCCGATCCGGTTCGCATCCAGTGTCTAAGGATCAAGAACGGATCTTCGAAAAGGCGCCGCCTGTCCGTGACAGCATACGCAGAGCTTGTGCTCGGAACAGATCGTGAGGCGACGCAGATGCATATTACGTCGTCCTGGGATGAGAGCGCAAGAGCGCTATTTTTCCGTAATCCTTATCATCTGGATTACGGAGGGCGCGTCGCGTTCGTGGCGATGACACCGGAGCCTTCTTCCCACACCTGTGATCGCACCGAGTTTTTGGGTCGCAATGGCTCGATGGAGGCCCCAGCGGCGTTGCGGCGGGAGTCGCTTTCCAAGCGCGCGGGCCCTGGGCTTGATCCATGCGGGGCCCTGCAAACGAAATTCGACCTCGCCGCTGGGGAAGAAAAGACCTTAATTTATGCGCTTGGGCAGGCGGATGATGTCGAACACGCTCGGCGCCTGATTGCGCAGTACCGCGTTGTGGAAAACGTTGAACGTTCGCTCAACGAGACGCGGGTGTGGTGGGATCATCTCCTGACAACAATTCAGGTCAGCACGCCTCTGCTCTCGGTTGATTTCATGTTGAACCGTTGGTTGCTCTATCAATCGTTGAGCTGCCGCATTTGGGGACGTTCCGCTCTGTACCAGTCGAGTGGTGGTTACGGCTTTCGCGACCAGTTGCAGGACGCGCTGGCCCTTGTCTACTCAGCTACGCCGATCGCGCGTGACCTGATTTTGCGTGCCGCGTCGCGGCAGTTCACCGAAGGAGACGTGCAGCATTGGTGGCATACTCCTTCGGGAGCAGGTGTTCGCACTCGGTGCTCAGACGATCTGTTGTGGCTGCCGTTCGCAGTGTGTCATTACATCGACGTCACCGGCGACGCTGGCATCCTCGATGCCGTTACAACGTTTCTCGAGGGAGCCCAGCTAAAAGAGCAGGAGCACGAAGTATATTTTCAGCCATCGGTCTCGATCGACGAGGCGACGCTATTCGAGCACTGCCGGCGGGCTATCGAGAAGGGAACCACTTCTGGCGCACATGGCCTGCCTCTGATTGGCACCGGCGACTGGAACGATGCCATGAGCAGCGTCGGCGACGAAGGAAGAGGCGAGAGTGTTTGGCTGGCCTGGTTTCTAGTGGAGGTCTTGAAGAAGTTCGCTGACTTGTGCGAAGGCCGGGGCGAGCAGGAGTTGGCCTCGCGTTACCGTGATCGCGCTGACGGCTTGAGGGCCACGGTAGAACGCACCGGGTGGGATGGTGAATGGTATCTGCGGGCCTTCTTCGACGACGGGACTCCGCTGGGCTCACGACAGAATGAGGAAGCCCGCATCGATTCGCTGTCGCAGTCGTGGTCCGTGATCAGCGGCTCTGGTAACCCGGATCGGACCGCGGTAGCAATGCGATCGGTCGAAGAACATCTCATCCGTGAAAAAGAGAAGCTCGTGCTCCTTTACTCGCCGCCGTTCGACAAATCCAGACCGCACCCCGGCTACATCATGGGATA
>Ga0306926_10002923_pt1 | contig 17551 bp, 14 predicted proteins | sample flu12Cox44000178_FD_203759 | JGI IMG/M metagenome (GOLD analysis project Ga0306926, IMG submission 203759) | Lab enrichment of tropical soil microbial communities from Luquillo Experimental Forest, Puerto Rico - flux8day.12C.oxic.44.000.178 (v2)... | ecosystem: Environmental > Terrestrial >... | reverse complement strand
TTCTGACAGCATAGTGTGGCGGCCTCGGCGCCGACCACGGACAGAAGCGTGAGCTCGGCGGCGTGACGATCACTCGGGGAGACTTGACATCACCGGGGCCCATTACAGAAGGCCGTGTACTCATAAAATCGTCACGTCCGCTTTGCCCCTAATAGCGACCGAAGGGCGGACACGGATTGATGTCGGCTTTGTGAAAATAGGCGACATATGCAGCGCAACGAAGGCCATCGCTATTCGATCACCTTGTCGGCACGGGCGAGCAGCGAGGTCGCCGGCAGGTAGCCGTACAACATTTCGTGGATGTGCCAGTCGAGCGGCGAACGCGGTCGGCGGCTGCTGGACTTGGTGCGCGGCACCGGCGATACCGCACGTTGGTGCAGATAGCGCACCGTTCACTTCGTGTCCGGCAAGGCGTACGCGATCAGGGCGTCGCCCGGTGGCGTCATCATGAAATGATGGCCACCAACCATGATAACCAGATACTCCTTACCGTCCTGCTCATAGACGATTGGCGTGGCCTGGCCGCCGGCGGGGAGCACGTCACTCCACAGGATCTTGCCGGTCTTGATGTCGATCGCCTTGATCAGATCGTCGGTCGCCGCCGCGATGAAGATCAAGCCGCCCGCGGTCACGACCGGTCCTCCATTATTCGGGGTACCAATCTCGAGCGGAATGAAGGTGGGCATGCCGAACGGTCCGTTTCGCCGGGCCGAGCCGAACGGGCGATCCCACAGCGTTTTGCCGGTGGCGAGATCGATCGCGCGGATGCCGCCATAAGGGGGCCGCGTACAAAGCACGCCAGTCGGCATCTGCCATCCCGCGTTGACGAGGATACCGTAGGGTGTTCCCGTCTGCGCCCCCGCGCCTTCGGCACTCGAGGCGCTTCCAGCCGCACGCGGATCGCCGGCGGGGAACAAGCCCATCGCGTCCGCCGCCTCGCGGGTCACGAGCACGTCATAGTTCGGCATGTCGTTGTAGTTCGCGATGATAACCCCGCGGTGGGGATCAACGGCGACGCTGCCCCAGTCCGATCCCCCGTTGTACCCTGGATACTCGATGTTCCGGCGGCCGAGCTCCGGCGGAGTGAACGGGCCCTCGTAACGAGCACGCTTGAAGTTGATCCGGCAAATCATCTGATCAATAGGCGAGATACCCCACATATCGCGCTCGACCAGATCGGGTTTGCGTAGCGTATGGTAACGCGAGAAGGGTTGCGTCGGAGAGCGCTGGTCGGGCTCCGCTCCGCCCTCCGGGACGGCAACTTCGTCGACTTGGTGCAGCGGCTTTCCGGCGGCGCGGTCAGCACGAACATGTCGCCGCTCTTGGTCGGCAGCAAAATTGCCGGCACCTTGCCGCCATCGGTGGGGAACTCGATCAACGTCGGTTGAGAACCGAGGTCGTAGTCCCACACGTCATTATGCACCGTCTGGAAGACCCAGCGCGGCTTGCCTGTATTCACATCGAGCGCGACGAGTGCGGAGCTGTACTTCTTCTCCTCATCCGAGCGCAGCGACGTGTAGTAGTCGCCCGCCGAGTTGCCCATCGGTAAGTAGACGAGACCGAGCCTTTCGTCACCGACGCCTGTCGTCCACATGTTCGGCGTGCCCAACGAGTAAGGCTTTCCGTCCGGCGGCAGCTTCGTAACCTCAGGCTGATTGATGTCCCAGGCAAAGCGTAGCTCACCGGTCACCGCGTCGTACCCTCGAATGACGCCCGATGCCGCCCAGCGGCGTTGACCATCGAGCACCTGATGCCCGGAGACGACGACGCCCCGCACGATGACCGGTGCCGAAGTGATGGCGACCGTCCCTGGAATGACGGGTGTGATGGCGCCCGTGGCGCTATCCTTCTGCGCCAGCCCGACTTTGAGGTCGGCGGAGCCATTCTTGCCGAAGTCCTGGCACGGCTGACCCGACCTTGCGTCCACGGCGATCAAGCGCATGTCGAGCGTTCCCTCGATGATGCGTTCCGCGCAGGCTTGGCCGGCAGTGGCACTGGGGTTGCTATAATACGCCACACCACGACACGCCGCGGTGTATGGCACCCATGAGGCCGGGACCTGGGGGTCGTACATCCACAGCTTCTCGCCCGTTGCCGCGTTGAGCGCGAACAGCTTGTTCATCGGCGTACAGCCGTAGATGACACCGCCGACTTTAAGCGGAGTCAGCTCTGATCCGTACTTCTTCGGAATGTCGTCCGTGTGGAAGGTCCAGACACGCTTGAGATCTTTGACGTTTGCGGGCGTGATTTGGGCGAGCTCCGAATACCGCTGCGCGCTCTGGCCGCCGCCATAGGCGTTCCATTCACCTTTTGTGGGCACATACGCGGGATCCGCGAAGAATGCGTCTGCTCGTGCGTCGGGGAGTTGGAGCGGTGCCGCCTGCCGATTGAAGATCGGGATAAGAATGGCGAGGGCGGCAACGAAGATTCCAGCGCTAACCAAGCCCCACTTGCGCGCACCCCGCCCAGTCGTCTGGTCGAGTAGGGGGGCGACGAGAATCGCCAGGATGAGAAGGACGAAGGGTCCGACAAGACGTGGAATCAATTGCCAACCCGACAGGCCAACCTCCCAAAAGGCCCAAAAGCAGGTGAAAGCGAATGCGCCGACGTAGGTGTAGAGTCCCGCGATCCTTCCTTTGATCATAAGATAACCCGCGGCGAGAAGCATCGCGCCGACCAGAACGTAATAGAGGCTTCCCCCCAGCCACGCGAGGTAAGCACCACCGCCTGCGAGGATCAAACCGAGTAGTGCGACGACCCCGCCTAGCAGCGCGGGTGACCACGCGAGGTATCTCTGCAACTCTGACGCCCGTACCGTCGGCGCCGATCCTGCATGAACTGTCGAAGTCATTTCGCCCTCCTGTCGCCCTCAGCGCGGGCGGGTCATGTGCTCCTGGTTCATTCCGGTTGCAATGCGGTCATAGTCGGCACACGGAACAATTTGGCGATCACGCGGAACAATTTGGCGGTCTCGGCGTTTAAGCGCTGCTTCAAGTTCTCTTGTTCCAACAGCATCAAAAATACGCCGCAACGGGCGGCGGCGGTTCGCTGATTTTAAGGCAGGAGGTCAACCATGGATCTCGATCCGGTCCTGCTGTCGCGCCTGCAGTTCGCCTGGGTGATCGGCTGGCATATCCTGTTGCCCGCCTTCACCGTCGGCATGGCCTCCTACATCGCGATCCTGGAAGGAATGCACCTGGTGACGGGCCGCAGCGTCTACCTGCGGATCTCCATGTACTGGATCCGCATCTTCTCGGTGGCGTTCGGCGTCGGCGTGGTGACGGGCGTGATCATGCCCTTCCAGATCGGCACCAACTGGAGCCGCTACGCGGACACGGCGGGCAATGTGCTGGGCCCGCTGTTCGCCTATGAGGCGCTGACCGCCTTCTTCCTGGAAGCGGCATTCCTGGGCGTACTGCTGTTCGGCCGCAAGCTGGTGCCGCCGTGGGCGCATTTCGTGGCCGCGCTCATGATCGCCAGCGGCACGCTGTTCTCGTCGTTCTGGATCCTCTCCGCAAACAGCTGGATGCAGACGCCTGCCGGCTACGAAATCGTCGACGGCCGCTTCTTCCCCAAGGACTGGTTCGCCATCGTCTTCAACCCGTCCTTTCCCTTCCGCCTGACCCACACGGTTACGGGCTTCTTTGTCACGACGGGTTTCGTGGTCGTGGCCGTCGCCGCTTGGCTGATGCGCAAGGGGCGATCCGTCGAAGAAGGCCGCGTCATGTTGTCGATGACGCTCTGGCTGCTCACCTTCCTGGTTCCTCTGCAGATATTCCTGGGCGACCAGCACGGACTCAACACCGCCGCGCACCAGCCGGCGAAGGTTGCCGCCATCGAGGCGCGCTGGGATACCCAGCCGTCCTTTCCGCTCACTTTGTTCGCCATTCCCGACCCGGCCAACGAGACCAATCGCTACGCGATCGAGGTGCCCTATCTCGGCAGCCTCATCCTGACCCATAGTCTCGATGGCGAGATCAAGGGCCTGAAGGAGTTCAAGCCCGAGGACCGACCGCCGGTGGCGATTCCCTTCTTCGCTTTCCGCATCATGGTCGGCATCGGATTTTTGATGCTGGCGGTGGTGGCGGCGAGCTGGTGGTTGCGCTATCGCGGTCGTCTGTTCGACAGCCCCTGGTTTTTCTGGCTCTGCATGGCGATGGGCCCGCTAGGCTTCATAGCCGTGCTGGCCGGATGGACGACGACGGAGGTCGGCCGTCAGCCCTGGACTGTCTACGGCATGCTGCGCACCGCCGATTCGATGTCGCCCTCGCTCGTGGGCGGCGACGTGCTGGTCTCGTTGCTGGCCTACATGGTGGTTTATCTGATCATCTACCCGTCTGCAGTCCTCATCGCGGCGGGACTGGTGCGCAAGGGCCCGGCGTTGGCGCCCGAGACCGTCGCGCCGATCGAGAGCGGGCGACCGAGTGCGCCGATCAATATCGAGCTCGTGCAGGAAGGCAAGACGCTATGAACGCGCTGAACTTCGTACCCGTGTGGACGCTGATCCTCGGCGCCGGCATCTTCTTCTATGTCCTGCTCGACGGCTTCGACCTGGGCGTGGGCATGCTCTACAACTTCATGCCGGACACCCGATCCCGCAATCTCGTGATGAACGCGATTGCGCCCGTATGGGACGGCAACGAGACCTGGTTGGTGCTGGGCGGCGTCGCACTGCTTGCGGCCTTTCCACTTGCCTTCGCCATCCTCATCCCGGCGCTTTATTTTCCGATCCTGGTCATGCTGCTGGCGCTGGTCTTTCGCGGCGTCGCCTTCGAGTTCCGCTTTCGCGATGCCGAGCACAAGACCTTCTGGGATCATGGCTTCTTCTACGGCTCGCTGATCGCAACCATGGCGCAGGGAATGATGCTCGGCGCCTTCATCCAGGGCTTCAAGGTCGAGGGCCGCGTCTTTGCCGGCGGCCCGCTCGATTTCTTGACGCCGTTCTCGGTTCTGACCGGCATTGCCCTGGTCTTCGGCTACGGTCTCCTGGGCGCAGGTTGGCTGGTGCTCAAGACCGAGGACGACATCCAGGCGCGGGCGCGCCGCTATGGCTGCGTTTGCCTGGCGGGTGTGGTGATCGCGATCGTGGTGGTGAGTCTATGGACACCGCTGGCGAGCGATGCAATCTTCAGGCGCTGGTTCTCCTGGCCGAACATCCTCATTTTGTCGCCGGTGCCCGTCGCGACCGCGCTGGTCGCTTGGGCCACATGGCGGGCATTGGGTGGTGCGTCGCAGTCTGGCGGCTTCATCGGCGCGGTCGGCCTGTTCGCGCTCTCCTATATCGGCATCACCATCAGCCTCTTTCCGATGATCGTGCCGCATCACTATACGCTGATGCAGGCCGCCTCCCCGCCCGGCACGCAGGCGTTTCTCCTCGTTGGCACGCTGTTCCTGCTGCCGGTGATCCTCTTCTACTCAGGCTGGTCCTATTGGGTGTTCCGGGGCAAGGTGCGCGCCGATGTGGGCTATCATTGAGCTCTCGGCGCGAGGTCGGGTTTGCGCCTAGAGCCCGGTCCGGCACCGCCGAACGCGCCACATGTTTCAGAGATATCTTCGAACGCGGCGGCGATACTCCGCGTAGGCTTGGCCGTAATGCCCACCCAAATATTCTTCTTCGCGCAAGACTTGATGGTGGAGCAGCCATGCGGCCGCGCCCAGAGCAATCAAACTTGTCCAATTAGGGAAGATGAAGAATTCTCCAATCAAGATAATCGCAAAGGCCACATAAATGGGATTGCGACTGAAGGCAAAAACGCCGTCGGTTATGAGTCTGTCGGGATGGTCAGCGTCAATGCCGACTCGAAAGCTCTGCCGAAAGGAAATCAGGCTCCACAAGAACAGCAGCAACCCCGTCAGGCAAAACAACACTCCGATCCACGCTATGATCTCGGATTGGAAAAACTGGTGCGGCGTCACACTAGGCCAGTGGAATGTCGCGGCGAACAGCACGTAGAAAGAGAACAGGGCAAATGGCGGGATCAAGAAATCGGTCTTGTCTATACTACCGAATTTCATCGCTTTAATGCCCTGTCTTCGCAGGACGGAGATTCGGGCCAACACCATCCCAAGCAACAAAACGATTGTGAGTGCTCCGAGATATTTTGGCATCAAAATTGTCAGACCATCATGCAAGGCGCACCGAGCTGCACGTTCCGCTACAAGTTCGCGCCGCGCTAATAACTGCTGCTGAACGCCAGCCGTTTGGACTCAATTCGCAAGGTGCTCGGAACTGTCCACGGTTTGACGGGCGGATCGGTCGGCGACCGGACGCGGCGTCAATGTCCGTGCAACCTCGCGGGCGTGTTCCGCGTTGCGCGCGATTTCGTCCAGGTAGGGCCGCACCACGCGCCCGAGCGCCGTCAAGGCGATCGAAGGCTTTCGGTCAAACAGCGCTCCGCCCAGCTCCCGCTCCAGCACGCTGATGGCGGTGGTCAGCGAGGGTTGCGAGACGCCGCAGCGGCGGGCTGCGCGGGTGAAATTGAGCTCCTCGCACAGCGCCAGAAAGTAACGGACCTGCTGCATTTGCATGGTTATCGCCTCCCGTTCGGCGAGGAATGCAAGCGCCACTCGCCCCCGACCATCGCGCCGAGGCTCGGATGGCCGATCCGGCTACGTGCTGGAGCCTGGCACAGGCCGATCGGCTGGTCCTTGGGGCAAACCTGAATTGTTCTGAATCGAGGGGGCCTGCCCCCTCCAGCGTCAAGCCTGCCGGCGTTCATGCCGGCGTCGGCAGGCTGTGATCGTCAATAATAATATCGTTTTCGCTTGCCCCTGGGCGGAGCGGCCTCGGGCCCGCGGTAATATGGGTTCGGATTGCAAAACCCGCGGTTGCCAGCGATCACCTCCGAGACGCACTGTTCGAGGGTTCGCATGCTGCAATTGTACACGAATGACCCGGCCCCCCTGCTCGTACCCGCGCACCACGGTCCCTGGTAGGCCCCGCTCGGGCGAATGTCGAATAAGATTGCCGCCGCGACGACCACTATAATGAGCACGAAATGCATGGGTCGTCTCCTGCCTATATGGATTATCGCACGCTCAGCCTGCCGTGGAGAGGTCGAAAAGCCCTCAGGCCAGACCTGAATCGTTCTGAACACAGGTGGGACGCTGCCGCCCCCGCCTGTGCTGCCACAAACGATAACACACCGAATGCGCCGGGAGACCGCTGCGGCCGAACGGGCGGTGCTGAATGGTTGGGCTCGGCCGCTGTCGCATCTCAGGACTTGGTGGGGTAAGCTTTTGTTTGCCAACCGAAGCTGAATTGATGGTCAACCGGCCTTTGCCCTGATCTAACCCAAGTCCCGACCTAGCGTCCGTCATGTTCGGGATTGGGGCTCGCTTGCACTACCAATTTACTCTTTCGCGGTCTCTCCTGCGTGCGCTTGCGGCGTCGGCCGCGATCGCCGCGCAGATGACGCTCGCCGGGTGCGGCGGCGGCGCACCGGTGACCAGCGGCCGCCACATGCAACCCCTGTCGGAACGCATGCTGGCGACGCTCAAAGAAAAGCACATGGAGAAGGACTCTCCGATCCTGATGCGCGTCTTCAAGGAGGAGGCCGAGCTCGAGGTTTGGAAGCAGGACGACAGCGGGCGCTTTGCACTCCTGCGCACCTATCCGATCTGCCGCTGGTCGGGGGAGCTCGGCCCCAAGTTCAAGACCGGCGACCGCCAGGCGCCCGAAGGCTTTTACGCCATCACCCCTGGCTTGATGAATCCTGATTCGAGCCAGTATCTCGCGATCAACACCGGTTTCCCCAATGCATACGATCGCGCCAACAGCCGCACCGGCGCGTTCCTGATGATCCACGGCGGCTGCTCGTCGGCCGGCTGCTACGCCATGACCGACGAGCAGATCGCGGAAATCTACGCGCTCGGCCGCGAAGCATTCTTCGGCGGCCAGAGGTCGTTCCAGCTGCAGGCCTATCCGTTCCGGATGACACCGCTCAACATGGCCCGCCACCGCAACTCGCCGCACCTGGCGTTCTGGAAAATGATCAAAGAGGGTCACGATCATTTCGAGGTCACGCATCTCGAGCCCAAAGTCGACGTGTGCGAGAAGCGCTACGTTTTCGGTGCAGAATCCACGGACCGCTTCAGCCCCGCCGAGCGTTGCCCAGCCTACAGGGTACCGGAGGACATCGCGGTCGCAGTGCGCGAGAAGCAGCGCCGTGACGAGATCGAGAGCGTGGAGCTGATCAACCGCGGCATCCCGACCGCGCCGGTTGCGACCGCCCGCGACGGCGGCATGAATCCGACGTTCCTGGCGGCCGTGAGGTCGCAGCGCGATCCAGGCGCGGTGATCCGCACCGCCTCGGGCACCATCCCGGCCCATGTCAATCCGCCCGAGGGCAACGGCGACGACTAACGCGCTCGAGCGGGCGCCCCTCGTCGGCGCGCGCGAGCAACATCGGCGGTACGTCGGGGCCGAGCGCCTTCGCAATCCTGAGATCGATCACCAGCGCATGGCCGCTTGCCGGCTATGGCGGCTCCGGGATGCCGCGGGCGAGGACGGCGCCGATAACGCCGGCGAGCGCAATCATCGTCAGCACGGCGATGAAACCGCCCGCCGCGAAAGCGATCGCGCCGAGGGCAACACCGGCGCTGCCGCCAAGAAAGGTGGAGGCGTTGACGACGCCCGAACCCTGCCCCGCTTGCCCGGGTGAGAGAACCGAAAGCGCGAGCCGCGGCGCCGAGGCATAGGGCAGAGCGAGAGCGGCGCCCATCGCCAAAAGCCCGACCACCAGCACAACGATGTCGCCCAGCGCGACGGCCGCCGCGATGACGGCGCTGGCGATCACGATCAGCGCCATGCCACCCGTCATGGCGTTGCGCAGCCCGACGCGGGCCGCCACGGCGGACGCCGACAGTGCGAGCGCGAGCAGCGCGACGCTGAGCGGCACAAGCAAGGCGCCCGCCTCCAGCGCGGTGAGACCGAGTCCGTCCCGGCTCTGCGCATAGAGGTTGAAGTAGAGCAGCAAGCCCATGATGCTGAACATCGACAGCGAGCCGATAGCCACGCCCAGCACGAACCCGCGACGCCGGAAGAAGCTCAAGTCGAGCAGCGGCGCCTCGGCGCGCGACTCGACGATGAGCAGCAGGACGAACGCGGCCGCGGCCAGTACGAGCGGAGCGATGACGGCGAGCGGTGCCGCCCTCGCCTGCGGCACCGCCTGGAGCCCGTAGACCAACGACACCATGAACGTGGCGAGCAAGACGAACCCGATCCAGTCCGCCCGCCTGCCCTGCGTGCGCTGAGCGCGCGCGGCCACCGCGCGTGCAGACGCCAGACCGGCAAAGGCGGCCGACATGAGCAGGACGTTGAGCCAGAAGATGACGCGCCAGCTTGTGACGTGGGTGAGCGCGCCGCCGAGCAGCGGCCCGATGCTGAAGCCCAGCATCAGGAACCCGGTCCAGGCGCCAATCGCTGCACCGCGGCGCTCCGGCGCCGCGCTGGTGTCGACTGCGGCCAGCGTGCTGGGCACCGCGAAAGCTGCCGCGAGGCCCTGGAGGCTGCGTCCAGCAAGCAGCGCAGTCTGCGTGGCCGCCGTGGCAATGATGCAGGACGCCAGCGCGAACAGCGCCAATCCAGCCAGCGATGCCAGCCGACCGCCGAACCGGTCCGCCGCCTGGCCGCCGAGCACGATGCAGGCCGCGGAGGCGACCAGATAAGCATTGACCGCCCATTGCAAGCCAGCCGGACTCAGCGAAAGCTCGCTCCGCATGGTCGGCAGCGCCGCCATGATGGCCGTGCTGTTGGCGCCGACCGCCAGCATCGCCAGGCACGACGACCACAGCACCGCAGGGACGCCGAGCCGCTGCTGCGCCGTGGCATGTGAAAAGATGTGCTTGCGCATATTTGGCGCGGGCGGGGGATTTGGCCTGATTGGTGCGCTGCGGACCGTAGCATCCCCTACTCGCTTTTCAACTCGCTGCGATCACTCGAAAAGTCGCGTCTCATCGATAGTGGCAGGAATTCAAACCGACGTGGTGCGATCATGACGGGCGTCGCTACCAGGTGAAAACGATGATTGTGCCATCACTAGTAAAAAGATGCCCCGGCTGGCTTGGGGCGGCGCCGGGGCACACTCGCTGGGTGTTGGTGGTCGGTTGGTTGAGACCGACGCTCGCACCCTACACCTGTTGGCTTACAGCGACCTTACGTGGATGGATTTGTTACGCGCGGCGCTTATAGCGCGCTCAATCCCCGGAAATCACTCTGTCGCCAAGCAAAAATTATGGGTGGGTCGCGTGTCGATGTTCTACGCGCGCATCCCTCTTAGAGCCATCCCAACACTTCAAGGGTCCACATCAGGACGTCGGCTGCACTGCGCGCAGCATCGTATCATCGGCCGGCGCGCGATTGCATGGCCTTTTCGATCTGCTCCTTGACGGCTTCTAGGTTGAAGCTCGCGCCCTTTTGCATCGGCGGAAAATCGATCGCGTTCTGGGCGAGTTTGGCCACCTCCTGCTGCACCAGCACGAAGCGCCAGAACTCAAACCCTCACCAATTGGCTGCAAAGACCGACTGGTTGTGACCGGCTGCCGAGAGTCGCTTTTTGACCCCTGGGCAAGCCGTCGCGGCCGGCGGCGGCCAGTCCGGCTGCGCTCAAACCGGCATTGTATTTGCCAGGCGCTGTGCGAAAGTAAGACAGGCGAAATGGAGAGGACCACCCTTAACAGGAGCCTCGACTGCCATGCCCGCCAATGTGGTCGGAAATACATTCCGCGCGATCGAGCTTGAGCCTCAAGCCACTGCCGAGCTGGAATTCTCCAAATTCGTCGAGGCGCTCCTCGAAAAGCTCCGACTTTTGGAAGAAGAACGGTTTGTCTATTACGACGATCTGCGTAAGAAAAATGCGAAATGGGCAAACGGCTCTCGATGGCTCCTGGCCTTGCTCGGAGCAATCGCGTTCCTCTTGACTGGCCTGGTAGCGGCGTTGCGCTTCGCGCCGGAGGCATCTCTTCAGAAATGGGGGTTGGAGGGATTTGACAAAGGGGTCCTGCTCGCCGTTCTGGCGATCTACGCTGTCATGGGAGCAATAAGCTTTTATGAGAAGGGGACCGACAAAACGACGGCCTACTTCCGTCATGTCGGGATCATTCTTGCCATTCGAGATCTTTGGACCAAGGTTCAATTCGAGTTCCTCAAAGAACTGATGGCGCTGAAAAGCACTGCCGACCCGAAGACCGGAGAGGCTGTGGCGCGCGAGCACATCCGCGCGCTCGCGGAGGCGTTCTGCAACGACCTGGACAAAGTCGCAACCGGCGAACTCACCGAATGGCGGACGGAGTTTCTCGCCTCCCTATCTGAGCTCGAGGCGGCGGCGAAGAAAGGGAGCGAAGACGCTACGACACAAATTCAGGAGGTGCTCAAAGCGGCTGAGAAGGCTGCGACTGATGCAAGGGCCACCGCTGAGAAGGCTGCAGCCGATGCGAGGGCGGCCGCCAAGACCGCAGAGGAGGCCGGCAAGCCAGGCGCTCTCAATCTCGCGTTGTCGGGTGACTTCGACGACCAAGTGTTCATCTCGGTAGACGGCGTCGAAGTGGCTCGCAGCAGCGGGAAAACGATCGCGATTGACCGCGTGGTGCCTGGACTGAGAAAAATTTCTGCGCATGCGAAAAAGGGCGGGAAGGATTTAGAGACCGCCCGCATGGTCGATGTGAAGCCTGGACTGCAGGACTTTGAGCTAGTGTTGAGCTAAGCCAAACGACTCCTGAAGGCGTCGCAAACTGTCATAAAACCTCTGCGTCCTGTCGTTCCATGGAGGTCCAAGAATGCGCGTGACGGCGACCCCGGCACGAGGCTTTGAGGCAAAATCCTACAGCGGCACTCACACCGTACTAGTCGCGCTCAACTGCACCGAAGAGCGCCGCAAGGGCCTTACGGGGTTCGCGTTCGAGCGCGAGATGATCGGCCCGGGCGGCACCGGGCCGAAATGGCTGCGGTCGCAAAAGGTTTTCAAGTCAATCGTTCCCGACCCCAAGAACGCGCTCGATCCGAATGATCCGAAGAAGCGGCAGCGCTTCGACACCAAGGACTTTCCGATCCAAAGCTTCCTGTGGGGCGACTACGGCGCGGCGCCGGACACGGCCTATCGATTTCGCATCTTGCCGATGTACGGCAAGCCCGGCGCACTCACCAGCGACCCGCAGGACGAGCTGAGGCTCGAGATCAAGACGGAGAAGGAGTGGGAAGAAGGCGCAAGCCACGGCGTTTGGTTCAATCGCGGTGCGATCGCCAGCCAAAAGTTCGCCGAGGAATTCGGAAACGCCGCACCGAAAAACATCGACGATCCGACGGACCCGGAAGTTGTTTGGCTTTCCCGCGGCCTGCTGGAAGCATGCCTGAACTATATCAGGGAGACTCCTGCCGGCGACGGCCTTCGCGTTGCTGCGTACGAGTTCACGTATGCGCCCATCCTCAACGAGCTCAAGCGGGCCATCGAGCGCGGGGTCGACGTCCAAATCGCCTATCACGACACGAGCGACGCACCCGGACAGCCCAACGAAACCGCTCTGCAGACGGCGGGCCTACCGGTCAACGACCAGAAGACCACCTTCCGCCGATCCCGGACCAAGATCCCGCACAACAAGTTCATCGTCCGTCTCAAGGGCGGCACCGATCCTGTCGAGGTATGGACCGGCTCGACCAATTTCACCGCCTCCGGCTTTTTAGGCCAGACCAACGTAGGTCATCGCGTCGCCGACTCGGCAACGGCAAAGCAATATTTCGAATATTGGAAGCTGGTGAAGACCGACCCAGAGCTCGCTGGGGCGAGGGATGGAGCAATGGCGCTCACGCCCAATCCCGCCGAGGTCATTTCAGAGCGATCAATCGTTCGACTGTTCTCGCCGCGCAAGACGGCGGAATTGCTCGGCTGGTATGGCCGACGGATGCTCGACAGCGCGAATTCGGTGTGGTTCACCGCGGCCTTCGGGGTGACGGCAGAATTGGTTGACCCGATTGCCGAGCGGCGCGACCAGATGCGCTTCGTGTTGATGGAGAAGCCGGCGACGGCTGCGGTGAAGACCAAGCTCACCGAGGACCTCACTCACGTCATTCTTTCCTACGGCATCCCCCTCGGTGAACTCTACGCGATGAAGAACGGCAAGCCGACCGCGCGCAAATCAATTCAGGAATTCGTGCTCGACAAGTGGTTCTTCGAAGAGGAACTCTACCGTCCGAAGAACGACGGCTTCGTATTCTTCGTCCACACCAAGTTCCTGCTGATCGATCCGTTATCCGACGACCCGTTGGTGTGCAGCGGCTCAGCGAACTTCTCACCCGACTCTCTGTTGGAGAATGACGAGAACATGCTGCTCATTCGCGGTGACACCCGCGTGGCCGACATCTATATGACTGAGTTCGATCGCGTTTTTCGTCATTTCTATTTCCGTGACATCGCCAATGAGTTGGCCGCCAAAGGCGACGAGGCGGCAGCGATCTTCCTTGATGAGACTGACGGATGGACTGACAGCTATTTCAAGCCCAATAGCGTGAAGGCTAACCGGCGGCTAATGTTCTTCGGTCCCCCGAAAACAACATGGTTCGCCAATGCCGCCACGAGGTGACCACGGCGTCGGGCCTATCGTCTGACCTAAAACCTCACGACAGTATCGTGAAAGAAGTCCCTGCCCTTAAGCTGTTGCGTCGTGAACAGGTCCGATTCGCGGTGAAGTTCGCGCACAAGGGTGGCCCGAGGCACCTCGGTGTGGCTGTACACACTGCCATGCTTGCCTTCCATGGTCGACATCAGGGACAGCAGGCGATTTGCCGTCTTCCTCTCGGATTTATTCTTGAACAGCTTCCACAAGGATTTAGGGGTCGCGTTGAGACTGCCGTGATGGCCAACCTTATACAGATTTACGCCCGTCAGAAGCGATTGATATCTCTTCTGGCCGAGTGCGTATCGCCAGTTCTCGTCTTGCGCATCGCCTGGGAAGAGAAGCTTCTTCTTGCCAACCTGGAAAAGCAAAATTACGCTGGTGTTGTTCATTTCTTGATCAAGCGTGCGCACGATTTGGAGCAGCTGCTCGCCACGTACCGTGCGTGCGTGATGGACCAGCCAGCGCGCGTTGATGCGATGTGAGTAACCGCGGCTTTCCACGTAACGTGGGAACAAGGTAGTCCGCCTTTTATCGCCGCCCGCCGCCAACGCCGTGGCGCCCACCTGAAAATGCCAGAACTCGTCGGGATCGCGCGAGCGCTGCTTCTTGATCGTGTCGGTCTGCTTGAGTGTTGGTGGCCCGAGGACCTCGACCTTTACTCCCGGCAGTACCTTCTCCAGCCCTGATTTGCTCCCGCAATAGACGTAAGAATTCTTCGCCATCTTCAGGAGGTTCTTGACGGCACTCGGATTAGCGATGTTGCTCTCGCCGAGAAATCCGACTTCGTGCTTCAAATCTGTCGGCAGGTTACGGGCTGCCAGCGACTGGTCGGCGACCTCGTGCATGAGCGATAGCGCCGCAATCTGCTGGCTCGTGCCAGCGCCGAACTTCTTAATCTTTGCATTGCCGCCGCTCGGCCCCGTCGCCTCTGGTCCAAGCTTTGGATCTTCGGTCCAAGGTTGTACTATGAGGTCCGGCTTGAGCGATTTGATCACATCGCCTGTTCCTTTGCCAGCTTTCTCCGTAGCAAATCCAGAAATGTGGTCACGGTGCCTGTGGGTGGCGACGACGGCATGAAGCTTGCCCCCGGTCCTTTGCTTGATGTTTTTGGCGATGTCCATCATGCGCGACTTTGGCACCCCTTTAGGAAAACCAGTCGATCCAAAATCGACTAACACGTGCCGTTCAGATTTTCGGCTGTACCCAAAACTGATCAGAAAGCAATCGCCGAATCCGACGTGATAGGTCCGAATCGTCGCGCTTGTGGGTTCCTTCGCCATCGCAACCTCCTATCCCATCAGGCGCATACGATGCAGTTGGGCGAGTTGTGACTGGGGGCCCGGAGGTGGTTCATCGAAGAAACCGGATTTGCCCAAATAATCGAGTCGCGCCTGCTGCTGTTTGGTATTCTCAAGTCGGTTCGCGATCTGATATTTCAGCTGCCCGTACTCATCAAAAATGAGAGCTCCTCCACCAAAGATCCTGATGCGACGCGTCGGATCGATCCCCTTCGGCGGAATAATGCTAAGCCTCTTCTTCAATTCGTTGGCCTGCAGCGTCAGAATTTGAATGTATTCAGCCACGGTTTCATGCAGCACAAAACCGTCGGGACCAACGCGGACTGAGGGGCGAACCGATTCGACTTCGATATAGCTATCCGTATCGATTTTAAGCGCAGTCCGGTTTTCCCATATGAAGCGAAACACCTCTTGCGGCTCGTGCAGCATCGAATCGTAGTGGCTTCGGCTGTAGATCAGCTCCTGGTCGCACCGCTTCCATGTGCCGTCGACATCGGTCTCGCCGGCCTGCCGAATGCCGTAATCATTGAAATTTTTGAGCAGCCACTTGCGATAGCCGTACCGGTAATCGTCCGGAACGACTTCGCGGTCGATGGTTAGAAGCGCAGACAGGTAATCGGAGAAGGTCAAGTCAGTCGGTGGACAATAATCGAGGGCGCGAATTGCCATCGTCAGGAGGTGACCGGCGACCCGAGCGCCCTCATCCCTCACGATGCTTCGATCCTTTTTTCCAGGCGCAACGGGACCAATTTTTGCAAGCCGTGCCAGCCAGATATCAAGAGCCGCATTCAAGACCGCGGCCACCAGCAGTTCGCCTCTTCGGTGCGGCTCGCCGAACTCCGGATGTAACTGAGTGGATATGTATGGTTTACCGGGCGGCAAAGACACGGAGCGGCGGAGCGCATCGCCGCGAACTACGGCGAGTTCCCTGCCCATCTGCTCGGCCATTCCGAAGAGAACCGACCTCTTTAGGACATCTCGTTCCAGCAATTTGGATGAGATCAGGTTGCTTCGCCCGCCCGAGGCTAGATCCAAGCCGGCGTCTACCACATCAGGCAGCGAGAACACCGAGAGCACCGCCACGACGTCTGCGAAGCCTTCGTGGAAAGCAGCCTGGTCAGGCGTAGAGCGCTCCATGTATCGTTTACGCAAGCCATCAAGCAGGGCGTGGGTCGTTTCGTGTGCCACGACGTCATGCGAGAGGCAGGTGAAGACAAGCTTCCGATTACTTCCCATGAAATAGCCAAAAAAAATGGCTCGATCATCCCGCGAATAAAACGCATTCGCATCGGCAAATGCGTGCGGGACGATGTGAATCTGATGCCCATCGAAGCCCCAGGCGCACCGGCGCCCAAGTGCAAATTCGAATTGCGCCAGCGTGCGCATGACAATCGCATACACATTTTGGGCGTGAAACCGAGGATCCTCCAGAAGTCTTTGGTCGTGAAGCCGTTTCGCCTTCACGGAGCTGCGTCCGCTTTGTTTGAACGCGAACGGATCTTCATACTTCCCGTCCAACGAGCGCCCATAGATCATTGGTTTGTAAAGCGTGTCCGTCGACGCGTCGTAGTCGATGACGTTGACACGGTACCCGCAAGGGCCGGCCAGAAGTTCTTCAGCGGGCACCGTCAACTCCGTTGTTAGCACCTGCCCTCGGAATTTGACGGATGGGTCCTGTGCGATGACGGTAAGCGTGCGCGTATTGGCGAGACTATGACGTGTCCCTCGAACGTTGCGCATCCTTGCCTCCGATGAGTCGCCGAGATGCTTCCGCGGTGACCGCCAATTTAGAAGCGAGAGTTCAGCTGTAATCGGACCCTGACGAGCAAACTAAACTAATCTGACCCTATGTGTGCCAAAAACTCAATTTCGGCCAACACGTCATCCTCGGCGTGTCGGCGAGCAGGGGAAGCGTATCTGGATTGCCATCGTCGAGCTTCTTCAGCGGGCTTTATCGAAACGGATTGAGAGCGCGCCAACCCCCAGCCTTAATGCCAACGGCGATAATGACGAGGCTCGCAAGGGCGCTGGCGGCAAAAAACCTCCAGTCAAGCGAGATAAAACCAATGATTAATAAGGCTGCGGCAATGGCAGCGAGGGCCGCAAGAAGCATCTTTGGGTCAGCCATAGCGCGCACTCCCTTTCGCTGGCCTGAGCTACTTGCCTCCCTCCGAGCCCAAAATGAACTAGCATGAACGGTGGGAAGCGAAAGCGCCCGGAAGTCCGATGAGGCAGCGATAACGGGAGGAGCCGACGGGCGATTAGAACTTCGTGCACCTCTCTATATGGAGAGATGATCATAACCCAATCTGAAGGCCTTTGAGAAAGTGCGAGACCAATTGCTCGCCCAGCGTCGGTCTTTGGCAAGATTAAGAAGATCGCATCGAGCGGATAGTGATTGCTCAGGCGGCAATCGATGTGATCCACGGCGGCAATCAACCAAGAGCACCTCGCCGCGCCAGCGCCCTCAGGCGCGCCCGCGCCGCCAGAAGACGTGTGACGGCCGCGGGCGCCAACAAGGCGGTGTCGACGCCGTCTCCCGAGTCATGTAAAGACTCTTCACATGAGTTGGTCCAGGCAAGGCGGACGTTCAGGTTCGCGCGGCTATCACCATGGCAATCTGAAAGAGGCCTTGATCCGCGCGG